>Ga0115563_1003397_pt1 | contig 11213 bp, 8 predicted proteins | sample COGITO_mtgs_1105_2_FD_87198 | JGI IMG/M metagenome (GOLD analysis project Ga0115563, IMG submission 87198) | Pelagic marine microbial communities from North Sea - COGITO_mtgs_110519 | ecosystem: Environmental > Aquatic > Marine > Epipelagic | place: Germany:Helgoland, sampling site Kabeltonne...
ATGGCCCGAAGCCAAACCTTTATTGGATAAGGAACTTCCCACTTTGAGTTTTGCCTCCTGGGTTGGGGGTGACCGTGACGGTCACCCAAAAGTGACTGCAAAGGTTACCCGAAATACCCTGCGTACATTAACTCAGGGAGCGGAAGAGGTGGTGCGTTCCCGCCTCGTTGAACTCGGGCAAAAGCTTGCTTTCAGTCGGACTGGCTTGGCCGCACCTCCTGCCTTGCTTGCCCGTTTGAAAAACTGGGAAATTCCTGAAGATATTGGAGAACCCTGGAAAGTTTTCGTTTTGTGCATAGCTGAACATTTGGATGAAGGGATTGAACCCTTGCGTGAAAATTTAGAACTTTTGATTTCCAGTCTTGTGAAGGCCGGGGCTATTTTAACGGTGGATTTGTATGTCCGTCCAGTTCTGCGTTTGATCAATAGTTTTGGGCTTCACCTTGCCCGCCTGGACGTTCGTCAAAACAGCGATGCTTATGATCTTGCCCTCGGACAAATGATGGAAGCTGCAGGTATTGATGATGGCCAAAACTTCCGACAGTGGTCCCTGCCCAGAAAGCTTGAATTTCTTAATCAGGAATTAAACCCTTGCGGGAAAATTTAGAACTTTTGATTTCCAACCTTACCGAGTCTGGAGCTATATTAACCGTGGACCTGTATGTCCGTCCCGTTTTGCGTTTGATCAATAGTTTTGGGCTTCACCTTGCCCGCCTGGATGTTCGTCAAAACAGCGATGCTTATGACCTTGCCCTTGGACAAATGATGGAGGCTGCAGGCATCGATGATGGGCAAAATTTCCGACAGTGGACCTTAGCCAGAAAGCTTGAATTTCTTAACCAGGAATTGAACCATCCCCGCCCCATGACTCATGCCTCGATGGAACTTCCGGCAGAGGCGGAAGAGGTTCGGGCCACTTTTTCTGAATTAGTTGACCATCTGGATGCTCGCGGACCAGAAGGGCTGGGTTGCTTGGTTGTCAGTATGACTCGATCGGTAGCCGATTTATTGGTGGTGTGTGTGCTTGGAAAAGAGGTCGGGCTTACCCGGGTAAGGAATGGAGAGATGGGCTGTGCGTTACCTGTGGTTCCCTTGTTTGAAACCTATGAGGATTTGGAAGCGGCACCAGGGATTATTGATGATTTTCTTGCTCACCCCTGTGCCCGTGCAAGTTTACAAAAAAATGGATCAATTGCTTCGCAAGTAATTATGCTCGGGTACAGCGATAGCAATAAAGATACTGGGATCATTGCCAGTCAATGGGCTTTGCAAAGAGCTCAAAAGCGCTTGTTGGAAATTGGGAAAAAGCATGGAGTATCCCTTACCTTCTTTCACGGACGGGGTGGTACTGTGGGTAGGGGAGCCGGGCCTACACACCGTTTTCTCGAAGCCTTGCCTAAGGATTCTCTCGCTGGTGGATTGCGTATTACGGAGCAGGGAGAAGTAATCGGGCAGAAATTCAATACCGCAACCACTGCTTCTTCCAACCTCGAGACTTTGCTTGCCGGTTCCCTGGGTGCCCGTTTGCTCAGTAAAGCCAAGGGTGAACCTGCAGAAACGACTGAGGTGATGGATTGCCTGGCCGAATACTCAAGGCTTGCATACAGGGAGCTTTTGGAAACCGATGGATTTGTGGAGTTTTATCGGCAAGCCACTCCGATCGATGCGATTGAACGAAGTCGGATTGGTTCCCGCCCGAGCAGACGGACCGGACAGTCGAGCTTGCAGGACTTGCGGGCCATTCCCTGGGTATTTAGTTGGAACCAGTCGCGCTACTACCTACCTGGTTGGTATGGGGTAGGTGCCGGTTTGGAAGCATTAAAAAATCAATTGCCAGATCTTTTTGCCGAACTTCCCAGTCTGGTAAAAAAGAGTTCTTTTCTTCGCTATGTATTTTACAATGCCGAGAGCAGCCTGGCGAGTTCCGACCCTCAATGGATGGGTGCCTATGCGGACTTGGTTGAAAATACTGATCTCCGGAAGTTGATGCTTGGAAAAATCATTGGAGAACGATCGCTTGCTGAAGAACATTTTACCTCACTTTTTCAAGGAACCTTGCAGGACAGACGTCCCCGCTTTTGGAAAACCCTGCAAGCCCGGGAAGATGCTTTATGCCTGTTGCATGGTCAGCAAATTCGATTGCTCCGAGAATTTCGTGCAGAGGGCGGAGACCAACCGGAACGGGTCGAGCTAATGCTCTTGGTGGTCAATGCAATTGCCAGTGGTTTACGGACCACTGGATAAAAGAATTAACGCAAAAAAAGAAGTGTTACTTCACGAAACGGGCGGGTGCTTCGCCTTCCAAGTTGAGTACAATGGCAATGTTCAGAAAGGTGATTTCGCCCATTGATTCACAATTTTCGAAACGTTTATCCTGGTGCATTCGGGCAAGTTCTTCCCGTAGGCGACGAACTTTTTCATCACTGGATATACGATCCTCGCACATACAGTTGCGCAAACGTTTGATTCGGGTCTGGGAGAAGTTGAATCTTCTTTGGATGAGGGTGCGTTCCTCCCGTTGGTACTGTAAACTGGTATCCCGGTTGATCAGACTGGTACAAAGATCGACCACCGGTAGGTTGTTCTTAAAAAACTGGGGCAGGTAAAAACTGCGCCTGCCTTCATAAGATTGCTGGTCGAAATCAATTGCCCGTACACGGTACTGGGTATGTTCGAGATCAGGAGTCATTTCCACGACATAATTATAGGCCCGCATGTCTCCTAGGAGACGAACAAAGCAACGTTCGTTAAATTTGATGAATTCCTTGGCCAGTCTGACTTCGTTCAATTCCTCGCGCTTTAAATAATTACGGATAAAATCGTCCCCGGGTACTCCGATGATATGCTCCTCGATGAGGGTGTCTTTATCCACCTGGAAATTGATCTCGTTGGGGGAGAGTAACTGTTCAAGTTCGAGACCGTACACCCGGGAGGCATCCGCTTTCTTAACGTAAAAATAGTCGTGATTGTCGTTGTACTGGTTGACGATACGAATACGGAAAGGCTTGGTATTGCCAAAGGTACAGTAATCTACCCGGTCGACATAAAGGTTGGGCAGGATGCGTTCATCCCCCCCTGAACGTAGCAGGACATATATTTTTTTTAATCCTTCAAATATTTCCCGGCCGTAGTTCTGGTCATAGACCATCGTTTGCCAGAGGGTATCTTCGTTCTTGGCATTGACCACCGGGAAGGAATCTTCTGCCTGGAGCAGGTTTTCATAATGCACCGGGAGGTCGAGTTGACGTTTGTAATCTTTGAGGTAATCGCGCAGGGGATCGTTTAGCGGAAAGAACTTTTTTTTCTGCTGCTGAACTTCTTCCTTCATTGGGATTGGATGGTGCTACTCATAGAATTGATCAGGTTACAGGTTAAGCAAACGAAGTCCGATCGACAAGGGGCAAAGCAGCCTTAAAACCTGGAGTTAGCCTTCGCGGAGTAAACGGGCGGGTTTTTCCCGCAAGGCTTTTCGGGCTGCAAAATCTGCAGTGATTACGGAAAGTCCTACCACACAAAAAATTACTACCAATGGAATGTCCCAACGAAAGCTCCATACCCGATCAAAAACTTGAGCAGATAGAAGATAGCTTGTGCCTATACTCAGGCATACCCCAATGGTGGCAGCACTTGCACCCAATATTCCAAACTCCATCCATACCTGACGGCGCAACTGCCCACTTGTGCTACCCAGTACTTTTTGTAAATTCATTTCCCAACTCTGGCTCCGTGCCTTTTCCCGGACTACACAGTAAAGAATGACGAGGCCGGCAAGAATGGAGAGGCCCGCCATTACCTGTAGCGCCCAGGTCATCTGACCGACCACATCGAGGATCTTTCTTCCCGTTCGTTCGACATCGAGGATGGAGACCGTGGGAAACTTATTCACTAATAAATCCTGGACCCGGGCCTTTTTTTCTTTGTTTAAATGATGAAGGGTTCCGAGAAAGGTTTTGGGTGCCTGCTCCAATGCACCCGGTTGCATTTGTACAAAGAAATTCGGTTGAAAACTCGTCCAGCGAACCCTCCGCAAATTGACCACCTTTGCATCGATGAGAATACCAGACACTTCAATGGTCATGTGATCGTTCAAACTCAGCCCGAGGGCTTTGGCGTATTTGTGCTCCACCGAAATTTCTGCCGGTCTGCCTGCTGCAGGATCAAATACTCCGGAAAAGGGATGTCCGGCAAGCAACTCTTCGCTTTCCAAGAGGTTCTTCCGGTAGCTAAGGTTAAAACTGCGGTTGCGAAAGGCATTGCGCCTTTGTTCATCGGGGTTGTTCAGTTCTTCTTCTTGTCGCTGAGATTTTTCGTAAGCTATACCCTTTAGCGATTTAATCTTTCCCCGAATCCATGGGGTGATGTTACCCAATGGTGTCCCTTCTTTTTCCAAAAGGGATTCCACCCCCTTGAGTTGTTCTTCTTGTAAGTCGAAGAGAAAAAGACTGGGCAAATCGCCGGTCGGATCATCGAGTCCGATTTCCTTACCCAGTCCATGATGAGTCTGGGGAATCAGGGTAATGAGGAGTACACCCAGTCCGATAGCGAGAAAGCCGGTAAGGGCACCCGCACGGTTGCGGGCGAGCGAACGGGCTGCCAGCCGAATAGATAGCCGGGAATGTCCAAATAACTTTTCTCCCAGTCCAAATCCGAAGCGGGCAAGGAGGTAGAGCAGGATGAGGGAGCCGAGAAAGCAGCCAAAAAATACATTGGCCAATTTATCGGAATGTGCCTGAGCCAGGCACAAGCCCCAAAAGGCAACGAGTCCGGGCAGAGCAAGCAAGAGATTCATTCGCGAAGGTTTCGATCCGGGACGCACCGCTTCCTGGAAGAGTTCAGCAGGCCGTAAACGACGAACCTTGCGTAAGGCGGGCAGGGCAAGCAACCAGCCAGATCCCATAGCTACCGCAAAGGTAAGGAGTATGCTCCGTGAGCTCACCCATACTTCAATTTTTGAACCAGTCATTTCTGAAATTATTCCACCGAGTCCGGGGAGTAAAAGAGAACAGGCAAGGGTGGCAGGCAGTGCGGCAAATATACCCAGCAGTAAAAGCTGAAGGAGGAAAATACGCAGAGCGGTCTTTCGGGTTGCTCCCAAGCTTACAAGGGTAGCAAGCTCGGGCATTCGATGGGTGAGGAATCCATGAAAAAGAAAACCACTCCCCAGGCAGGCAAGAAACAGGGCGACCAAAGAGACCAGAGATAAAAAGTCGGAAAGGTAGCGTAAGAGTCGTCCTGCCCGGTGACCCGCTTGGCGATGAGTGAAGGTACGGACCTCTGGGGCGCTGAGTGCCTTTTCCAGTCCCCGCCCGAAGGCGTCTGAGTCTATACCTTTGGGTAGTTGAAATAAATGGGTGTGGTAAGCGAGGCTGCCTTCGCCAAGTAAATTGGTATCATTCAGGTATCTCCGGCTGATGAATACTTTTGGGGCAAGATCAGTCGGTTGAAAAGTCAAGCCGGTCTCTTCCTCAATGAGGTCAGCAATTCGAAACTTCGCCTCTCCCAACTGTAGTTCCTCTCCTACTTTAATTCCAAGTTGGGACCGGGCTTCCGGGTAGATCCAGGCAAGCCTTTCCTCATGGAGGAGATTGATTTCGTCCCCGCTTTTTTCCCCGCCCTTTTCAAGTTTGAAGGTTCCATGAAAAGGAAATCCCGGATCTATTGCCACCACCTTGACCAGACGGCTACGCCCGGTGGGACCGGCTGCCATGGAAAAAAAATCGACCGCCTTTGCCTCCCTAGTTTCAGCGGGCAGGGTATTACGAGCCAGTTTAATTTCCTCTTCCGTGATGACCCGTCTTGCCCGGATGGCCAGGTCCGCACCCAATAATTCCCTGGATTCATTCATTACCTTGGACTCGATGGATTCCCGAAAGGCATCCACTACCACAAATCCGATCAATCCAAGGGCGAGATTAAGGCTGTAAAAAAAACAAAAGGATCGACTGTTTCGCATCTCCCGCCATGCCTGGCGCAAAATAAAACTCATTTGGTTAAATCTTCAAGGGTTCCTTCGTTAAGAAGGAGTGACCGGTCGCAACGATCGGCCAGTTCTCGATTATGGGTGACCAGAACCAGGGAGGTAGTATGTTCCCTGCATAAATTAAACAGGATATCCATGACCTCATCTCCCGTCTTTTGGTCGAGGTTGCCCGATGGTTCATCCGCGAGGATGAGAGCAGGACGGGTGACCAGAGCCCGGGCAATTGCCACTCTTTGACACTCTCCGCCGGACATTTCCGAAGGGAAATGGGTGGCCCGGTGATCAAGTCCCACTTCCTTAAGCGCGGTTCGGGCCCGATCCGAAAAGTCGGTAGTTTCAAGGATTTCCAAGGGGAGTCCGACATTTTCGACCGCAGTCAGGTTGCGCATTAAATGATATTGTTGAAAGACGATACCCAGTTTTTCTGAGCGTGTTTGGGAGAGTTGATCTTCGTTGATCTTGGCAAGGTCTGTCCCATCGATTTCAACAGTTCCTGAGTCTGGATTGTCCAGGCCAGCGAGCAGGGAGAGTAGGGTGGACTTCCCACAACCGCTCGGTCCGAGGATAGCTACTTTTTCTCCCTGAATTACTTCGAGGTCTAAATGCTCGAGTACCTTTACTTTATGGTTTCCCTGTTGGAAGGATTTACAGGCTTGGTGAACTTTTAATATGGGGTGCACTTCAGTTATTTGGAAGATGTTCGATCAAGTGTGTATATACGGTTTCGCAAATTACACGCTGACCGGCTGGGTTGGGATGTATCCGGTCTGGCAGGTTCATGCCTGGTTTTCCACCCACTCCCTCAAGTAGGAAGGGTAGCAGGGGAACTTTTAATTCATTGGAAAGTTCAGGGAATATTTTTTCGAAGTCTCGCAGATGAGCAGGGCCGTAATTCGGGGGGAGTTTCATCCCCGCAATCATTACCGGTACCTTTTTTTGAAGAGCCCGTTCGATAATACTTTTTAAATTTTGTTTGGATTCTGCAGGAGGAATACCACGCAATCCGTCATTTCCTCCGAGAGCGACGATCAAATAATCCGGTGGAGATTTTAAATGCCAGTCGATTCGGGAAGCTCCCCCACTCGTGGTTGATCCGCTAACTCCACCATTAATTACCAGGTAATGGCGCTGTTCGGGAAGTAGGCTTTTATTGAGTTTTGCTTCAAGCAGGGAGGGGTAAGCCTGGGCTGGTGACACCCCATAGCCTTCAGTCAGGGAATCACCAAGAATGAGAATGCGAAAAGGGTTTTTGTCTGATTGCTCTTCGGCCGGGGGGATCGAATTCGAGGCTGGAATTTCTTCTACATTCGAGCAGCCCGTTATAAAAATGAACAGAAGTGCAAATTGCCAAAGGTTTGCCCGTTTATGAATCTTTACCATATTTGCATTAGTGCCCTATATCTATTATCAAATTTTATTATGATCATTGTCCTCGAATTTTTGCACGAACATGCATTGAGTATCGATTTTGCCATGTTCATACTTATAGGACTGGTCCAAGTAATCGTCTACCCGGTTTTTCGGGAAATTCCTCCAGATCGATTTGCGAAATGGCATCCACGATATTGCAATCAAATCGGCTGGTTTGTACTTCCCTTGATGATTGCCCAGTTGTTGGACTCCGTAAGCAATTGTTTTTTTATTGCCGACGATCTTTCCTGGGGTCGACTGCTATGCGTGCTCTTTGCCTGGGCGGTCACCTTTCTGATTTCTGCACCCTGTCACCGAAGGTTAGCAAGAGACGGTAAAACCGATGCGGTGGTTGACCGGTTAATCCGGACGAATCTTTGGCGGTTAGTTGCTTGGGCTGGTGTTTTGGTAATCTCCTGGCTGCAGTATTAATGGCCCATAAAAAAGCCCACTTGCAAGTCAAGGACTGTGCCCATTGTGGCCGTCCTTTTCATAACCGTAAAAAGTGGATTCTCCGGGGTATTTGGGATCAGATCCTTTATTGTTCTGAAAAATGTCGGCGCTCAAAGAAGTGACCGAACAACTGGTTAGGCGAACCGTTTGGTGGATCAAGCGGGATTTTCGGGTTTCGGACAATCATTGCCTCTTCCTTGCCACCCAGACTTCGAATGAAGTGATTCCCTTTTTTTGCTGGGAACCAAGTGTGCTTAATGGTGAGGATTGTGGAGTCTTTCATTTGCAGGCCCAGTGGCAGGCATTGCGTGGATTATCTGCCAGTTTGGAAAAGCGTGGTTCTGGGATGATTGAACGGGTGGGAGAGGTGGTGGACGAGTTGGAAACTCTTTTCCTTAGTCATCCCTTTGAGCGTTTACGCTCTTACCAGGAAACCGGAAACGATCTGACTTTTCGTCGTGACCGGGCAGTACGTGCCTGGTGTAGGCAACGTGGAGTCGAGTGGGTTGAATCGATTGGCACATCGGTTGTTCGTGGATTATCTGCTGAGCAAAAACGCCAGGTACCTAGAAAGGGTTCACGGGGTCGGATTGCGGTTCTTCCCATTCCAAGCAACCTTTGTGCTCCCCAAAAATGTACTTTCTTTTCCCCTCCGCGGGAATGGCCAGATCTACTCCGTTATTTTCCCAAATTTTCGGGTGGTCTTTCCTCTTCCTTACAGGTGGTGAATGAACGCTCAGCCTGGGATACCCTGAATTCTTTTCTCCAGGAGCGTGCAGTTGCTTATTCAGGCGGTATTTCTTCTCCCAATCGTGCGTTTACTTCTGGTTCCCGGTTATCTCCCCACCTTGCCTGGGGTACGATTAGTTCGGGTAGTGTCTTTGAGGAACTCGATAGAAGGCGGGAGGAAATTAGTTTGATCAAAGGGCCTAATCCATGGAGGCGTAGTTTACGTGCTTTTGAATCCCGCTTGCATTGGCGTGACCATTTCGTCCAACGATTGGAGGGCAGTCCGCAGATGGAATTTTCCGCACTAAATCCAGCCTATGATGGAATCGAGTATGAGGATGACTCCGAACTTCTTACTGCATGGACCGAAGGGCGTACTGGTTATCCTCTGATTGATGCCTGTATGCGTTGCCTGGGTGAAACTGGGTTTATGAACTTTCGTATGCGGGCAATGGTGGTGAGCTTTGCCTGTTTTGGAATGCATCTTTCCTGGCGTACCATTCATGGCCCACTTGCCCGGATGTTTCTCGATTATGAGCCGGGTATCCATATCTCCCAGTTGCAAATGCAGGCGGGTATTACCGGGATCAACGCTATCCGGGTGTACAGTCCGACCAAACAATTTTTGGATCATGACCCAGAGGGTACATTTGTAAAAAAATGGGTTCCTGAGTTAAGGGAATTTACTCCTGCAGAAATTGCATACGCGGAAGAGGTAAGACTAACTGATTATTCTCCTCCGGTAGTTTGTATAAAGAAAAAAAGCAAACAAATGAAGGATCGTATCTATGAAATTAGACGCAGTATAAGTGGGAAAAAAACATCGCAGGAAGTTTTACAAAAGCATGGATCGCGAAAGGGAACAGGACGGGTGAAGCGAAAAAAGTCCACCGACCTTTCAACTGGTCAACTTGCTTTGTTTAAAGACTCAAGCCCTTGACCGTTCGGAGGTCGCAGCGCAAATCCTCCATTGAGACCAAATCCCTTAACCATTTTCTAGGTACCCCACATCCAATACCAAGGGAGGCTCCTACCACGACTGCCCGATGACAGTTGTCCCCACCCACCTTCGCGTTTTGGAGAAGGGCGAGGGAGAAATCGTCGTGATATTTCCAGGCGAAATAAAGGGAGGCTACAAAGGATTCGGGGAGGTAGCATGCGGTGGAAAGTTTTTCACCCACCACTATACGATCGGGCAAATCAACCCAGTTCATAAATTTTGACACCGAAACTCCAGGTATAGGAAGTTCAGAAAGTACCTTGCGGATGGGCACACCATCTGCGACATGCAGAAGGATACGGGTAAAGTCGGCTGCTGCCCGCAGGGAATATTCGTGGTCATGAGTAGCCCGAACCAAGGCGACTGCAAGTTCGATCAGTGTGGCAGGGTCGGTGATTTCGAGTGCTTCCAACCCAGCGAGTAGTCCGGGTATAAGGCTGAGTGCACCAATATGTAAATCTGCAGATCCACAGGACCTTAGGCTCTTCCCCCGGGCGTAGTTGGCGAAGAAATTTCGGTGGTATTCTTCCGCGTAGGTGTCGTGGTGCCATCCCGGAGTGAGCATAACCTCGGCATACCGGGCAAGCCATTCATCAAGGTCAAAACTACCACGAAGAATGATCCAACGGTAAAGTTCGACAGAGAGTTTTAGGTTTAAAGTATTTTCGCCTGCCTGAAGGAACTGGTGGTAATGAACACCTCTTTTGCCCCAGAACTTGGCCTGGTCGTGTAAAATATCTGCCTTTGGACCAATGGGTTCATATTTGGATCTCCACAAAATACTATCCGGGTGGGGATTGCGGGGAGCTAAGTAACTGTCAAAATCACCGTAATCCCGGTCGAGGGCGTTGCGATCATAGTACCAATGCGCGGGCATGGCGATAGCGTCGCCAACAAGGGAACCAAGAAATGCGTTTTGCATGCTCACAGTATTAAGAATAAGTAGTTTTGTAGGATGGACAAATTTGAACAACACAAAAGCCACTCATCAGAGTCCTGTATGACTTTGTTTTATGACGAGATTTATTCGTCGGGACTTGATCGTACTGCCCGTTTTCCTGTGGATCGCTACTCTCGCATTGCCGAAAATATCCGTCTGAGGGACAAGGATGGTTTGATTGAAATAAAAAGCCCAAGGCTGGCGCAGAGAGAAGAAATTTTACTCGCTCACGATGCCAGCTTTGTTGATCGTTTCCTCTCCCAGTCTTTGTGCGAAGATGAAATCCGACGGATTGGGCTGCGTCCGTGGAAGCCGGAAATCGTGGAACGTACACTTCGCCTGGTCGGAGGCGCCCTCGATGGCCTCGACCTTCTCGCTAAAGGTTTTCCTATTTCTGGAAATATGGCAGGAGGTACCCACCATGCTTTCCGGCGAGAAGGGGCAGGCTATTGTATTTTTAACGACCTTGCTATCTGTGCAGAGTTTGCCCTTGGGCGCGGACAGGCGGAACGCGTTCTGATTCTTGATCTTGATGTTCACCAAGGGGATGGGACGGCAGAAATTTTCCAAGGGGATGATCGGGTGTACACTGTTTCTCTTCATGGGCAGGATAATTTTCCCTTTCGAAAAAAAACCAGTGATCTCGATCTCGGCTTCTCCAAGGGGGCAGGGGATGAAGAGTTTTTGGACGGCCTTGATCG
>Ga0115563_1003433_pt1 | contig 11158 bp, 8 predicted proteins | sample COGITO_mtgs_1105_2_FD_87198 | JGI IMG/M metagenome (GOLD analysis project Ga0115563, IMG submission 87198) | Pelagic marine microbial communities from North Sea - COGITO_mtgs_110519 | ecosystem: Environmental > Aquatic > Marine > Epipelagic | place: Germany:Helgoland, sampling site Kabeltonne...
AATGATTACATAAATTGTAAGACTAATTACAGCAAAAAACAATATGATCATCATGACATTTTTGGTCATAGAATCATATGCATTTTGTGCAGTTTCTTTGAGCGAGTTCGTACTACTAATTCCAGAGTTAGTAGTGTTAGTAACAGCGTTACCCGGAGAAGGATTTACAGGAGCAGAATTCATATTTTAAAAGATATATTTATTTTAATAAAAAGAAAATAATAAATAGACTTTCAGTTCATCTATGTATATATATATATATATATGTATTTCATTCCAACACATTTAAATACTCATATGTTTCCTCAATCTCGTAATAAGTGATTTAATATCTGATTCAAAGTCATTTGAATATCGAGAGAACACTTCCATATCATTTTTATCGATGTATTCGTTTATGTTTTTTTTGGTACAGATGGTTCTAATAATAGTTGAATAATAACACATCAAATGTAATAGATTTGTTCTATTAAAATTAAGTCTATTTTCCATTTTGTTTAATTTTTTATTAAAATTCAGAGCTAAAGAATGTTTATTAATTAACTGTGAGAACTCTATAGATAAGACATTGCCATTTTGAGAAGTATTTAGTCCAGTTTGTTTATTTTTACCACTGGTAAAATGATAATTAATTGATAATAATCTGTAATAATTACTGATATCTAATAAGGTGTTGTCTGCTGTATCAAATGCCATTTTTGAAATTCTTTCAGAATCGATGAATGATTTGTTAATGTGTTGTATAGTATTAATGTATTCTGATGAAGAATATAAGTCTGATTTCAAATTAGAAAAAATAAAATTAAGAAGCTTAGGAAAGTTTTCGTGTACAAGACAACATATTACATAATTTTCGTGGTTAATCACATCATATATTTCCGATGTGTCTAATCGATTATGTAAAATGTATTTAGCTATATCATATATACACCAATCCATAAAATTGTCTTTTTTTTTATTTGATTTATTGCTTACAACTTCAACATAATCGTTTGTAATATGTTTCACGAAAACTTCGTCTATATTATTCAAAACAATTCTCAATTCATTTGATGAATCTTTTATCAGTTTAATTAATTTATCATAATCGACTTCTCCATACATGTTTAATTGTTCATCAGTCAATTTGTCTATACATTTATTAACGATTTGGAAGCACTGTTTGTAAGTGAGTCTTTTAATATCTATATGGTGAGTGCATTTAGACTTGAAATCCGTTATTTTTTTATCTGCTATTGAATTTATGATTATGACAACTGGGATATTCAAAGAAAATCCTATTTTTTCTTTACGATTCATTAAAAGATCTGCAATAAATCCTCCTAGATTTTTATCTAATGACAACAATATATCGACATCTTCTAGTACGATTATTTTTGGATTTTGAGCAAAAAAAGAACTAATTGTAGTCGAATTGACAAAGTATTTTACACGATGTTTCAATTCAATTGTATTTTGAAAATCATTTGGAGATATTAACATCTTTTCATGAGCATACTTGTGTAACATCAAGTTCAATAATGTAGATTTTCCACATCCTGAAAATCCAGATAATAATATCGATTTGAAACTTTGTGTCAGACTGTCTCTATTAGAATCGACCAAGGCGGTTTTCAATTCATTAATATTTTTCAAATAATGACCAAAGTCATTAAGAGTCAACTTGTGATTCGTAATAGCATAAGACACCATACTTGTTAATATAATATCTATGTTTTACTAATATAGTATTATGTAGTAATTGTTTATGTATTTTTTTCATTGTATTTACATTTATTATAAGCTTCTATCCAATAGAAATGTTTAGCTAAATCACATATATTTTCGGCAGTATTCAATTTATCAAGATTTATTTCTACACTTTCTAATCGACCAGCATCATGTCTAATTACATTTGAGTTTACCCAATTCTTTTCATAGTTTGCAGAATTTCGATACTCTAATCCATAATCAAGTTCAGTCGAATGTGCGTGGGTATGGAATTGTCTATCTGTAAGTGCATTGGTACCATCAGTGTGATAGTCATCATCATGATTATGAATTCCCATAAATTTTCCTGAGAACTCATTACCATTTCCTAAATGGATATGTGAAGTTGAAGTTGGACTTGTAGTAGCATCGTCATAAATTACAAAACTACCCCGATTGTTACCATTCTTAGAAAATACAGTTCCATTAGGATTGTCTCCAGTCGCATTTGTAGCTGCTTCTGCGATATCTGCTCTGGTCAAACGTAAATTAACAGGTACTTGATCATAATGTGGTGGTTCTGCTGGTGTGGCAAAGTTTTCTATGAAATAAGAGGGTTCATTGATTGTAAATGTATCTGTAGTATCGTCGACATTAGAGGTGCGTTGTATATAACTGCTATTGAATTTACTTAACACATTAGTTAAGTTGCTATCTACACCAGTTCCTAATATTGTATTATATGTGTTTGCGAAATATTTACCATGACCCGCTATAAAATAAGGTTCTTTTTTTTTATTGAAGGTATTGTGGTTTTTACATATTTTTATAGGAACATGTCCATCACCAGCTGTATTAGGTACATATACAGTATCTTTTACCCAATATTCGGGACAAGAATCTAATATGATTTCATTTTTTTCGGTCGAAGCTTCGTCATCTTTCAGTTTCACAATTTCTTGAATGTTTTGAACACATCTAATTAGGGCAAAAGCAGTTCCTGTTAGTAATGGAATGAACAACCATTGGAATCCATTATTAATGTTAGTGCTCATAACCAAACCGATGAAACATACGATGAATATAATAAATATAAAACAAGTACCAAATATGGCTTTAGCAGACACAACCGAGTTAAACATAGTTTATTAATTATTAAGAAAATATTAAACTGATTTTTTTTGTTTATTTATACTTTACCAATAATTAAAATTCTTTGACATGAAGAAACTTAGTGCCCTTGCTACTCATATTTTTACTTCTTTCCAATGGAATTGGTAGGTAAGTTATATCATTTTTATAATTGACATATTGATTCAATTCGGAAAGAATTCGAGGAATGACATAATCTAATACCTTTGAATTTAGTTCTCGAACTTGAACGACGATGTCTTCAGAACGATTTTTTGAGTATTGTAAGTAGATGGAACGCATTATGATTTGTAATTCCGTTTCGGATTGTGGTCCGATAGTATGTGTTTTGTTTGTTTTCGCATATACGGAATAACGAATACCATCTTGAACGATATCGATATTTTTTTGTGAGAAGAAAAGGTCACCTACAGGTGATTCGCTATGGATGTGTCGAATAGCATTGAATTGAAAATGGTCATTTTTGTTGTTATTTTCTATAAAAAAATTGTATTGTGTAAGATTGTTATGGTGTGATGTATCTACTCTACCATTGGGTTTCATTTTGTGTATGTAAATATATATAATATTTAATAGGTCGTAAGAATAAAAATATGATATAAATTAAAAATAAAAAAAAATAGTATGGATACACAACGTAGTAAATTAGAAAAATATATTCTTCACAACAAAATTGGGGATAGTTATTCGAATACGAACCAGAGTACAAAAGAGTATATGGTAGACAAAGTAATGGGAGGGGGTAAATTGATGACTGGTGGTGGTCGAGGCGGTGGTGCACCATCATGTTCAATAAAGACGAAAACGAATGACGGTATTTTTTCATGGACAACACAGAAATACAATGGGAACCAAAGGACTTTATCGAAAGAGCTGCAAGGGGGGCGGGTATCGTTACCTCTGGAATATTTTGGAAAAGACACAGGGCGGTATATGGAGTCAGTGAAAGGTACAAAAATGAGTGATACGAATCCATCGTTAGTTCGTCCAGGAATGTCTGCAATGTTGAGTGGTGGTAAAAATGGTTCTAAAAAAATCAAAAATATATTCAATTTGTCTGATTTGTTCAAAATGTATGGGGGAATGGTGACGGATTTGAAATTATCGAAAAATAAACAATATGAATTGCTAAGAAATTATAATGACAATGTAAAACAATTTTTGGAAGAGGTTCATAATATGAATGGTGGTGGTGGGAAAGTTATTACGAAAAAAACTGTGAACGAAGCATTGAAAATATTCAAAAGTATTTGAAGAGATCTTAAGATATATATGCATTATAATTTGTATTTAAAAAAAAATTGATTTTTAAAAATTTATTTCAAGATACAATTAAAGAAGGATTTTGTGTGTTATTATAAATAATTATCATTATCAAAGTTATTGAATTGAAGTAAACTATGGTTAAAATGGAAGGGTCTTCTTCTATGAACAACAATAAATATGTGAAAATGAATCCTCGGGAGCATGTGTTAGCTCGTCCGGGGATGTATATTGGTTCTGTGGAACTGGATCCGATTGAGGTATGGGTGAAAGACATATCATCCAAAGAACTTGTTATGAAAAAAACAACATTGAATTACATTCCAGGTCTATTCAAAATATTTGACGAGATATTGGTGAATGTATTGGATCATATTACTCGTTTACAAGAATCAAAAGAAGCTGTTAAACAAGTGAAAGAGATTAGAGTAATTGTGACAGAGAAACAAGTGACGATAATTAATGATGGTGAAGGGGTAGAGGTGTTCAAACATGAAGAACACGCTGTATATATACCGGAGTTGGTATTTGGTAATATGTTGACTTCTACAAATTATGATGATACTCAAGAACGTATTATTGGTGGACAAAATGGAATTGGGGCGAAAGCTTGTAACATTTACTCAAAGAGTTTCGATTTGGAAACAGTGGATTCTGGAAGAAAGAAATTGTATAAGCAATCTTTTTCAAAAAACATGTCGGTATGTGAAAAACCTGAAATTACGAAATATACAAAATATCCTTATACAAAAATATGTTTCGAACCAGATTATGAAAAGTTTGGAATTAAGGATGACAAACTTACGACTGATATGATGAGTTTATATGAGAAGAGGGTTTATGATGTATGTGCATTAAGTCCTTCAAATGTGAAGGTATATTTGAATGATGAGAAATTAGAATGTGTGAATTTCGAGAAATATGTGGAGATGTATATAGGTGTTAAGAGTGAGACACCAAGAGTGGTCGATGTAACGAGTAACGAGCGTTGGAAATTGGTTGTCGCACAAAGTGATGTTGGATTCCAGCAAGTCTCTTTTGTAAATGGTATAAGTACAGTGAAAGGTGGTAAACATGTGGAGTATATTACAAATCAAATTACAAAAAAACTGGCGGAAATGATTGGTAAAAAGAAGAAGGGAGTGCAAGTGAAACCTCAACATATAAAGGATCAATTGTTTGTGTTCGTTAATTGTACGATAGTGAATCCGACCTTCGACAGTCAAACAAAAGAGACCTTGACGACACCTGCAAGTAAATTTGGAAGTAAATATGAGTTCGATGATAAGTTTATGGAGAAGTTATACAAGTTGGGGATTGTGGAAAGGGCAATAAATGTGTCGAGTTCATTGGATGATAAAAACAGTAAAAAAACAGATGGGAAGAAGAGAAGTTCGGTTAGGGGTATTGTGAAATTGGATGATGCGAATTGGGCAGGGACGGCAAAAAGCAACGAGTGTACTCTAATATTGACGGAAGGAGATTCTGCAAAGACGATGGCGATTTCAGGTTTGAGTGAAGTGGGTCGTAACAAATATGGTGTATTCCCTTTGAGGGGCAAAGTGATGAATGTGAAAGAAATGACTGCAAAGAGAATAAACGAGAATGAGGAGATTACAAATTTGAAGAAGATTCTGGGTCTTGAAGCGAACAAAATTTACACAAGTATGAGTGAATTGCGATATGGAAGTATAATGATAATGACAGATTCAGATGTGGATGGTTCTCATATAAAAGGGTTGTTGTTCAATGTATTTCATACGATGTGGCCATCATTGATTAAAATGAATGGGTTTTTGAAGTCGATGTTGACACCTATTATGAAGGCGACAAGAGGTAGAGACACGAAAGAATTCTATTGTTTGAAAGATTATGACGACTGGAAAGAAGAAACCGATGGAGGAAAGGGATGGTCTCTAAAGTATTACAAAGGGTTGGGGACTTCAACGAGCGCAGAAGCAAAGGAATATTTCAAAAAATTACAATTGGTGAAGTATGATTGGGATGAAAAACGGTCTGAAGAAAGTATAGATTTGGCTTTCAACAAAAAAAGAAGTGATGATAGAAAACAATGGATTGTCGAACATGACAGGAATAGTGTATTAGATTTTTCAGAAAAGAATGTGGAATATTCTGAGTTCATAAATAAAGAGTTGGTTCATTTTTCGGTATATAATCTGGAGCGGTCTATTCCTAGTATGTGTGATGGTTTGAAGAAGAGTTTGAGAAAAATATTACATTGTTGTTTCAAGAGAAATTTGACGAAAGAGATAAAGGTGGCACAACTTGCGGGTTATGTAAGTGAACATGGTGCTTACCATCATGGTGAAGTGAGTTTACAAGAGGCGATTGTCGGTATGGCGCAAGATTTTGTGGGGTCAAACAACATAAACTTATTGTGTCCGAATGGTCAATTTGGGTCTCGGATTCAAGGTGGAAAAGATTCAGCGAGTGCGAGATATATTCACACACAATTAAATGTGCCTTTAGTGAATACTTTGTTTCCTGAAGATGATAGAGATATATTGAATTATTTGGAGGATGATGGTATGAAGATAGAACCTGAGTATTTTGTGCCTATATTGCCAATGGTATTAGTGAATGGTGCGAGTGGTATTGGAACTGGTTTTAGTACAAATGTTCCTTGCTATAATCCGATTGATTTGATAAAAAACATTCGGAAACTAATGAAAGATGGGGTGGATACCGAGTTGGAATTGATTGTTCCATGGTATAATGGATATGTTGGTGAAATTAAAGATGGTGTTAGTTATGGTAAATATGTGAGGAAGGATAAGACAAAAATAACAGTTACTGAATTACCTATTGGTATTTGGACGGATGATTTCAAATCGACATTAGAGACTCGTCTGGAGAACAATTGCAAAATGTTGAAAGATTATGAGAGTCACTATACAGAAAATACAGTAAATTTCGTATTGACATTTTATAATGAAATGGAAACGAATCGTATGTTTCAAATGAGTGCGACAAATGACAAGTTGACAAATTTTGAACAAGAATTTAAATTGACGAATAGTAGACCACTTAATACAAACAATATGCATCTATATGATGCGAATGGGGTAATAAAGAAGTATGATGATGTGAATGTTATAATTCGTGACTTTTATGATATGCGGTTAAGAATGTATAAAGAAAGAAAACAGAGTAAAATCTCAAAATTAAAACAGGAATTGGTGCATTTGGATGCTCGAATTAAATTCATATTGAAAGTCACTGAAGGTACATTAAAAATAATGAATGTTAAAAAATGTGATATTGAGAAACACTTGGAGGATGAGAAGTATCCGCTTTATGATGGTAAATATGATTATTTAATTAAGATGTCGGTCTATAATTTTACATATGAGAAAAAGGAAGAATTATTGAAAGAGAAGAGTTGTAAAGAAGAAATGTTGCATATATTGACTAAGAAAAGTGAAGGGGATATGTGGAATGAAGACATAGAAGCATTCGAAAAGATTTATCTTAAGAGATAAGTGAGATGAAGTTAGGCAATAATAAAAATTGAATTATAAAAGATATATATATATATTTATTTTTTTTAAAAACGTATTTAAAGACATAAACCAATAATAAAGGTACTTAAAGATAAAACAAATTTGAGCGTCAATTTATTTTAATAAATAAATAACTGCTCTGACTTTGTCGACAGTTCAATATGAATATCAATCATATTGAACCTTTTGAAAAGGAACAAATGAATGAAATACAATCGACACCATATAGAGTATCTACAATGACTGCGACTGGTAATATACATTCAATAATAGATTTAGATACATTATACCAACATTTGGTAATAAATGAGGATTTGGTGGAATTACAAAATGATGATATTCCTATTGGTAAAATCATTTATGCAGAATTTGGAAATAACAAACATGACCGAATATGTAAAGGAGTAAATTCTAAAAAGAAAAATGTTAAAAAACAGACTAAAAAAAATACATCTACAAAGAGATTCGATAATTCCATCACATTGTTGTTACAACTACCGAATGGGAACAATGTAAATGTAAAATTATTTAAGAATGGTAAAATTCAAATGACCGGAGTTAAACGTGAACAAGATGGTAATGATGTCATACATAGTATGATTCGTATCGTTAAAAAAATAAATATAGAATTACTTAGGTCGAATGAACATATTGTTGAAAATATGGATCATATATATGCATCTGAATTATCCATTCATTTGATAAACAGTGATTTCAAAGTGAATATAGAAATTAGGCGTGACTTGTTATATAAATTGTTGATTGAAGAATATGAAATAATTTGCACATATGAACCATGTATATATCCTGGTGTTAAAATTCAATATTATATAAATGACAATATTGTATCTAATACATCAAACTTTAAACAAGGACAATGCATTTGTATTGATAAAATTTGCAATGGTAAAGGAACAAACACTAATATTAAACAAAATTGTAAAAAGATAACTATATCTGTATTTCAAAGCGGTTGTATATTGATTACTGGTGTTACGAAGACAAGTCATATAGAAATTGGATACAATTTCATCGTGAATCTTATACAAAAACATGCGCATCGGATAAAACGAGTTAAGTTGCAGCTTCTGGGATAAATATTTAATTTAATTTAATTTAATTTAATTTACTTTACTTTATTGTGCACAAATATAATACAATGGATATGTTTATTTTTCTTATATATATATCATCTTATGATGGAGGTAATTTATCTAATCTCTCATTCATTTTAACAAGTTCCAGATGGATTCCTCCTAATATTTCGGCAACATTCATACCACCACTTTGTAAAAATTTAGTCAATCGAAAATAAAGTGGGTCGACTTTCAATAAGTCATCTGTAGCTATGCTGGACACTGATGCACTATCACTTCCTTCTCCACCATATTGACTACTTGAACCATCGTCATCTGATGAGTAATAATTTGAATCAGAATCAGAATCAGGATTTGATAAAGATGCAGATTCTGGTTTATTACTTTCACCTCCTATTGTTGTTAACATATTATATTTAGAAGAATCAGGCATCGTTGAAGTAACTAATTGTTCCTCAGCCATTTTTTCAACATCGACTTTCATAGCAGATTGTGTTGGAATTGGTGTTGGAATTAATCTTGGTTCTGGTCTTGTTGGATTAATTTGTTCAATATTTTGAACAGCTTGTAAATTCTCAGTTAAATTTGTAGTCGTTTTCAATGCATCTTCAGATAGATAAATAACTTTACTCATTTTTTTACATATATCAACACATATATTTTTTTGAAAAAAAAACACGATAATTTAATATCTCAATTTAAAATAATAATTAAGGTATGAATCAATATTCAATCATCTTATTGATATTTTATGGAATATTATCCGTGTTGTTATTTATAAATAGATATGAACTACAACATTTACATTACAAAGACATAATATTATTAGTTATTGGTTTGTCAATATTTGTATTAATATCAATAATAAATAATCGTAAATATGTAGAAAAGTTTGAAGTGAATCACCCAACAAGACACCATTATCATGTAAAAAAAACAGATCCAGAATCGACAATGATATTGAATGATGCATTTGATATTAATACAAACAATACAAACAATACAAACAATACAAACAATACAAAAAATAGAACAGACAAACAAATAGCATTAGAATTTGATGAAAGTATAGACCAATCTGTTGAAGACACGGTTGAAGAAAAACTAAATACTTATAATAAAAAACATATTGATGATATTACAAGTAATTTAGGAATTACTAAAAAAGATTTGACATGTTATTTCACTACATTTACGCCTAAAAATATTGACATGAAAAATAAAACATGGAAAGATTCTATTAGCGACTTGTCTAACCATATTATTAACATATCTACTGATGATATCGTTGATGTTTATGATCAACTAAAAGGTATCAAGATAGGCACAAATAAAAATGAACATGTTGAGTTAGAAGGATATCCTTGTAGTGAATTAAATTTAATACATGGAATGAGGGAGTTTTCTGTATTTTGGTATGTTAAATTTGATTTTACATCAGATGATTATTTAGAATTTAATCCAAGTGAACATGAAATGTCTTACTATGAGTTTATGGGTAATCAGTGTAATTTATTTGAAATGTACTCTACAAATGTTAGAGGAAATATTGCTTTAGGTATCAAAATCTACTTGAAGAAGAAGAAACTGGCTAATAAAGATTATGAATATACTGAGATATTTGAGATAAATTTTGGAGGTATTATCTACCGTTATGAAATAACTCCAACTATAAAGGTCAACAACAAATTGTATTTCAATGATGATAAATATCACTTGTTAACTTTCGTAAAATATATAGACGAAGGTAGGGATTATATAAAGATGATGGTCGATAACGAAAATGAGTTCCTAACTTCAACAGAAATAAATTACAATCAAATATATTTCGTAACAAATTCTAGAAAGAACATAGTATTGAGTAGAGAGAATTTTGTGATTAATAAAAAGATGGACGGACAATCTACGAAAAGAAATGAATATACGACTCTTAAAATTAATTTAATATGTTTTGGAATGGTCAATAAAGCGATACATCAAAGTCCAAAAAATAATGTAAGTATTGTATCTAAATTAAATGAACACATTCAAGAACAAATTATTAAACTGTCCCCAATTTTTATAGAAAAAGAGAAGCAGCGTGAGAAAGCAGAAGAAATTGTCAACAAAGCAAAAAAATGTGTAATGACTCAAGAAGTATGTAACTCATGTGTTAATGTTGATTGGAGTAGTATGAAATCAATCTTAAATTCTCCAGATTGTTCCCATGCAATTTTAGAGAGATGTGCTAAAATAGATAAAGACAGTTTAACTGTTACTGAAGATGAAAAGACTTTATGTGAATCAATGAATCGTTTGAAAAAAAGTATAGAACGAAAACATGATGAGTTAACTGGAAGAAACAACGAAAAATGTGAAAATTCTGAAAAATATGACAAGCCTAAATTTGATGAATTAAAGAAAATTTCTTTAGATAATACTGAAGGAGGAAAT
>Ga0115563_1003469_pt1 | contig 11067 bp, 8 predicted proteins | sample COGITO_mtgs_1105_2_FD_87198 | JGI IMG/M metagenome (GOLD analysis project Ga0115563, IMG submission 87198) | Pelagic marine microbial communities from North Sea - COGITO_mtgs_110519 | ecosystem: Environmental > Aquatic > Marine > Epipelagic | place: Germany:Helgoland, sampling site Kabeltonne...
ATTTCTACAGTTCTTTTGCTACTTCGGATCTTTCTTTTGCATGAGTTTGTTTTTCTTCGATGCAAATTACATGGAACTGAGTATGATTCCCGTCATGTTTGCCTCAATAGGTTTTTGGTGCAGCCTTGTTTTTTACAATGCATTCCTGCCTGAAATTGCACCACTAGAGGACCAAGATGACATCTCTGCCCGAGGTTTTATAATGGGTTACATTGGAAGCATCATTTTACTACTGATATGTCTAGGATTGATTATGGGAGTTGGGGCACACCTCACCAAATATTGTTTTATTTTAGTTGGACTTTGGTGGATTGGTTTTGCTCAGTATACCTACAGAATTTTACCAGACAATCCCTTCAGAAAAAAACCTGAAGCTGATTATATTTGGAAAGGTTATAGAGAATTAAAGTTGGTTTATAAGGAATTCATGAAAACCACACGTCTCAAAAAGTATTTATACGCTTTTTTCTTTTTTAATTCAGGTGTACAGACTGTAATGCTTCTGGCAACAATATTTGCTAGCAAGGCTATTGAATGGCCAAAGGGAGAGGGAACAACAGGATTAATTATTGCAATCCTTCTCATTCAAATATTGGCAGCAATTGGTGCAAAGCTCATGTCTAATGTTTCAATAAAAATTGGCAACATCTCGACGCTAAAAATATCCGTTTTTATCTGGATTATTTTATGCTTAGGGGCTTATTTTATAAAAACACCTGTCGAGTTTTATATTCTTGCTTCATTTGTAGGCCTTGTCATGGGGGGAATCCAATCCATAGCTAGATCTACCTATTCCAAATACCTGCCTGAAACCACGGATCATGCGAGCTACTTCTCTTTTTACGACGTTTCTGAGAAGGTAGGGATTGTATTGGGAACTGCCTTTTTTGCTTTGACAGAATATTATTTTGATGATATTCGTTACTCTGTAATTTCGATTGCAGGCTTCTTTGTTCTAGGTCTTTTCTTTTTATTTAGAGTTCCTAAAGAAGAAAAAATTCTTACTTCATAAATAAACACAATGAAAGAAATTATTGAAAAAGTATGGGAAAACCGCGACCTTCTGAAAGAACAGGTTACCATAGATGCAATTGAAAGTGTAATTGAAGGAATTGACAAAGGGAAGATTAGAGTTGCTGAACCAAACGGAGAGGAATGGATTGTAAATGAATGGGTCAAAAAAGCTGTGGTTATGTATTTTCCAATACGTCAAATGGAAACCATCGAGGTCGGTCCTTTTGAATTTCACGATAAAATGGCACTCAAAACCAATTACAAAGAACTAGGCGTAAGAGTCGTACCACATGCCATTGCCCGATACGGTGCATACGTGGCCTCAGGAGTTATTATGATGCCATCCTATATAAATATTGGGGCTTATGTAGATTCTGGAACCATGGTGGACACCTGGGCAACCGTTGGAAGTTGTGCTCAAATTGGAAAAGATGTACACCTCAGCGGAGGTGTTGGAATTGGAGGCGTATTGGAACCACTACAAGCGGCACCCGTAATTATAGAGGATGGAGCTTTCATTGGCTCTCGCTGTATTGTCGTTGAAGGCGTTCGTGTGGGAAAAGAGGCCGTATTAGGTGCAAATGTAGTACTCACTAAATCGACAAAAATCATTGACGTAACAGAAAACGAACCCAAAGAGATTAGAGGCTATGTTCCTGAGCGAAGTGTTGTTATTCCAGGATCATACACTAAGACATTTCCTGCAGGTGACTTTCAAGTTCCATGTGCCCTAATCATTGGACAACGAAAAGCCTCAACAGATCTAAAAACTTCATTAAATGATGCTTTAAGAACACATAATGTAGCTGTGTAATTACTTTAAAACATGAAGAATAAAGTTTATTTTCTCTTATTAGGCATGTTTTTTTCTTGTGGATATAACGTGAATAATAACAAGGCCTTAACAGAAAATTCTGTTCAACAAAAAAACAAAAACATGAACGATACAATACCTAAAGTCACTGGGATTGGGGGGATATTTTTCCGATCTAAGAACCCGAATAAAACAAAAGAATGGTACGGCGAGAACTTAGGTTTAGCGGTAAACGAATATGGCTCACCATTTGAGTTCAGAAACGCTCATAACCCTGATGAAATCAACTATTTAAATTGGTCACCATTTGATGAAAATACAAATTACTTCGATCCATCAACAAAGGAATTCATGATTAATTACCGTGTACAAAACATCGAAGGATTGGTAAAAAAATTAAAAGGAAATGGTGTTCAAGTATTGGATGAAATTGAAGCATACGACTACGGTAAATTTGTACACATTATGGATCTTGAAGGAAATAAAATTGAACTTTGGGAGCCAATTGACTCAGTATTGACCCAAATCGGATCTGAAACCACAAAATAGAGCGTCTGCGAATTGCGAAAACCATTTTTATTTCTCAGAATAGAGCTATCAAGTTGGATAAATCACGTTTCTATTACTAAACAGAAATTAATTTTTAAAATCTCCAAATAGCTAATACATTTGTACACTAATTATTTAAAAAATACATAGCATGCAACTGTGGAACAAATTAAATAAGGAGGAGCTTGAAGCACAACTTCGCGATATCGGACATCGTTATGTTACTATTTCCTTCTATCAATATGCCAAAATCGGTAACCCTCAATTATTTCGAGATCACCTCTTTTTGATGTGGTCAAAACTAGAAGTTGTTGGGAGAACCTATGTCGCAACTGAAGGTATTAATGCACAAATCGCTGTACCTACAAAATCATTAATTGAGTTTCGTGAAAATTTATACGAAATAGATTTTCTAAATGGCATACGACTAAATTACGCTGTAGACGATGCTGAGGCTGAATTTCCTTTTCTCAAGCTTAAAATAAAAGTGAGAAATAAAATTCTCGCCGATGGTTTAAATGACGAAACTTTTGATGTTACCAATAAGGGCAAACATTTAAACGCCAAAGAATTCAATGAATTGACCAATGCTTCCGATACGCTACTGATTGATTTTAGAAATCATTATGAATCAGAAGTCGGCTATTTTAAAGGCGCCATTCGCCCAGATGTTGACACGTTTAGAGACTCTTTACCCCACATCGAAGAAACAATACTAAAAGGCAAGAAGGATAAAAATATTGTTATGTATTGTACCGGAGGGATACGATGTGAAAAAGCATCGGCTTATTTCAAGCACAAAGGATTTAAAAATGTTCACCAATTGGAAGGAGGTATCATCAAATATGCGAATGATACCAAGAGCGATGGAATAGAAAACAAATTTGTCGGTAAAAACTTTGTTTTTGATGAAAGACGAGGAGAACGAATTACCGAAGATATTGTATCCGTTTGTCATCAATGTGGAAATCCGGCAGATACTCACACAAACTGCCTTAACAATGCTTGTCACTTGCTGTTTATACAGTGTGATTCGTGCAAAAAATCTTTAGAAAACTGTTGTTCCGAAGCTTGCCAACAAGTGTTCAATTTACCTGAAGAAGATCAAAAAGAATTGCGCAAAGGCATCGAGAACAGCAATCAAATATTTAAAAAAGGACGTTCCGAGCATTTAAAGTATAAAAGCAATAAATAAAACTCATATATTTGGTCCGAATTCAAAATAATAAATAGGTGATTTTAGCAATTGACTGGACTGTAACGCCTGAGCTTATTGAAGGCTGGAGAACCCCAAATTGGTATGGATTGTTATTCGTAACTGGTCTTATTATTGGATACTTCGTTGTAAAACGCATGTTTAAAAAAGAAGGGATAGGTGAAGAAGCTCTTGATAAACTTGTAATGTACATGATCGTTGGCACCATCGTGGGTGCTAGATTAGGACATGTTTTCTTTTACGGCCCCTATTTTGACGAAACCATAAATGGAAGACTCGTCGAAGGATATTTTTCACACCCTCTAAATATTTTAAAGGTTTGGGAAGGCGGATTGGCAAGTCACGGAGCAGCACTTATGATACTTATTGGACTTTACTTGTTTTCAAAAAAAACAGTGCAAAAACCTTTCCTGTGGATTTTAGATCGAATTTCGGCACCTGTTGCGATTGGCGCCACCTTTATTCGTTTAGGCAATTTGGTGAACCACGAAATTGTAGGACATCCTACTGATTTACCTTGGGCATTTAAATTTCATAATTACTGGAATTCAACTATAAAGATGTATGATGCAACACCAAGGCACCCTGCCCAACTTTACGAAGCCTTCTGCTATCTTATTGCTTTTGGAGTATTGATGTTCCTATTCTGGAAAAAAGATGCATGGAAAAAACCAGGATTGATGTTTGGAAGCTTTTTAATTTTAATATTTGGTGCAAGATTTATTGTTGAGTTTTTTAAAGTTGGACAAACGGCAAGAGACGAGGTGTTGTTTATAAATACAGGGCAGATGCTTAGTATTCCTTTTGTATTAATTGGGGTATATTTAATTTATAATGCATTATCCAAAAAGCGAGATAATAGTGATAATAAAAAAGAACCCTTAGTGTAATTTAGACGTTTAGTAGAAAATTAGAAATTCATTTCTATATTTGTTAAGTAAAAATTGAATAAGATGGCCATTAAAACAAAACCGAAAAAGTCTACTTCATCCATAAAGAACAAGTTCTCAAAAGATACCTATGTAAAATGGTATAAAGACATGCTTTTAATCCGAAAGTTTGAAGAGAAGACTGGTCAGCTCTATATCCAACAAAAATTTGGAGGATTTTGTCATTTATATATTGGACAAGAAGCCATTGTTGTAGGTACAGCAAGTGCCTGCGAGTCTGGAGACAAACACATGACTGCCTATCGAGATCATGCCCATCCAATCGCTTTAGGTACTGACCCTAGAGTGTTAATGGCAGAACTGTATGGTAGAAAAACCGGATGCTCTAAAGGGAAAGGTGGTTCAATGCACTTTTTTGATAAATCAAAAAATTTCATGGGCGGACACGGAATTGTAGGTGCTCAAATTGCAATGGGCGCCGGTGTTGGTTTTGCGGAGCAATACATGGGCACCAAAAACGTTGCCTTTGTTTCTATGGGGGACGGAGCCGTTCGTCAAGGAGCCCTTCATGAAACTTTCAATATGGCAATGATGTGGAAGCTACCCGTAATTTTCATCATTGAGAATAACAATTATGCGATGGGCACCTCTGTTCAAAGAACAACAAACGTAACTGATTTATCAAAAATTGGACTTTCTTATGACATGCCTTCAAAGGTAGTAAATGGCATGAAACCTGAAGACGTTCACAATGCCATTGAAGAAGCTTGTAAAAGAGCAAGAAATGAGGGTGGCCCTACCCTATTGGACATCAGAACATATAGATACAAAGGGCATTCAATGTCTGACCCTCAAAAGTACCGAACAAAAGACGAGGTTTCCGATTGGATAGAGCAAGACCCTATATTACACGTGCTTAATATCATAAAAGAAAATAAGTGGTTAAAAGAAAAAGAAATTGAAGACATCAATAACTGGGTAAAAAATGAGGTTGCAGAGTCTGTTAAATTTGCAGAAGAATCTCCATACCCAGACGCTGAAGAACTGTATGAAGATGTATATGTTCAGAAGGATTATCCCTACATCAAAGAATATTAATTTAATTAAGAAATTACAATGGCGGAAATTGTATACATGCCTAAACTAAGTGACACCATGACTGAAGGTGTTGTGGCTATTTGGAATAAAAAAGTTGGTGAAGAAGTTAAAGAAGGAGAAATTCTAGCTGAAATTGAAACAGATAAAGCCACTATGGAATTTGAGTCTTTTTATGATGGCATTTTATTGCATATTGGCGTTGAAGTTGGAAAAACCGCACCTGTTAATTCCGTTTTGGCCGTGATTGGTGAAAAAGGAGAGGACATTGAAGAAATTCTTAAAAATGCGACTGCTACAGAAGAAGCACCCGTTGAAAAAGATGAAGCTCCAACACCACAAGCGACACCTCAACCAGCTGCACCTGTTCAGGTCGAAAAACCAGCAATTCAATCCACTGCCGCTGTAACAGATTCAAACGACAGAGTTCTTGCCTCTCCCTTAGCAAAAAAGTTAGCTATGGATAAAGGGATTGACCTAAATGCCATTCAAGGATCTGGTGAAAATGGTAGAGTGATTAAAAGGGATATCGATCACTACATTCCCTTTACCCCTGCAGCTAATTCTTTTAATAAGGCTCCTGTTGGAAAAGAGTCTTTCCGAGATGAAACCGTCAGCCAAATGCGGAAAACCATCGCCAAACGACTTGCCGATAGTAAATTTACGGCTCCTCACTTCTATTTGACCTTAGAGATAGATATGGACAACGCCGTATCCTCTAGAAAAGTAATGAACGCCAAAGAAGGTGTTAAAGTATCATTTAATGATATGGTAATTAAAGCTGTAGCTTTTGCTTTAAGTCAACATCCCAATGTAAATAGTTCATGGATGGGAGACTTCATAAGAAGGAATGACCACGTACATATTGGAGTTGCGGTGGCTGTTGAAGACGGCTTACTCGTTCCCGTCATCAAATTTGCGGATACAAAAGGATTACTTGAAATTTCTTCTGATGTGAAAGGATTCGCTCAAAAAGCGAAAGATAAAAAACTACAACCAAGTGATTGGGAAGGAAATACATTTACAATTTCCAATCTTGGAATGTTTGGAATTGATACTTTTACGGCGATTGTTAATCCCCCAGATAGCTGCATATTGGCTGTAGGTGGAATCAAAGAAGCGGCTGTTGTAAAAAATGGGAATCTACAAGCAGGCCACGTAATGAAAGTGACCTTGTCATGCGACCATAGAGTCGTAGATGTGCTACTGGAGCCGCATTTTTACAAACTTTTAAGAACGCCTTAGAAAATCCGTTTTCTATGCTTCTCTAGTTCGCTACAATTGAGCCATTTATTCTATTAAATATTTGAAAAATATAGTATATTAGCATAGTTAGAATCTCTAACCGCTAAACTATATTTATGATAAAATACTCTAACTTTCACAAGTTGGCTTTAATGGCCATTATCACTTTTTTTTGTTTCAATATCTTTTCACAAGCAACCATTAGGGTTACCGTAGTATCTGTTCAAACCGGAAACAACGAAGATTGTGATGGGATTTTTCTAGGTGAAAGTGATTTTGTCTGGGAATATACAGCCACGGACAATACCATTGGATATACGAATAACAACCCAACCCTTTTTGGGGTATATGATTTCAATTATACAAATATTGACAATAATAATGGACCCTACAACTCAACGGTAAATGCCTTGTTTTTTGACCGAACTTATGTATGTCCAGACGATGTGCCCACATCGATTAACCTCGGATGGGAAGCATACGAGAACGATGAGGCAACAGATTACTCAATTCTTGGAATTACTCAAGGAGAAACGGGCATTCAAAATGTAAGTATGCCTGTACCCGGAGCAAGCGGGACCTTAAACTATAACTTTAGTGCCAGTTCTGGAGGAGGATGCAGTCAAACATATACCATTTACCTTTCCGTTGAAAGAATCGACTTCTCTCCTACAGTGATCATTTTACCAGACAATATTTGTGACGCATTAGATGTTAATATAAATACCACTTATAATATAGCTCTTTGCTCCAGCAATTCACTAGAAAACAATGAACCAAGGGGTGGTGATGTGGACAACAATTCTTCATCTTCATGGTTTAAATTTATAGCACCTGCTAGTGGCGAAGTGGAAATCACTACGGACCTTGGTGGAACTGAAATTGGAACTTATTTTCAGCTTTACCATTCTGCTGATGGCGGAGGATGTAATGCGGGACTGCAACCCATTACACTCGGGTTGATTAAAGACAAATTTGAATACCTTTCTCATATTGAATTTTCTGATGGGACTGATTTTTTAGGTATTGATCCAGAGGCCCAGCTTTCATTTGATGCTTGTGATCCGTTTCCTTTAATTAGCTATACGAAATTGATTGCGGGAGAAGTATATTACGTTCAGCTAACAACAGATAACAACAATGAATCTGGAAACGTCGAATTGCGTGTTAACGATTTAGGAGGAAGCCCAGCCTCTGGAGATGACATACCTTGCTTAAGCTCAAACGTTATTGTTGGAACGTCAGCAATATCATCTCTGTCTGGAGATACCCCATCTACAACAATTGATTTTGGATGTGCTTTTGATGGTGGTAATGACGCAGCAGAAACAGGAACTCCACATGGCAACAATAACCCTACAAACTACCATGCTTATGACTATGATCATCCGGCATTCAATAACCCTGTAATGAATGAAAGTATTTGGCTCAACTTTACTGCACCCAATAGTGGGCGTATCGTATTTGAGGCAGATTATCAAAGTGTTTTGTATGGAGAGAATAATGCGCTTTTTGGATATGACAAAAGATTTGCTCCTGGTATTCCATCCGATTTTTCTTGTGCAAACCTTGAGTATATGAATCAAGACGAGGGTGGAGTTAATGGATTTTTTGGTGGAGATGAGAGTGCAGTGATTTCAACTCAATGTCTAGAGCCAGGTTATAATTATTATGGAATGATTGACCCATCGGACAACTTGACCCCCTTGTCTACACAAGAAATTTACGGTTGGGTTCATGACCCCAGTATCGCAGACCCTTCATTTAACTCCCCTGGAAATGATATACTTTGCTTGACCTTACAAGATACACTTTATGAAGTTCCTGTTATTTTATCTGGAACCAATCCAACTTTTCAAGCTGTTTCAGGAAGCAATGTATTGGCTTGTAAAGAATATTTAGCTGGAGAACCCAATGCTACACTTGATCAAGCAAATAGAGCAGATCAAACGGTTTGGCATTATTTCACAGCTCCGGCCTCTGGAGCAGTAGAAATTAGTATTCGTGCATATGTAGGAATGGATACGGTTCGATACAATATCTACGAGTTATTAAATGGAACAGATTGTTATGGCGGATTACAACCCGCTACTTATACCGAAGATGGAACCCAAAACACTTCAATCATTACTCCCGTAATTACCGGATCTGCGGGATATGAAGGAAACCAAGAGTCATCCTGCTGTATGGAACCCGGAACACTATATGCCATACAAATAGACGGAGGTTCTCCGGGTGACGAAGGACAATATATCATTGAGTATATTCAAGAAGTAGAAAGTGATGCAGGTCAAACTGAAGTAACACTTGCTAACGGAAATAACATTCAAATTACAGATTTGGATACTGCCTTTATTTGTTTTGGAGATGAATATACTCCAGCTGTTATGCTTGACGGGATTGGTGAATCAACAGCAAGCTTCCCTTCATGTTTAGATAGTGGGTTTGTAATTCATGATTTAGAAACTCTCCCATCTCCTATCGCAAATAATGGATTTGAAACTTCAATTATAGATTTCATTCAAGGGTCAGGTACTTTTACAAATGATTCTGATGGAACAGGAACTTCTGGAAACCCGTTATTTAATGCTGTTTATTACATATCTGCTGCTGCAGATCTGCCATTAGGATGGGGACAATTTTTATGCAATACATCGACAGCAGGTCCTGGTATGCCCATTGTATATTTAGAAGAGCTTAATCCTGCATATGCCTATGACAATGCTACCTGTACGGTTACTTTTATTGCCAACGGTGGATTAAATGGTTTTTATGGACTACCTTATAACTTTACGATTACAGGACCTTCAGGTAATGTTTTAGAAACTGGACAAATTGACCCTGGAGCTGCATATACCTACCTTGCTCCTATTGCAGGATTTTACACCGTTGACATTACAGATGGCGCATGTTCCACAAGCTTTACCTATGACGCATCAAATTGTAATAACCCTTGCGAACCAGTCACAAATAACATTAATACAGAAATCTGTGATGGATCATCAATCCTCCTAGAAGGAACAGAGCAGACAGAAGAAGGTACATACACCGATTTATTTATCACATCTGCTGGGTGCGATAGTACTGTGATTACTACTTTAACCATTCTGCCAAACGAAGAAACAAGTTTTGAATATACCATATGTGAGGGAAGTTCAATACAAGTTGGTTCTTCAAGTTACAACGTGGAAGGTGTTTATGTGGATACTTTACAAAATACAAATGGCTGTGACAGTATCGTAAACTCGGTTCTATTTATATTACCTGAAATAACTGCAAGTGACGAAGCGACAATATGCATGGGCGGTTCATTTGATTATAATGGAACCCTACTTTCTGAAGAAGGAGTTTACACGGAAACCTTTACTACGCCGACGGGATGCGATTCCACAGTATATTTATCTCTATTTGTCACAGAACCACCATATGGTTATGAAGCGAAAACGATTTGTATCGATTCGCTGTTTATATTCGGCGGGAATGAACTCACTGAATCAGGTATTTACTTTGACACCATACAATCTGCAAATGGTTGTGATTCAATTGTACGTCTCGAACTTTCTGTAATTGACTGTTCTCTTGATTTGCAAATCAGTAATATTTTAACTCCGAATAATGATGGAAAAAATGACACTTGGAAGGTCAATGACCCTCCTCAGATTATGGGTTGCCAAGTCAAGATATTTAACCGTTGGGGAGAGGTCGTTTATGAATCGACAGATTACAATAACGATTGGGGAGGTACCAAAAACGGTGAGGAACTACCCGATGGGGTTTACTTCTATTCAATTACCTGTACGGGTGTAGAATACACAGGATCCATTAATTTATTAAGATTTAAAAAATAAGAAACCATGAAAAGAATCATCTCTATTTGTATTTGCTTTGTTTCACTGGTTTCCTACAGCCAGCAAACACCACAACGCAATGTTTACGGATATAATAAGTATTCTATTAATCCTGCCTATGCTGGAGCCACTGCCTGTACTGAGATTAATTTCTCACATCTGAACCAATGGGTTAAGGTGGAAGGTGCGCCACTGACCAGCTTGTTCAGTGCCAATGGCCGAATCGGAAAATCCTTAGGTGTAGGAGGCCAAGTAGTTGTCGATCAAATTGGAATGATTCAACAAGTTTCGGGACTCGCTTCTCTATCGTACGGACTCACATTTGCAAGTGAGCATCACCTACGAGATGGAACCTCATTTGGCTGTAATCAATACCGAGTTGATCCAACAACAGCG
>Ga0115563_1003476_pt1 | contig 11042 bp, 8 predicted proteins | sample COGITO_mtgs_1105_2_FD_87198 | JGI IMG/M metagenome (GOLD analysis project Ga0115563, IMG submission 87198) | Pelagic marine microbial communities from North Sea - COGITO_mtgs_110519 | ecosystem: Environmental > Aquatic > Marine > Epipelagic | place: Germany:Helgoland, sampling site Kabeltonne...
CAATGTGCAGAGCGTCATCCCCATATCGGTAGGCGCGCCTAAGAAGCGAGCCTTGCTAAGACCTGCAAGTATGGGCCCATCACAGCTTCCCAATAGACAAATAACACTCAAGGCGTTTCCGCTTAGCTGATCATTATCGGTGTGCTCGCTGAACCTCAGAGCTCATCGCCAACAACAGCTTGCTCTGCTCGCAATCTGTAGCCATCATCTGCGAGAGAAATTTTCGTCTAAAATCGCAGCCGGAGAATACCCTATGCCCCTCAGTACTTTAGAACCCTCAGTCGGAGCTGCAGCGGCAACTGAGGTGCTTCGTCGCGATGGCGCTGTAGTTATCAAAAACCTCGCTAATGCCGAACTCATTGAAGCCGTTAGTGCAGAGCTACGCGCAAGCTTTGATGCTGATCGAACGACAGAGCACTCTGGTTTTGATGGCTCTTTGACCCTGCGTTGCTCTGCGTCTTTGCTGCGAGCTGCGCCCAGCGCAGCCGATCTCATGGATCATGACATGCTCATTGCCATAGCTGACGCTATCCTCTTACCCCATTGCGCCACTTACCAACTCGGCAGCATGACCGGCATCGAAATTCACCCAGGGGAGCAAGCCCAACCGTTGCACCGCGATGACTCTCTGTACCCCATAGAAATTTCAGGCTTAGAACTTCAAATTGGCGTTATGTGGGCGTTAGATGATTTTACCGAAGAAAATGGGGGGACGCGGGTCGTGCTCAATAGCCATCGATTTATGCGCTCTTGGCACCTGCCCGACCTTTCAGCATGGGAGTCTACAGTGATGCCTGCGGGTTCTGCTCTCTTCTACCTGGGATCCACCTGGCACGGTGGCGGCGCCAATAACAGCAGCGCACCTCGCGCAGGCCTTATTAATACCTACTCACTGGGCTGGCTGCGGCAGGAATCGAACCATTATCTGGAGTTACCTTCTAGCACCGCCATGCAGTTTACCCCTCGTCAGCGCGCGCTACTGGGCTATACGGCCCATGGATGCGGTGACGATAGCATTGGTAAATATGACGGTAATGACTGCCCCGCCTGGCTAGATACGCCACCAGAACCCGCTTGGCGGGAGGAGCGTGGTCAAGTTGGAACCGCCGAAAATGTGCAAGCTCAGGCCGGCGATTAGCCGTTGCTGCCTCGGCGAGACAAGTAGCGATAGACCGGCCATGCCACCAGCACCATCGCGAGGGCATAGAGCGCCGTTTGACGTTCTGCATAAGCCTGAAACGCCGTAATAACCGACCAGCCGAACAAACAAAAGTAGGTGCTGTAAGGGTGTGCCCAAGCGAGATAGGGCCGCTCTGCAGCGGGCTCTGTTTTTTTCAAAATTAAGACGCCAATAATGAGCGCCAGATACAGCGGCACATTGAAAAAGATCGACAGCAGTAAAAGAAAATCGAAACCGCCGATCATGATTAAGGCGACCACAACCGCCCAGGTGATCAGCACCGCAAAAATCGGATTACCTCCTCGCCCTTGCTTGGCGACCTGCTTTGACGCCAAGCCATCGACAGCCAGTGCCTGCAAAATTCTTGAGCCACTCATGTACTCTAAATTTTGATGACTAAGAAGAATGAGAATCGCCGCAATAACAATAAGATCACCGGCCAATGGAAAATTGATAAACTCCAATGCTGTTGCTAATGCCAGCTCGCTGCCCGCCAATGGTGCTAGCCCTGTACTGTGCACCAGTGCAAAATTAAGCAGCATGTACAAGCCAATGACGATCACCAACCCTTTCATGCTGGCTCTGGCGGCAGCACCCGCTCCACCTTGTATTTCTCCGTTAAAATACGAGGCATAGAGCCAGCCATCGTAAGTAAAAATAATAGCCGCTACGACAATACTCCACTCACTTAATGGCGTATCTGAAGGTCGCCACGGTATCGCCTCGACACCTATTGCCGGCGCAAAAAGTAATGCCAGTGACAGCGCAATAATGATGAGGCCAATCGCCGACGTGGCAACTTCCTGAATGATGGCACCGAAGGATATTCCCTTAAGCTGAATTGCAGCAAATACAGAAGTCACCGCAATCGCCAGTAGCACGCGCCACTCTTCAGCCTGAGGGATTAAGATAGCGATAAAGGTAACAATCACCACGGCTTTTAGTGCGAGATCTGCCGCAAAGCTCAGCCAATCGATCCACCCCAGAACAAAGCCCGAAAAAGGCCCGTAAGCGCGGCGAACTAACGAATAAACCCCACCCGACCGCGGTGTAATGGCGAGTAATTCAGCCACCACCGAGGTACTAAGGAGCACGAAAAGTCCGGCAAAAAACCATAGCGCCAAATAAAGGGTTGGCTCTGGCACGGCTTGAGCGATTTCCCCGGGCCCACGTAAAATACCCAGGCCAATAACACCGCCCACAGTCACAGCCAGAACAAATCGGGAGGGTAGTTTTCTCGCCACGCCGCTATCGGTCATTTAGTAACCGCCATGTTGTAGGGCCCCTGTGTTACCGCCCTCACAGCTTAGAGTATAAAGCCCCGCGGAGTCGCTCTCTTTATTTAACCATCCGGTTCATCGGCACTGCGAATGCGTGCCTGGCGCTCTTCTTCCTCTTCAAAGGCCGCTTTAATTTCCAATAAAACACTATCGACATCGGCAGAGGCCTGATCATCTTCAAAAAAGCCCGTCAACTGGGTCTCGGGATGCAAGTCTCCCTCTTCGTACAAGGCCCACATTTCTTTAGCATATTGCGTATCAAGTAGCTCAGGGGCCGACAAGCCGTAGTACGCAGTCATATTGTTGACGTCGCGCTCTAACATAGATTTTGCGTGGTTGTTCGCTGCCGCATCGACCGCCTGAGGAAGATCGATAATGACCGGGCCATAGTCGTCGACCAACACATTAAACTCCGAGAGATCGCCATGCACTAGGCCGGTGCAAAGCATTTTAACCACATAACTCATCATGACTTCGTGATCTTCCAAAGCCTGTTCTCGGCTCAACAGCACGTCGTTGAGACGCGGCGCCACTTCACCATTTTCGGTAGTTACAAGCTCCATCAGTAAGACACCATCAAAACAACCAAAGGGCGTGGGTACACGAACCCCAGCGCGGTCCAGTTTATACAGTGCGTCAACCTCGGCATTGTGCCAGGCCTCTTCCTGTTGCTTGCGCCCGTACTTGGAACGCTTTTCCATAGCGCGCTGCCGCCGGGTGTTACGCCCTTTACGACCCTCCTGATACTCCACCGCTTGCTTGAAGCTGCGTTTTGCGGCCTCTTTATAGACCTTGGCACAACGAATTTCTCGACCACAGCGCACCACATAGACCGTGGCTTCTTTACCACTCATTAGCTGGCGTAGCACTTCGTCAACGACCCCATCTTCGACCAGGGGGATAATGCGTTTAGGGATTTTCATGAGTCGGTTAGGCAACGCCAAAAATGAGTGATCACTGCATCGCCGGCATTGCCGACGGGTTATTAGTTTTAGTAACTTTTAAAGCACTTAGCCCCAGAAATATCAATTCATCACCCCCCGGTTTTTTGTCAAGTAATGAGACATTCTGTCGTGGCTATCACCGCATGAGAATCCGTTGCCTTGGCTTTGCGTCGGCCACCTTGGGTACTCACCAAGTGGAGTTTACAACATAAATAGCGCACAGCGCCGACACGACGGCATAGACCCCAGGAGTTTAGCTAACCGAGGCTGTCATTACGCCGCAGGCGCACAGCAAAACTGAAAGCGTCAGCTAAAATTCAGGCTTGGGGCCATTAAGCTTCAAACTCAGGGCATTTGACCCATAGACTCAATCCACAGGCTTTCCCGGGCATCGACATTGCTAAACCCCATCAAGGCTTAAACCCCGCGAGTCAACAAGATGGCGCAAAGACAACAGTGACTCGCCCTGCCCCACCGTCGAGCCAGGCTTGATATAAACCCTCAAACGCCTGATCAGAGAAACTGACAAATTCGATAGCACTGATATCGGCACCGCAACCCTGACAGATAGGTATCAACGTCGATACGCTACCGCTTCTCGGTGATACTCATGACATCCCGATTCGTGCTATTAAAACGCGTCTACCCCTAATGACATCACGTTGTCCGCTCCCGAGAGTATGGCGGCCTCGCAAGCACTAGTGCGCGGTAAAATGCGCTGGTAATAAAATTGCGCGGTTATTAGTTTGGCTTGATAAAACTCGCTTTCTGAAGTCTCCAAGGCGAGAGCAGCCTGTGCTTTGACGGCGGCCTTTGCCCAAAAATAAGCAAGGCAGGCATACCCCGAAAACATGAGGTAGTCGACTGAAGCCGCCCCTGCCTCGTCGGCATTTTCCATCGCTTTAGTGCCTATATGTAGCGTTAGCTCACCCCATTTTTTATTGAGGCTCTGTAACGACTCGACAAACTCCTTGAGCTCTGCAACCTCTGCATTATCTTTGCAGAAGTGATGGATTTCGCGAGTGAAGTTTTGCAACAGTGCACCGCCAGATCCCAAGACTTTTCGACCAATAAAATCGAGTGCTTGAATACCTGTGGTTCCCTCATAGAGCATGCCAATACGCGCATCTCTGACATTTTGCTCTACGCCCCACTCTTTGATATAGCCGTGACCACCAAAACATTGCAAAGCGAGATTTGCCGATTCAAAGCCCGTTTCGGTAAGAAAGGCTTTAGCGATGGGTGTCATAAAAGACAGCATATCTTCCGCTGCTTTTCTTTCAGCTTCGTCAGCGCCTCGTTCGATGACATCTACCAGCTTACCGGTGTATGCGACCATCATACGCCCGCCCTCCGAGAGTGCCTTCTGAGTGAGAAGCATGCGCCTGACATCGGGGTGCACGATAATGGGGTCAGCCGGACCGTCGGGATTTTTAGGGCCAGTAACCGAACGCATCTGTAAGCGGTCTTTGGCATAGGCCAATGACTTCTGATAACCCAACTCCATGTGGGCGATACCTTGCAACGCGGTTCCAATTCTTGCGGTATTCATAAATGTAAACATGGCCTGAAGGCCTTGGTTGGGCTCCCCCAGCAAATACCCCTTCGCCCCATCAAAGTTCATGACACAAGTGGCATTACCGTGAATGCCCATCTTGTGCTCGATAGACCCACACCGAACAGTGTTGCGCTCACCCATAGAACCATCGTCGTTAACATTGAACTTTGGAATGATAAACAGTGAAATACCTTTGACGCCCATGGGGGCATCCGGGAGCCTCGCAAGTACGATATGAACAATATTTTCGGTGAGATCGTGTTCCCCCGAGGAGATAAAAATCTTTGTCCCTGTAATCTGGTAGCTTCCGTCCGCAGTGGGCTCAGCCTTGGTTCGCAACAGCCCCAAATCGGTACCACAATGCGCCTCGGTTAAACACATAGTGCCTGTCCAGGTGCCTTCTACTAACGGGGTAAGGAAGCGCTGTTTTTGGCTGTCAGTACCATGCAGCTCAATGGTGTTAACCGCACCATGAGACAACCCCGGGTACATTCCCCACGACCAATTAGCGGTTCCCCGCATTTCACCCAACATAATGGATAGGGACTCAGGAAGCCCCTGCCCGCCGTATGCAGGCTCGTTTGCCAGCGCCGGCCAGCCAGCCTCGACGTACTGTCGATAAGCCTCTTTAAACCCACTTGGGGTCGCAACTTCTCCGTCACTCCAGGTACAACCCTCCTGGTCGCCAACAGCATTGAGTGGCGACAAAATATTGCTGCAAAACTTATCAAACTCATTAAGGATCGTTGTAACGAGCTCGGCGTTTACCTCGCCATATCCGGGCAGCGACTGATAGTGTGCCTCGTAGTCGAACAGCTCAAATAAATTGAAGTGCAGATCTCTTAAGGGCGCTTTGTAATCACTCATTACCTAATACCTAACTTTTAAAATCGATTTTTGACGAAGCTGTATTGTAACGCTAGTGCCATTTTTTAAATGCGTTACTTCGCTTCTAAACATCAGTGCTGTTGGGCCCATGTTGCCTCGCAATTTGTCATGCTCGAGCAATAGCAAAACAGGCGAAAGCCATGACGCTGAGGCTAAAGGTACTCAGCTACGCCACATTAGACACGCAGTATACTTTCCCCTAATCCTAAAAAAAATGAAGGGCAAGGCATTATTATCAGCGTACAACGGTGCCGGCATTACAAGGAATCATTAGCGGCCAAAACTACCGTGACGCATTCATGGATACCGGACACCGGACACCGGACACCAAAATTGCTTTCTAAAATAGACATAACAAACTGCTCAGATGCACTTCTTACACCCACGTTTACCCGTTCAAGCTAAAAAAAACGTAACGCACAGACTAACGCTGAAACACGCACTCACGTCCAAACTTGATATCGCCCTAAGTATTGCATCGCGTTGCCGAAAGAACCCTACTCTTATCGGAGTTCGTAGAGGTGCTCTGGAGTGTCTGGCATATCCCCGTACTTAGCCTCCAGCTGTTTAGCAAACGCTTGTTCAATAGCATGCCCCAGCTGACCCACACCATCTAGGCCTTTTATTACAGCTACCCCAGCACTAGAGTTACTAAACACTTAACGAACCCAACTTTGATCCAGAGCAAGAAGCCTCCTATACCGAAGTGAATGGTTAGGCTAGCGATTACAGGCGGTCACTTTACACCTAGCATCTCTAACGTATTGACATAAAGAATGTTTAAATAGAATCTAAGGCAATCTGCGCCGCAGCTGCGTTAACCCGTGCAATGCTCGAATAAAAACCGCTGAGTCAGTGAGAGGACCAGGCTTATGAAAAAGTTAGGCGTCGTTGTTATCAGCCTGCTGATACTTTTACTTGCAGGCCGAGGGCTACTAAATTTGCCTGCCGTGCAAGACATTCTGCTTAAACGTGGCACCGCTGTCATAGCCCAGCAAGCTGCCCTGCCTCTTGAGGAATCAGAGAACCTCAGAGTCTATGTTTGCGGCAGCGCTTCACCCCTAGGAATGGGACAGGCCCAGGCTTGCATCGCCGTCCTAACACCCGAGCATTTTTACCTGATCGATTCGGGGGTGGGTTCGACAGACAACGTTAATCTTTTAAGACTGCCTACAGCACGGCTAGACGGTTTATTGTTAACCCATTTCCACTCTGATCACATTGCCGAAATTTATGAAGTCAATCTGGGGTCATGGGTGAACGGTAGACCGGCTCCACTCACAGTATTTGGCCCGCGCGGCGTCGATGAAGTTGTCGAAGGTATTAATGCGAGCTACCGGCAGGATCGGATTTATCGTGTGGGACATCATGGCGAGGCACTACTGCCGCCTGCGCTGGGTGTGTTGGATCACAAGACCATTGAACCAGGCGTCATTCTAGACGATGGCCAACTCAAAATTACGGCCTACGTCGGCGAGCATCCACCCATTGAACCTGCCGTAGGCTATCGATTTGACTACCGTGGTCGAAGCGTTGTGATTTCTGGCGACAGCAATGTAAGCGACAGCACTCGACAGATCACGGAAGGAGCCGACTTATTGCTCCACGATGCTCTGTCGCTTCCCACCCTCACCGCGCTTTCGGCAGCGCTAGGTGCCGCGGGTCAAACGCGACTTGCAAAAATCGTCACCGACGTGACCGACTACCACGCATCCACCGAGTCATTGGTTGAACTGGGTAAGCAATCGAACGTTGGCATGATCGGCTACTATCATTTGGTTCCCGTTCCAGCCAACCCAATCATAAAAGCTGTTTTTATGCGGGGAGCGCCAGAAAACTTCGTTCTCACAGAAGACCTTATGTGGTTTGAACTGCCTATCGATAGTGACGAAATTATTGTGCATCGTCCGTGACATTGAGGCAGCTGCTTTTAGAACGGCTTTTTATACAGGCTTAAACCGGCCATAGAGTTACGAGGACCCTTGGTTCAAGGCGTGATATGAGGTGCCTTCCAATAAATGCGCTACCGGGCTTTACCCAACCCCGGTATCACCTTGCCAACCTCTCGCGTGTATTGCTCGTAAGCGTCGCCCAAATTATCTAGAAGGTCCTTCTCTTCGTAGCGAATGCCAATAAAAATATAGAGGGTCATGGCCAGAGAAAACACAAGGTGCCCCACACTCATGTCGGGCGTTGCCCAAAACGCCATCAAAAACCCGGTATATATTGGATGTCGCACTAGTTTATAAAAAAACGGCTGGCGGAAGGTTTGGCTGGGCATGGCCCTGTCCTTCCAGTCGGACCATATTTGCCTGAGGCCAAAAAGCTCAAAGTGATCAATTAAGAATGTAGACAGTAAAACGGTGCCCCACCCTAACCCGGCAACTCCCCAGATCGCGTTTCGCAATAGGGAGTTTTCAACCTGCCATAGGACAGCGGGAATCGGAAGCCAGAAACGAAAAAGCAAATAAAGCGCTAGCGCGCTCATAGCCACATAAAGACTTCGCTCTATCGCATTTGGCCAGTACTTACCCAGTGCAGTTTTGAACCACGGACGTGCCATTATGCTGTGTTGAATGGCAAACAGGCTCACCAACAAGACGTCTACTGTTAGCGCAACCAAAAGGTCGCTGGCGGGTCCTACAGCGATGCTCCGGGGCACGATCTCATTCGATACAAAGCCGATGAAATACAAAAAAATCGTAAAGAAAAACACGTACGCAAAAACACCAAATAGAAATCTTGAAAGTTTTCCCATGGCAGCTCTCCTCACTCTTGGTTTCCTAGCGCCCGGTGCACGATAAACCCACCGATACACCCTCAGCCTGTCTAAGAGACTAATTCCGAAATTGGGTGATGTATATAGCAGCCGGCCGGCAATGCCGAGTTGGCGCATTAGGGGTGCCGGGGCATCGCGCACCCAAGCATTAACCGGGTAGTGTTTCTCCATGCCACCGTGTCAGTTGTGCTAGCGTCACGATCAACTCGCTTCAGATAAGCCACTTTTGGGGCCTACTGGGTTAGCAGCTCACGAGTCGGTGATTTGATACACGATTCGCTGGGTGACCGTATGGCCCGCACTGAGAATTGATTCAGTGCGCCCTAGGGCGTGATGGGGCCCGTTGGGGAAACCCTGAGCCTCAAGACAAATAGCGCTATAGGGGTTTAACGGTGCCCTCAGTTGCGATGCCGTATAAACCTGCAAGCAAGGTTGCGAAGTCGCAACATGCAGGCTGATGCCGTTACCAGGGTTCGACAGTACCGCCACAGATTCGGTCGCAAGCCTGCCAGACAGCGAGGGCTCCAACACATAGCTGTGGTCGAGATCCCGGCAGCCATGTCCATGGGCACTTGAAAGCGACCGCGCTTGCGTGAAGTCGAGCTGAGTGCCGGCAACGGCTAACGACTCACCCGTGGCGCATTGCCGGTCGTCGGTGCCCAACACCGACTTAGCGTTAATTTGCAGCATCAACTCACTGACTGATCGTGCACCCAAGGTAAAGTAGGCGTGATTGGTCAAGCTAATAGGCGTGTCGTGGCTAGTAGACGCTGCTAGCTCAATTATCAAACAATCATCTACCAAGGTGTAACTCACACCAAAATTGCGCGCACCCGGCAAACCACCCTCTCCATGACTAAGACTGGTGACATAACGTACCGTGGTGGCGTGATCAGTGTGTTCAAGCCGCCAATCGAGCCGGTGCAATGCAGATTCACCGCCGTGAAGTAAAACCGTTGATTCGCCAGCACTCGACTTTGCCTGGCGTAGGCGACCGGCATAGGGCCCTACGGTGCCACCGATACAAAATTCATCGATGAGCGCCGCAGCCAAAAGAGAGGAATCGAGCAATAGCTCGACATGACGCTTTTTGGATATCAATTGCGTCAAGCTAGCGCCGTGGCAACTCACCGCAGCGCCGAGAGTTCGTGATTCAAGGTGGATCAAATTGGTCATAACACGCTCGTCATACTATGTTCGTCACACTGCGTTCGCCATAAAAGAACCTTAGGCACCGGTGTCGTGCACCAGAAACAATATTTCAATCATCAGAGGGTGTCATGCATTTCTCGGAGGGCGCGCTCATGATTGTGGAAAGCCGATCGGCACTCGATCTAGCTGACAATTTTTACACGGCCCTAACCGAAAAATATCACGCATTGATGCTAATTAACCGCATCACCCACTCGAATATCGTGCTAAAACGACCACCTCAGTGACAAAACTAAGGACGACAAAGCCAGCCTTACCCTACGGCCGGTCACTCAGTATGAATATTCTAGTCATCAACTGTGGCTCATCGAGCGTCAAATACCAGCTATTAGATTCGTTACAAGAAGCCATAATAACTGAGGGCACTATTGAATTAACGCCAGAAGTCGGTGCGGTGGTAGCTGTGCAACAGGCCCTCAAAGACACACACAGTGAAACTATCGACGCAGTCGGTCACCGCGTGGTGCACGGTGGCGACACCTTTCGAGATGCCGTATTCATTAACAGCGAGGTGAAAGAAAAAATTCAGGAGTGGGCGTCACTCGCACCTCTACACAACCCTCCTGCGCTGTTAGGCATTGCAGCGGCACAAGCGGTGTTACCCGATGTTCCTCATGTCGCCGTCTTTGATACGGCTTTTCACGCCACCCTGCCCCGTCGCGCCAGCCACTATGCCATCGATACGGCCTTAGCTGAAAAGCACCGCATCCGTCGCTACGGATTTCACGGCACATCTCATCAGTTTGTGGCCCAAGAGGCCGCGCGCTATCTCGGTCGCCCTCTTAACGAACTGCGCTTGATCACACTCCACTTGGGCAATGGTGCCAGTGCCTGCGCCGTAGAGATGGGCAGCTCCACCGAGACCAGTATGGGCATGACACCACTTGAAGGCCTGGTCATGGGTTCACGCTCTGGGGACATAGATGCCGGCGTTATTTTCAAACTGCTTCGTGATGAGGTTAACGATGTCAACGCCTTGGATGACTTACTCAATCTGCAAAGTGGCCTCAAAGGTTTATCGGGGCTAAGCAGCGACGTGAGAGAAATTGAAGCCGCCGCGGCTTCAGGACACGACGGTGCACGCCTGAGTATTGCCGTCTTTGCCCACCGGGTTAGAAAGTATATTGGCGCCTACGCCGCTGCGATGGGTGGCGTTGACGCCGTCATAGTAACCGGGGGTATTGGTGAGAATAGCGTTAGC
>Ga0115563_1003508_pt1 | contig 10972 bp, 9 predicted proteins | sample COGITO_mtgs_1105_2_FD_87198 | JGI IMG/M metagenome (GOLD analysis project Ga0115563, IMG submission 87198) | Pelagic marine microbial communities from North Sea - COGITO_mtgs_110519 | ecosystem: Environmental > Aquatic > Marine > Epipelagic | place: Germany:Helgoland, sampling site Kabeltonne...
AAAAAAAAAAAAAAAAAAAAAAAAAAAAAAAAAAAAAAAAAAAAAAAAAAAAAAAAAAAAAAAAAAAAAAAAAAAAAAAAAAAAAAAAAAAAAAAAAAAAAAAAAAAAAAAAAAATTTAAAAAAAAAAAAAAAAAAAAAATAAATTACTTAAAAATATAAATAAAAACAAAAATAAAATAGAAAATAGAAAATAATTTAAATTAACTTTATTAAAATAAATAAAATAAAATATAAAAAAAAATAATATAAAGTACTGAAAAAAAAATGTTAAAATTATGGATAGAAATGTTCCTTACGTACTAATAAGAAAGAAAATTAGATAGAAACCAAACTAACTTAAACCGTTTTAAACTCATATAAATAATATTAAAAATAAACGAACAGTTTAAATAACATAAAAAGGATAAAAAAAATGCATAAATATTATACAACAACGAGATAAAAAACTAAAAAAAAAAATAATATTTTCATTAACCCTAAAGTAATAAAAGAAAATTATTAAGAAATAATAAATAAAAATAAACTGACCCCATTTTTATAAACTTTTAGGGACTAATCATCTAAAAAAAATAAATAAATTTTAGAATATAATAAAAAAAACAAATCGCATTAAATATATTAATATATATTAATCAATTAAAAAACAAATGACCTCACAACTTTATATATTATAACAATACATACAATAGAGAAAAAAAATAAACTTTTTCTTAAGCATTTATAAAACATAATACAACTTAATTGAATAATTTGAATATAATAGAACAATGTAATAAAAATAGAATAAAAACAAAAATACTAATTTAAATAAAAATAAAAAATAACAAAACTTAAAGAATAATGGAAATAAAAAAATAAATTAATACTAATATTAAAATAATAATATAAAAAGAAAAAATAACAAATAAAAAATATTATAAAACCGTAATAAAAAAGAAATTATAAATAAATATAAAAAAACACAAATTATTTTAAAATATTAAATTTAACAAACTTATGAAACAAAAAATAAAGATAATATTTAATTTTTTTTTAAAAAAAAATAAAACGTAACAAACATCAAAAAATAACACAATTAATTTTTAATATAAATTTAAATAAAAAAATTTAATTAATTATGTAACAAAAATTACTTATAATAAATAAGTAAACCATAATACTACTTAACGTGTAAAATATACATAGGACTATAATAATTAATATTGGCTTTAAAAAACAAAAAAAGGGGAGGGGTAGAATTAACATGAATGTGAATCAAAATTAAAAAAAAACAAACCAAACTCGAATAGAAGAGAAAAAATATTAAATGAAGAAAATAAAACAAAGAAAAAATAAAATAATTAGATTATAAAAAATAATGTAACAAAAAATAAAAAAAATATAAGTGAAATTAAAAAGTTTTAAGTAGATAAAAAATATAAAATAAAAAATTAATGTAAAAATAAAACTTAAAAAAAATAAACTATACCCCGCACAAACTGGTAAAATATATAAAAAATAAAAATTTGACAATTAAATAAAAATTAAATAAAAAATTAGAAAGAAATTAAAAAATAATTAAAGGAAACGGGAACAAAAATAAAAACATAAAAAATTTTTATTTAATATAAAAAGAGACACACAATACCCCCTCTTAAGTAAAAAAAAAAATAAAAAAAAAAATGAAGAAGAGCAATCGTAATAAAATTAAAAAATTAAAGGAAAAGATAAAAAATAACAATATAAACAAAACTAAATAAAAAAAGCCAAATTACATCAACAAAATGTCAATATAATAAAGAACAATTAATAAAGAATATAATATTTGTTCTGAAAGTTATTAGTATTAAAAAAATTAAACCTACTAGAACATGGAAACCATGAAAACCAGTAGCAAAAAAGAAAATAGAACAAAATGTAAAGTCAGATATTGTAAAAAAACAAACATTAAATTCGATAATTTGATTTAAAAGAAAAAATAAACCCAAACCAATACATAAAATTAAATTATAATCACTAATATAATTTAATACATTTACATGAAAGAGGATAGCAAAAGTTGAACTAGATAATAATAAAAAGGTGTTAAAAAGAGCTAAACCAAAAGGAAAAATGTTATGCAAATTTAGTAAAAAACAACTTTCATAAGAAAACATTATTCAAAATAAACTTCAAAAAATACCGAAAAAGAAAAAAACTTCGGAAACAACGAAATAGATAAAAAATTGAGAATTTAGGAAAAATTGAATAATAGTAAACAAATTTAAAGTATAAGTATAATAATATAAAAAGTATAACATAGCTAGGAAAAGAATAAAAAAAAAAAAAAAACAAAAAAAAAAAAAAAATAAAAAAAAAAAAAAAAAATAAAAAAAAAAAAAAAAAAAAAAAAAAAAAAAAAAAAAAGAAAGAAAAAAAAAAAAAAAAAAAACTACACAAAATAGAATTTGATATTGAAACATATAACTAAGATATAAAAAAAAACAAAACATTATAAGTGAAAGCAAAAGAGGCAAATAACTTAAGGATAAATGAGTATATAAAATTAAGATTTTAAAAGAAAAGTATTATAATATAAAGAATGAACATTAAATAAATTAAATTTAAAAAATAAATCCAAAGTATAACTATAATAAACATTATAATGATCAAAGGTTACAAAATAACAAAAAGCAAGAACAAATAAAGCAATCAAAATAACACCAAATAAGGCAGATATAGAAAAAACATAAAAATTAAGATCATAAATTAGATAATGACGAGGTAAACCCCATAAACCTAAAAAATGAAAAGGAAAAAATAACAAATTAGAACTAAAAAAGAATACAAAAAATAAGGTGGCAGCATAAAAGTAACTCAAAGAAACTTTAAAAAATGTTGGAAACAGAAATAACAAAGATAAAAAAACACCGACTACGGCACCTAAAGATAAAACATAATGAAAATGAGCAATAACATAATAAGAATCATGAAAAAATAAATTTAAATGACAATTAGATAAGACTATACCAGATAAACCACCAAAAGTAAACAAAAAAATGAAACCAAAGCTTCAAATCAATAAAGGACTATAAATAAAATAATCAGATAAAATTGTAAATATTCAAGAAAAGATTTTTATACCAGTAGGAATAGCAATTATTAAGGTAGCAGAGGCAAAATAAAAACGAGTGTCTAAATCCATACCAGATGTAAACATATGATGGGCTCAAACTAAACAACCTAGTAAACCAATAGAGATTATGGCGATATTTAAACCAGGATAAGAAAAAGGAACAGAACGATTAATTAAATAGGATAAAACGTGAGAAATTATAGCGAAAGCAGGTAAAATTAAGACATAAACTTCAGGATGACCAAAGAATCAAAATAAATGTTGATATAAAAGGGCATCACCACCTAGATAGTTAGAAAAGAAGGAAGTTGAAAAATTACGATCAAATAATAACATAGTAATAGCAGCAGCTAAAACGGGCAAAGAAATTAATAATAAAAAACTAACAGTCAATTGAGCAACAATAAACAAAGGATATTGAAAAAAAGATAAAAAGGAATTTAAAGGTAAAATATAAACAGTAACAATAAAATTAATAGAAGATAAAATAGAAGAAGCACCAGCCAAATGTAAAGAAAAAATAATTAAATCAGTAGATAAAAAGGAAGAAGCTGGAAAAGAGGAATAAGGAGGATACAAAGTTCAACCACTAGAAGGACCGAAATGATAAAAAGCAGAATTCAAAGAAATAATAAAAGAAAAAAACAATAATCAAAAAGATAAATTATTTATACGTGGTAGGCACATATCAGCTAAATGGAAACATAAAGGAATTAAGAGATTAGAAAGACCACCAATACTAAAAGGCATAACAAAAAAAAATATCATATAAACAGCATGAAGTGTAACATAATATAAATATATTACACCGGAAGAGATAAAAGCATAAGGCCAAACTAGAGCTAAACGCATAATAAAAGAATAGAAAAAAGCACAGAAACCCATAATTATGGAGAAAAAAAAATATAAAGAAGCAATATCTTTATGGTTAACAGAAAACAATCAACGCATATTGTAAAGAATAAAAAAAAAAGACAAACAGACATGAAATAATATTAATTAAGAATTATAATATTAAAAAAATTATAATTATAATAATTGTAGCTATAAGAATTATAATTATAAAAATTTTAGTCGTAAAAGTTTTAATCATAAAAATCTTAATTCACATAACTATAAATATAAAAATTATATTTATAAATCCCTTAATTATAAGAAATATACTTATAAGAATTTCAATTATAGGAAATTCAAATATAGGAATTTCAAATATAAGTATTGTAAGTATAAAAGTTGTAAACATGAAAGTTGTAAGGATAATAATTTTAACCATAAAAGATGATGGAATTTAATTTTTTTTAAAGAAGACAAAGGTAAAAGAATAAAAATAAAGCTACCCCACTAATATAGAATAAAATTAAAATGAAAATTAGAATAAAATTTAAGTAATAAAAGTAATACAAAATAACCACATAAAATGCAATTAAAAACAGAAATAAAAAAATATAATCAAGTATCACAAAGGCAAATAATATATATAAAATAAAAAAAAGAAAATACATTAAAGGACCATATACAAAAGAAAAAGAAATAAAAAGTAAGAAAATATTAGAAAATATAGAAAATATTGTAAAAATATAACCAAAACACTAAAAGGAAAGACAGAGGGATTAGCACCTACGAACATTAGCAAGACGAAAAAGAAAATAATATAAACATGAAAGAAATTAAATATAGTTAAAATATTAAAGAATGAATTAATAAAAGGACTATAAAAAAAAAACACCATAATAAATAAAAGTAAAAATACACCAAAAAGTTTGTTATCTATAGAACGTAAACAAGCATAAGGAAATAATAGAAATCAATCAGGATAAATATGCAAAGGTGTAACTAAAGTATTAAAAGATAAGAAATTAGCAGATTCAAAAAAATATCAACTAAAAAAAAAAATAAACATTACAAAAAAAAATAAAAAAAGAAAAACAACGAAAGCATCTATAAATATAAATAAAGGATAAAAAGTTGTTAAATCTAAAATATCATTTTTATTAGTAGAACTAGACAGATTTGCATGTAAATTTATATAATGAAGCAGAAATAAGAATAATAAAATAAAAGGAGTGATAAAATGTAGAAAAAACAACAAAGACAAAGTACGAGTAGATATTGCAAAACTACCAAAAAGATAAAGTAAAATAAGATTACCAAATGGAACAACAGACAATAGAGAAAAAATAACAATAGAGGCTCAATAAGACATTTGACCCATAGGTAAACAATAACCAAAAAAAGCAATACCACAACTTAAAATAAACATGACAAAACCAGACACCAAAACTAGGAAATTATTAGAAGAAGTGTAAAATCAAGAACGAAAAATATGAAAAAACATGAACAAAAAAAATAAATTAGCAAAAGTATTATGGAGAACACGCAAAACAAAATAAAAAAAACTATTAAAAGTATGAAGAATTAACAACATGAAACTGTTAGCTAGATTATTATTGTAAAAAATAACACTCAACAGTCCAGTAATTAAAAGAAAAATGAATATAAATAATAAAATAACACCAAAATTAAAAGAATAATTAATATTTAAAGGCAAATTAGAATAAATTAGAAATTTATAAAATTATTAGAAATAAAATATTAGAGGTAATTAATTTAATAAAAATCAAAAAACGAATATTAAATAACTAAATATAAGAAGAAAAGACAAATAAAAATGATGAAAAAAAATATCATCAATAAAAGAATAGTAAAAAAAAAAAATATAGTATTAAAAAAAATAAAAAAAATTAATAACTATAAATAAAAAAAGGCATTACGGAATGATTAATACCACAAATTTGGGCACAATAAACGGTATAAATACCAATATAGGGTAGTAATAAATATAATGAATGAATGTTACCTGGAACTAAATCTATCATAGTATATAAGATAGGTAGAGAAAAGGCATGTAAAACATCGTTAGAAGTCAGATAAATTTTTAAATTTAATAAAATGGGAAGATTAATACTAACACAATCATAAAAATTAAAATCGTAAGGCAAACCTAAACCAAAAGAATCTAGGAAAAAAAAATCCCAGAACCATTGATTACCAACTATAAAGAAATATAAAGTGGATATATCTGAAAAATTATCAAAATAAAAAAATAAAGGGACAAACAATATCAAAACTAAAACAACAGGAAAAAAAGTTCAAAAATATTCTAACAAAAAATTGTTAGGAAAAAATGTATTATATGATGCACTAAAAAAAATGTAAAGGAAAATGACAATAACAAAAACAAATATAAAAATACATAGAAGAGAAATGAATTGGTGAGTAAAATAAGATAAATTTAATAGGGATAAATAGTTTAAAATAAGAAAAAAAAATAAATATCTAAAAAAAATAGAAGAGTTAAAACAACAAAAATGATTATAAAAAAAATAAAAATATTAAAAGTTATAAAAAAATTATTGAAATTTAAAAATAAAAATCAAATAAAATTAATTTCTATTTCCAAAAAAATAAAAGCTAAAAATAAATTTAGAAAGAATAAAAGAAAATTAAAAGTAAAAATGAAAATATTATAGTAGCCGGCATGAAATGAAAATAGATGAAAATAAGTAAATGAATATATATAAGAAAAGAAAAAAATAAAAAAAAAAATAATTAAGAACAAAAGTAGTAAAATAATTTAAGTTAGAAAGAAATAAAAAAAAATAAGAGATAAAGGAAAAAAAAATTCAAAAAAAATAAAAAAAAATACCAAAATAGAAACAAAGTGTAGTAAAAAAATAAACGAACTAGAAGGGCACGAGAAAACATAAAAAGAAACAGAATAAAAAATAGATAAGAATTAATAAAAAAATTAAAAAAAATAATAAAAAAAATTAGAATAACATATTCACCAAAGAAAATAAGAAGGAAAGATAATAAAGATAGTTCAGTATTAAAACCGGAGACTAATTCACTTTCACCTTCAATTAAATCAAAGGGTACACGAGAAGCGTCACAAAGCATACATAGAAAAAAAATAACAAAAATTATAATAAAATGAATATAGTAATAGCTACTTATATAAAAATTGAATAATAAAGAATAAAAAATTATAAGAAGTAAACTAAAAACTAATTCTATTGAAACCAATATCAAAACTGAACGAATATTACCAAAGAAAGTAAAAATTGAATTAGAAAAATAAATTAAAGAGGAAAAGCAAAAGGGAATCAAAGAAAAAAATATTAAAAAAAGCAAAACATAAGAAAAAAACAACAAAGTTTTATAATTCAAATAAGGTAAATAAAATAAAATTAAAAGAGTTAAGACAACAAAAATAAAACAGGAAAGATATAAGAATATAAAGTTTATAGAAAAAATAAGAAAATGATATTTAGATAAAATTTTAATAAAATCTGCAATAAAAATAAAAAAAGAATTGAATAAATAAATGAAAAGACCGTAACGCAACTGAAAAACACCTAGGAAACGACGTTCAAAAAAAATTAAAAAAGGAACACATAAAACACACAAAATAAAAAACACAAAAACATAAAGATAATAAAGTATAATTAGAAAAACAAATAGAAAATGAAATAAACCAACTTGAAAGTAAATAGGATGAGATTCATAAAAAAACCGAAAAAAAAGAACAAAACGAAATATACTAAATCAAAGATATAATAATTGAAATTAATAAAATAGAATAAAACACCAAAAACAACCAAGATAAAAAAATATAAAAATTTAGGTAAAACTAAATTGTAAAGTATATTAAACAAAAAATGAACTATAAAAAAAGAAGTCAGGAATAAGACAAAAAAAAAAATAAACCAAGATAAGTTAAAAAAATTGTAACTAAATGAAACACGTTTGAAAAAATTAAAAAAATATAAACAAGAAAAGACAAAAAATAAAACAAAAAGATAAATAGAAAGGAAATTATCAAAGCATATAATTAAAAAGAATTCTTTTATTATACCACACCAAAAAAAAAACAGACCTACAAGAGAGAAAAAGCAAAAAAAAAAGAATATTAGAGTAATAATATTAAAACTAAAAAAACGTAAATCTTGGTAGTTATAAAACAAAGATATAATAAAACCAGCTAGAAAGAATAAAAGAGATTTAAAAACGGCATGAAATGTGAAAAGAAGCAAACCACAGTAAAATAAATTGAAGGAGAAAAAAAAAAATATATAACCTAATTGACTACCAGTAGAAGAAGCTATAATACGTTTAACATCAAAAAAATTGAAGGCATTAAGAGAAAAAAATAAGGTAGTGAAAAAACCAAAAAATATAAAAATATAATTGTAAAACAAAAGGGGTAGTATAAAAAAGAAATAAACACCAGCAGTAATCATGGAGGCCGCATGTAAAAATGCGGACACAGGGGTGGGACCCTCCATGGCTAGGTACAGCCAGTTATGAAAAGGATATACAGCAGACTTACAAAAAATAGCAAAAAATATAAGAAAAAAAAAGAATAATAAAAAGAAAAAAGATAAAATATTAAAAAAATAAAAATAAATAAAGTTTAAAATGAAAAAAAATAGTAGGAACAGATCTCCTAAGAGATTATAAAAAAAAGCTAAAAATGAAGCAGAACGAGTTTTATAACGACAAAAAAAAGAAGAAATTAAAAAAAAAGAACAAACACCCATTAATTCTCAAAATATAAATACAAATATTATATTCAAAGAAACTAAATACAGAAGAATAGATAGGAAGAAAAAAACGAATATTATAAAAAAAAAAAATAGATTATCAAAGAAAAAGAAATAAAAAGTAATATAAAAGTAGACAAACAAACATACTATTAATACAATTTTCAAAAATAATAAATTAAAATTACCTAAAAAAAATATGTAATTAACAAAAAAGAAATTTATCAAAATATAATTTAAATAAAATATAAAAACATTACAAATAAAAAAAATTGAAATAAAATAAAAAAAGAAAGTTAAATAAGTTAAATTAAAAACAAACTTATTATTAAATAAAAAAAAATATATAATATAAAAAATAAAGTAAAATAATATAAAAAATAATAAAATTAAAAAATGACCAAGAAAATAAATAAAATTAAAGTTATAACAGATATAAAAAAGATAAAATAGAAGAAAAAAATACTATTAAAAATTAAATTTAAAATAAACAATAAAAGAATAAAAAATTCTACATACAGAACTAAATAGAAAATAGATAAGAAAAAAAAACAAGCTATAATAGAAAAATAAGTTAAATAAATAAAAATTTAATTACGATAAAAGAGAATAATAAATATAAAATAAAGATTATTATAAATAAAATAAAATTAACTTTAATCAGGAACAATAGAAAAAAAAACATATTAAAAAAAAAAATAGAAAACCCTGGAAGGCCTAGAAGTAAGAAAAAAGATAAATTATTATAAAAATAAATAAGTAAATAAAGATTTAAAACATACAAAGAAATTCAAAAGAATAAAAAATTATATAAAAAACAATAGATCATAAAGAAAAAAAATATGAAATAAAACAAATAAGAAAAAAATAAAAGATAATTTAAATTAAAGTTAAACAAAAAAAATAAAAATAAGTAAACATTAATATAAATTAAAAAATAATTTACAGAAAAATAGTAAAATAAATATAAATAGAAATATTTATTAAACAAACTAAAAACAAAAATAAAAGTTAAATTATTAAAAACATAAAAAGGTAACAAAATAAAATAAAAACAAAAAATATTGAACACACAGATTATTATAATAAAATAAAAAATATTAAAATTGAACAATACTAAAAAAAAAAATAAACAAAAAACAAAATCAACAAACAATAAATAGAAAAGTATGTAAAAAAAATGAGAAACGAAATTCATTATCAAAATTAAGGAAGAAAACTCTATGATTAAAAACATTAAAAAAAAATTATTAATAAAAGAAAAAATAAATATAAGATAAAAAATAATTAAAAAAAACATAAAATAACCAAAAAAATTACAAAGATGAAAAAAATTAATAGTAAAAATAAATAAAAGTTGTTGTAATATGAAATATAATGCATAAAAATATTCAAATATAAAAATTTAAAAAATAAATTCAAGAAAAAAAAATTTAAGAAAATAAAGAAAACAAACAAAATAAAGTAAATTAGACTAAAAAAACTAAAAAAAATAAACAACTCAACTACAAAAGAAAAAAATAAAGGAAAAGAAAAATAAAATAATAATAAAACAAATAAAATAAAATTGAAAAAATAATTAAATTTTATGAAATAAAAATGAAAATAAGATTTTATTAGAAAAAAATCCACGATTACACCATAAAAAAAAAAAAACAAACCAGAACACAGAGCATGAATTAAATGTATAAATAAAAAAAATAACAAAAAAAAATTAACATTTAAGTTTAAAAATATAAAATACATAAAGAAAAAAGACAAAGTACAATGAAAAATACTACCAAAGGCAATTAAACGTTTAAAATTAAACTCAAATAAAATTAAAAAGAAAACAAAAATTAAGGTTAAAATACACAAAAAAAAAATAAAAAAATAATTCAAAAAAGAAAAATTAAATAAAAAAAATAAAGCAGACAATTTAAGATAAAAAGAAGCTAGATAGATAGATATGTAAGTGGAAGCATAAACATGAAGAAAAATTAATCAATTAAAAAAAGGGAATAAAGGAGCTTTAAAAAGAAAAGTAAATATAAAAAAATATAAAAAAATATAATTATTAAAATTAAATAAAAACAAATTTAGAACAAGAAAAGTGACAAAAAAATAATAAGTTAAAAAATAACTTATAAAAATTAAAAACAAAAATGATCTAAAAAGAAAAAAATCTAAATTAAAAAAAAAAAAAAAAAAAAATAAAAAAAAAAAAAAAAAAAAAAAAAAATAAAAAAAAAAAAAAAAAAAAAAAAAAAAAAAAAAAAAAAAAAAAAAAAA
>Ga0115563_1003511_pt1 | contig 10967 bp, 8 predicted proteins | sample COGITO_mtgs_1105_2_FD_87198 | JGI IMG/M metagenome (GOLD analysis project Ga0115563, IMG submission 87198) | Pelagic marine microbial communities from North Sea - COGITO_mtgs_110519 | ecosystem: Environmental > Aquatic > Marine > Epipelagic | place: Germany:Helgoland, sampling site Kabeltonne...
CCCCGACAACGGTACTGGGAGACTTCAACAACGCGACATTTACTTACGACGGCACAACCACCACCTTCTTCAAAAAAGGCGAGGTCTTTTGGGTCAAGACCGACAATGAAAAAGGGGCGTTAACAGACTATCCAGTCGCGTTCGTTTTTGGGGTTTATCCTCTCCAGCAGCTATTATTGCCACTTAATAATGGTCGCCTTAATGCATTAAGCATTGCTTGGGACGCCCGTAAACAGTCTGAAGGCGGTCAACGTTGGTATCATATATACGAAAATGAGGAGGCGGTTACCTTTGAAAGCCCACTCCATTGGACCGGCATTTACCACAACTGGAACAGTCGCTGCGCCGAATGTCACAGCACCAACGTGGTTAAAGGTTATGACGCGGCGACGCGCGCGTATGTCACCACCTACGACCAAATCGACGTGGGCTGCGAGGGCTGTCATGGACCCGGATCGACACACGTAAAACGGGCCGAGAATGGAACGGTTAAACGCGGGCAGAGCGCCGCCGAAATGGGCCTTCAACTGTCACTCGCCGCACGAGGCCAGTGGCAAAGGACCGCCGGTGAAAATATCGCCCACCGAGTTACACCGCTGGATGACCAAACACAGGTGGACAACTGCGGACGCTGTCACTCCCGTCGGGCGACGCTGGGCGACTACCATTACGGTCAACCGCTACTCGATACCCACCGCCTGTCGGTTATCGAGTCGCCCCTTTACTGGCACGACGGGCAAATTCGCGACGAAGTCTACGTTTATGGATCTTTCGTGCAGAGCAAAATGGCCAAGGCCGGGGTCGTGTGCAGCAACTGTCACAACCCGCACAGCAATGCACTGGTTGCCGAGGGTAACGCGGTCTGCACACAGTGCCACAAGTCGGAAACGTATGATGCCCCGACGCATCATCGCCACCTCGCCACAAGTACGGGCAGCGCCTGCGTTGCCTGCCACATGCCGTCGCAAGTCTATATGGGGGTCGATGCTCGACGCGATCACAGCATGCGAATTCCTCGACCCGGCGTGTCACTCAGTACCGGCAGCCCCAACGCGTGCACCCAGTGCCACGAAGACCGAACCGACTCCTGGGCCTATGAGGCCCTTCAGCAATGGGGTGTCAGCACGGACTTTCAGGAACTGAGCCTGGTAAAAGCGCGTTTCGCGGCCGATCGGGGTGATGTGAGATCACTTCCTACGCTCGAGTCGGTTGTCACGGATGACGAGCGATCACCACTCATGCGCGCCTCACTGATTGAGCAACTAGGCAACCTCGGCTCTCGGCAGTTGCCCAGCTTAACCGCCATGCTCTTGCGTGCAGATGCACCCGAACTTCGCGCATCGGCCGTACGCGCAACACGCTCGATGCCCCCTGCACAGCGGTACTTGATGCTGCGTCCGTTCATTAGCGACCCAGTACTGACCATTCGCATGGAAGTGGCTCAAGTGCTCGCCGGCGTACCCGCAAGCGAACTTCGCCCGCAAGACATCGACGATCTGAAGCCACTTTTTGAGGAATATTTAGCGGTCCAGGCAAATCACTTAGACATGCCCTCGGTGCACATGCAGCTTGCCAGTTTTTGGTTAGACCGAGGCGACAGCGAGCAAGCGCTGAGCGCACTTGAAGAGGCCGTCTATCTCAACCCGCAACTTGAACCGGCCGTGGTTAACCTGGTCGACCTGCTCAGACGAACAGGAAGAAATGACGACGCATCGACGCTACTCGCAGCCTCGCTCACGCTCGTGCCCGACTCTGGGAATCTTTGGTTTTCGCAAGGACTGCACCTCATACGACTCGGTGACACCGAGTCGGGTCTTGAGTCTTTAAGAAGAGCCGCTGCACTTGAGCAAGAGGGGTCACGGCACCGATATGTCTATGCGGTGGCACTCAACGACACGGGCGCCAAAGCGCAAGCTCTGTCAGTGCTGGAGTCGCTCAATGCGAGCCACCCGGGGCAACCGGATATATTAAACGGGCTGTTAGCGTTCGCGCGCGATGCCGGCGACAGGCAACGTTACGAGCGCTACCGAGCGCAGCTCGTGTCAGTCATGCAAGCGACCGGAATGCGCTAGTTTGTGCGAAGTGACAGGTCCACCGTAATGGGAATTGATCGGCTAATGGCGTTAAGTCCTGCAATAGCCTGAAGTGCCGCGACGCCTGACTCCAAACCAAAATCTTGTGCTGTCACCACAATCGGCTGGGTGCTGGTCACACGAAGTCCGTCCTCTGAGGCGCCTACCGACAAAGCCGCTAACTTATCAACACTCATGCCGTGGAGACTCACCGTCACCTTGACAGTCTCACTGACACTGCCGCCTGTTTTTAAGGCGTCAACCTGCGATGCGCTGAGCGTTGCTTGCACCGTTGCTGTCGGAAACTTCGCGACCTCAAACAACATGCGTTGAAGCCGTTCATTACGAATGCCAACACCCGTCTCAACCGACGTTAAGTCGATCGAAACAGCCACATGACCCGCATCAGAAATACTGCCCGTGACGTGCTCGAATACATTGTTTTCACCAATGCTGTTGTTCTTGATCGACACAAACCCGACGCGGGACGACGCTGTGACGTCCCAGCCAGCGTGCGCGGAGCCCGTCATAACGAGGGTGATTAACAAAGTGGCGGCTTGTACGAAAAATGATCGGCTCATTGAAAGCACCCGTTAACAAGTAAAGAGGAAGTAGGTTATAGCGCTGACCACGTCACACCTGCAAGTGTCCGTTTCGGCGCTTATGCGTGGGCTCGACTGTGTGTGGGCTCGACTCGGCCCTATATGTCGGCGAGGTCGCCCTTGGACTCCAGCCACTCTCGACGATCGCTCGACCGCTTCTTGGCCAACAGCATGTCAAACATACTGTTGGTGTCGTCGTCTGCATCAAGCACCAGCTGAACCAGTCGTCGGGTGTCGGGTACCATAGTTGTCTCGCGAAGCTGAGACGGGTTCATCTCACCCAGACCCTTGAACCGCTGTACGTTGGGTTTTGCACGTGAATTTTCCGCTGCAATACGCTCTAAAATGCCGTTCTTTTCGGGCTCGTCGAGCGCGTAGTAAACGTCCTTACCCACATCGACGCGGTACAGCGGCGGCATTGCAACATAGACGTGTCCGGCGCGCACCAGCGGCCTAAAGTGACGAAGGAAGAGCGCACAAATCAGCGTTGCAATGTGCAGCCCGTCTGAGTCTGCGTCCGCCAAAATACAGACTTTTTGATAGCGCAAACCCTCGAGGTCGTCGCTTGCGGGATCAATGCCCAGCGCCACCGAAATATTGTGTACTTCTTGAGATGCCAATATTTCGCTCGCATCGACCTCCCAGGTGTTGAGGATTTTTCCCCGCAACGGCAAGATCGCCTGAAACTCGCGGTCTCGTGCCTGTTTTGCGGAACCACCCGCAGAGTCACCCTCCACCAAAAAAAGTTCGCTTCGCGCAGGGTCTTCCACCGTGCAGTCGGCGAGCTTACCCGGCAGTTGCGGGCCCGAAACCACTTTCTTGCGAACGACCGTTTTTGCCGATCGCATGCGTGCTTGTGCGCGGTTTATACAAAGATCAGCAATCAGCTCCGCGTCAGAGGTGTGCTGATTAAGCCAAAGTGCAAAGGCGTCTTTTGCCACGCCCGAGACGAACCCGGCGGCCTCGCGCGACGAGAGACGCTCCTTGGTCTGTCCCGAGAACTGAGGATCGGCCAACTTCGAAGACAAGACATAACAGCAGCGATCCCAGACGTCCTCCGCAGTCAACTTAACGCCGCGCGGAAGCAGATTTCGTATTTCGCAAAACTCTCGCATCGCTTCTAATAAGCCCGAGCGAAGACCGTTAACGTGGGTCCCGCCTTGCGCGGTCGGAATGAGGTTCACGTAGGACTCTGCCGTGATCTCGCCACCCTCGGGCAACCACTGAATAGCCCAATCGACGGCCTCTGTCTCACCGGAGAATGTATTCGTAAAGGGCTCTTCAGGAATGACGATGTAATCGATGGTGGCATCGGCGAGGTAGTCCGAGATTCCGTCCTCAAAATACCACTCTTGCTTTTCGCCTTTCTTCTCGTCGGTCAGTGTGACGCGAAGACCGGGACACAAAACAGCCTTGGCGCGAAGTGCGTGAATAAGCCGAGACATTGCAAAAATGGCTGTGTCAAAGAATGTCGCGTCTGGCATGAAGCGTATGCCAGTACCTGTGTTGCGCTTGCCACACTGACCTGTGACCGTCAGGTCTTCGACTTTGTCACCGTTTTCAAAAGCCATCGCGTAGACGTTACCGTCTCGACGAATCGTGATGTCCAGGCGCTTGGAAAGCGCGTTGACGACTGAAACACCCACGCCGTGTAGGCCGCCACTGAACTGATAGTTCTTATCTGAAAATTTACCGCCGGCATGGAGCGTCGATAAAATAACCTCAACGCCCGGTTTCTTTTGCTCGGGGTGCAAGTCCACCGGCATTCCACGACCGTTGTCGGTAATGCTAATGCCGCCATCGGCATGCATTACAACGTCGATCTGATTGGCGTGGCCCGCCAACGCTTCGTCCACTGAGTTGTCGATCACCTCTTGCGCAAGGTGATTGGGTCGCACGGTATCGGTGTACATACCCGGTCGCTTGCGCACAGGCTCAAGACCGGTCAATACCTCAATGGCATCTGCGTTGTATTGCGTCATTGCGTGGGACTACCTTGATTGAGTGAGGCGGGCTACGGCGTTAGTGCCAGATCCCACTAATGATAACCCGAGGAACCCGAGAGAGGACGGTTCTCTTCATCACAAATGCGTATTACTTGAGTCTCAATTTGACCATTGGGCTGCAAAACAATACGGCGATAACCCGGCTGCTTATCGTCCAGCGCAAAATCATGGGACTGAGGCGCAAATTGGATACACGTGGAAGGGGTTGTCAGCATTCGCACACCCTGGACCACCGCGTCACTCTCTTGATGCACGTGACCACTGACGACGACAACTCGATCTGAGAGTGCTTGCATGATGGTCAACGCGGCAGACGCGTTTGAAACGGCTTGCTCATCCAGCCATGTTGACTGCAAGGCCCGCAATGGATGATGCGTTGCAATAAGCAGTGACTTATCACCCGCCGCCGCGTCCGCAACTGCGCGCTGCAAGGCATCGAGCTCCGCTGAGGAGAAATAGCCACCGACTTTCCCAGCAACCTGTGTCTCGAGCATGAGTACATCCCAATGCCGCCCAACAATCCGTCGCTTGAGATGATCCCGATAAGCGCCTTTTTGCGCCCTGACATCGTCGTGATTTCCCGGCAACCACAAGGTGGGCACTCGGTGATTAAAGAACCCATTGAGCTGTTCGTAGGCCGCGGCCTGACCGTCGGCAGCAATATCGCCCGTAACCAGTACGCAGTCGGGTTGTTGACTCGCCAGCGCCGCATCAATGACCTGTCTTGCCGAGCGCTCAGTGTTCATGCCGAGCAACGTGCCATCGCTATCGCCGGTCAGGTGCGTGTCAGTCACCTGAACAAGGGTCATGTGCTCCGGTGAGTCGCTGAGCGTGACATCACCGATCAGGAGTGCACTATTGGTCATTGTCGACCTCAAAGACCGTCTCATCCGCGTGAGCGTTCGACAAACACAGGCTCAGTAGCTCTGAAACAAACTGGTTTTGCTGACGCTTTTCATCGGGCTGGTGCATGTCCGAGTTGGGGTATTCGTAACGCGACTCCAGGCGACGGCCTGTTCGATGTTTGACCACTTCGGCCATGGAGACATCGTGATACATGCGAAGAAACAACTTAGAGTCCATTAACTCAGGCAGCTGAGGCGCGTGGTACTGAATCGTCAGAGACGTCGTGTGCCGGTCCCGCTCAATCACCGTCAGGACCACACGGCGTGGACCCAAACGAAAGCGACGCTCGTTCGAGCGCTGGTAATCGGGGAAAAGCTGTAACAGACGCGCATAGTTCGCCTCACACAGCGCATGAAGCTCTGTGAGATCCATTCTAAAGCGTCGCTTACTCCGACTCTTTTGCACCCAGCATCCCTCGTTTGGAAGCACCACCAACCCAGTGGTTTCTCAAGAAGTGTATCAATCAATTTCACAAATTGTGTCGATACAGAAGATGAACGTATTTTCGCCGTCCATACGTATAGGATGTTAAACTTCTTTTTGTCCGATCTCCAAAGACCCCAGCAAGGAATATTGTATGTCCCGTTCTGTCACTCGCCGCGCACTGACCACCGTAATTGCGGGGACGCTGCTCACTTTGGCGCACATGGCCTCAAGTGAGAGCCTCTTAGACGTTTATGAGATCGCGCTCGACAACGACGCGCAGCTCAGGGCTGAAACAGCACGGTATCGCGCTGACTTAGAACTCAAAACACTGTCTCTGGCACCCTTACTGCCTCAAGTGCGTGCGGGCGCCTCACGCGCCCTTCGCGACTCCCAGAACACCAGGCTCACCATTACAGAGTTCCAGGGTGGCCAAGTGGTGATTGACGACGTGACCAACGGATCGCGCACGTTCACCAACAACTACGACATTAGCTTGTCTCAAACCCTGTTCGATCTTTCGGCTTGGTTTGACTGGAAGGCAGGCAGTAACCGCAGTGACCAAGCCGCATCGACGCTGGCTGCTGCTCAGCAAAATCTTATTGTTAGAGTCTCCGAAGCCTATTTTGGTGTGTTGCGGGCACAAGACAATTTGAGTGCAGCAAGGGCGCAAGAGCGTGCGCTGTCTCGCCAACTTGAGCAGACACGCCAGCGGTTCAATGTGGGACTCATTGCCATTACCGATGTCTATGAAGCAGAAGCGAGGCACGACCTTGCAGGCGTCACTCAAATTATCGAAGAAAATAATGTTGCTGTCGCACGCGAGCGGCTTTCTGTTTTGACCGGCCAAGCGCATGGTCAACTGCGGCTACTGAGTAGCGAGTTTGTACCGGAGACACCGACACCGACAGACCGCGCGGCCTGGGTCGACTTCGCGCTCGCCAATAACTTTGAGCTTGCAGCGTCTCGTCACGCGGAAGAGGCGGCCCGTCAAACAGCCAAATCCAGACAAATGGGACGTCTTCCCACCGTCAGCGCGCAAATAAGCTACTCCGAGAGCGACACCGACGGCGAAGTCACACCGCCAACCGCCTTTAACCTACCGCCTCGTTCTGAGGGTGAGAATGAGTCGTTCCAAATCCGCCTCGACCTCCCTCTTTATGCTGGGGGTGCGATCAGTGCGAATCGCCGAAGAGCCGCTGAACAGTTCAATGCGGCCCGCGAAACGCGTATCAACTTGACCCGAAATACGGTCACAGCTGCCAGATCACTGCACATGACCGTAATGTCGGATGTGGCGCGTGTTAACGCCCGTAAACGCGCCATAAAATCGACTCAGAGTGCGCTCGACGCAACGACGGCCGGGTACGAAGTCGGCACTCGTAACATTGTCGACGTGCTCAATGCTCAAAACGCAGTTTTCTCTGCCCAACGCGATTACGCCAACAGCCGCTACGATTACGTGTTGAACAGCATGCGCCTCAAGGAAAACGCGGGCACGCTGTCACCCGAAGACATTGCCTCATTAGAAACCTTTCTCGTTGAACCGGCAGCGCCAACAGCTTCAGAAGACAGCTAACTAAAGCAGGTTTTTCATCAAGTCCAGCTGACGGCGGGTCGCCCCCCGCCGTGTTTCAATGAAGGCACGCGCCACTTGCGCCTCGTCGTCGATCCGATCTTCTGACCAAACACTCGCCAACTGGCGCGCAAGCTCAGACTCATCTTGAACAACGCGAATGGCGCCATTGCGCTCCATATCTTTGACGATTGTCGCAAAATTAATCACATGGGGCCCAGTCATCACCGCGCAGCCCCATGCGGCTGCCTCGATGGGATTATGCCCGCCTCTGGGCACCAGACTTCCGCCAATAAACGCTGCATCGGCGAGTCCCAGAAACGCACTGAGCTCGCCCAGTGTGTCGATCAGTAGAATGTCTGTGTCTGCGTGGAGCAGTGCTTGATCACTGCGCTTTTGAAAGCAGAGCCCCCTCGCGTCTAAAAGCTTAATGATCGCAGGCGTCCTCTTTGGATGACGCGGTGCCAGCAGTAGTCGCGTCTTAATACCGCGTGCTTGTAGTGCAGCATACGCATCAAGCACCAACTGCTCTTCGCCTTCATGCGTACTTGCCGCTGCCCACAACGGTCGAGACCGACACTCGCTGCCAAGGTCCGCGCGAATATCCTCCAACTGCAATCGGCGCGCAGCAAGGTCAATGTCGAACTTTATGCTACCGACTGCGTGAAGACTCGCTTGGGCTGCGCCGATTTTCTTAAACCGTCTTAGATCCGACTTTGACTGACAGGCAATTAACGCAAAGTCACTGATCACGTCGCGCGTAAAATGCCCAAATCGTGCGTAGCCCCGGGCAGATCGCGCCGACAGTCGGGCGTTAATCAACGCAACAGGAACCCCTTGCGTCTTGGCTGATCGCAACACATTAGGCCAAATTTCAGTTTCGACCATCACAACTAATTGGGGCTTCCAGTGCCGTAAAAACACGTCCGTCACAACCGGCAAGTCAAAGGGGAACCAAGTGTGTTCGACGCGATCACCGAACAACGCCGTTGTTTGCGCCGAACCGGTGGGGGTCGTGTTCGTCACGAGCACTGCTTTGTCCGGCCACTCTTGAAGCAGGCGTTCAATGAGGGGTGATACGGCCAGTAGTTCACCGACCGACACCGCGTGCACCCAAATTAATCCATCGCCCGCACGCGTCCGCTTCGGCAAAAACAGCGCAAATCGCCGCCACCATTGCCGAGCGTAATCGGGCTCCCGCAGACCTTTAACGAACAAGCGAAGGACTAAAAGCGGCGCAAGCAACGTGATCAACAAACTGTAAAAATAGCGTGACATAACTTCGATGCTACGAGGAACCCAGTGATACGTCCTATACTGACGCTTTTGCGGGGAGCCTACCATGGGCACAACAGAGTTTGACGGCGTAAAGGGCTTCCTGCCTCAAGAAGAGGCGCTACAACTGCTGGAATGGGCGTCGCAGGGCGCGTTGATAGGACCACTTTTGGAGATTGGCAGTTACTGCGGGTTGTCGACGTTGTGGCTCGCAAAAGCGGCAAGAGCAGCAAAAACCGTTGTCTTTGCCGTTGATCATCATCGCGGCAGTGAAGAGCACCAGGCGGGTGAGTTCTTCCACGACGAGACGCTGACAGATCAGGAGGGGTACTTCGACTCTCTCCCAGAGTTCCGACGCAATCTTAGAACGCATGCGGCAGAAGACGTCGTCATTCCTGTTGTGTCGACCTCAGCCAGACTCGCTGAGCACTGGACAACACCGCTTGGTTTTTTATTCATTGATGGCGGTCACAGCCTTCAAGCCGCACTGACCGATTACCGGAATTGGTCGCAACACGTGCAACGCGGTGGGCTCTTGGTGATTCACGATGTCTTCACGAGTGCCTCGGACGGTGGGCAAGCGCCTCATGCGATTTGGCGACTCGCAAAGCAGTCCGGGTTATTTGAAGAAGTGGGCGCAGTCCAAAGTCTGCGCGCACTGCGGCGCTTATAAACTAGCCTTGGTGTTGACGACGCTCAAGTTGGGCGTGATCACGCGTGTCGACTTCAGTGAATAAACGACTCGCAGCGGTGTGTTGGCTCAACGCATCGGCGGCCAGTAATACCGCGCCTGACGTCCATGTCGGTTGCTCAAGCGGCCAGAGAATTTCTTCGACGAACTGGTAACCGGTCCAAAAAATGCCCTCGGCGTCTCGCCACTGCCATAACCCTTCAAATAACGTCCGGGCCCTGGTCAGGTCACCCACGCTCAGCAGCGCCATTGTCAGTTCACACGATTCAGCGACTGTCACCCACGGTTGATGATTTTCACAGCGACACCCTAACCCCTCCTCAATAAACTCATCCCATCGCGCGTTAATGCGCTCAAGGCCCTGTGCACCCTCGAAAACACCGGCAAGAACAGGGTAAAACCAGTCCATTGCGTAACGCGACTTGCTTTCCCAGTTGCGGTCGAATCGCTCAGGACGATGACGGAGCGCGGCGCCCAGTCGGCTTCGCGCATCGCGCCATGCGGGCTTTAAAACGCCCACAGTTCTTGCAATGTGCAGGGCACACTCCAGCGACTTATAGACCGAGCTGCTGCCCGTGACCAACGCGTCGTCCATGGGCACACCTGCGGTGTCGCAGGCCCAGGCCACTTCGCCGTGCTCAGACTGCATCGAGACCACAAAGTCGATGGCGCGCTCCACCGTTGGAAATAAGCGCGTCAAAAATGAGCGATCTTGGCTGATTAAATAATGATGCCAAACCCCGGTTGCAATGTACGCCACGTAGTTGGTTTCTCGGCGCGTCACATTTGACGGCTGACCCTTGATGTAAGACGCCCACCAGCTGCCATCATCAAGTTGCTCGGCCACCAGCCAGTCATAGGCGCGCTCGGCAGCGACAAACTCACCGGCAATACTCAAGCCCATTGCGGCTTCAGTGTGATTCCAAGGGTCCGTGTGACCCCCTTCAAACCAGGGGATTTCGCCGTTATCGCGCTGTGAGGCGAGCAGGTAGTCAACGGTTGGGCGCAGCGCATGATCAGGATAAGGGAGGGGCGGGAGAGTCGTCATACAGCGAGCCTAACGGTTTTGAGCACGGTCAAAATACAGAACCACGCTCTTGCCCATCCACGGGTTAAAAAGCGCGTCGAGGGTCTTGGTCAGCCACGGGCGTTTCATCAAGTCCCACACCAAAAACCGGTGATACAGACTCAAAATCTTTGGTTCCTTTGTCACGTGCCAAAACAGGCACTTCAACCACCAGTAGGGCACATGCAGCGCGTGTGCACCGTGTTGTCGTGTGCCTTGAAATCCGTAGCGTTCTACTTCTCGACGGAGGTGACGCGCATTAAAAATACGAATATGACCCCCGGGGGTGCGGCGATAGTCGTCACACAACATCCAGCATATCCACTCGGGCCACTGGCGAGGCACACTAA
>Ga0115563_1003526_pt1 | contig 10954 bp, 13 predicted proteins | sample COGITO_mtgs_1105_2_FD_87198 | JGI IMG/M metagenome (GOLD analysis project Ga0115563, IMG submission 87198) | Pelagic marine microbial communities from North Sea - COGITO_mtgs_110519 | ecosystem: Environmental > Aquatic > Marine > Epipelagic | place: Germany:Helgoland, sampling site Kabeltonne...
CCAAACGCGCATTTGTTCTTTGCTGTGTTGCATGGCTTTCTCTAACATAGCCTTGGATCTTCGGTCAGAATTTCATCGGCGTCTAAGATGTACCACCAGTCTGAAGGTGAATAACGGTGGTGAAACATGTTGTACACACGGTTCCTAAATTGGTTGCGGTAGACTTCATCGTTATGGGCAGTTATCTGCAATACGCTTATTATTGAGTGCTTTTTCACAAATGAGTTCCCAACTACCATCAGTGAGCCGTTATCAAACACATAAATAGTGTCGCAAAACCTAAGGGCATTATTTAAGGTTTCTAGCATAATGTCTGCTTCGTTTTTAATAATACAAATTGCGTTAAGTTTTATGTTTTTTCCTCTAACTAGAATGAATTTGGACGGGCAGCTTGACGGTTTACTCGCTTCAAATTTACCATCTTTGAAACATGGATTGTGTGATTAACCACAAACCAAATAAATTACGATGTAACGGTTTTAATTTGCTAACAGGGTGTTTGAGTAGTTGCTTGGCAGCAGTTAATTGACCTGTCTGAATATTCATTTTGGCTAAGTGACAAATGTGCGCCGCACAATACTGCAACACAAAAGGTGCAGTAAGCTTATCTACCTGACCTGCTTCTACTTCTGCCAATAAACGCTTGGCAAAAGGTAATATATCTTGAGGTATGTGCCTATCACAGGCCCTATTTTCATTATCGGTGTGATATAGCATTAATACTAGCGGTGAATAAATAAGGCCACCCAGTAATGCAATTTGAGAAAAAAGCGCTTGATCTCCACCCATGGCTTCGCCAACAGGAAAACCACCTATCTGCTTAAATAATTGACGACTTATCACTAAACTTGAAGGCATAAAAGGCAAGTCACCTTTAGCACAAACCTCAAAGTAATTGTCCATAATACAGCCTGTTGGTGATATATCACCTATAGCTAATTTAGGGTTTCGATAAACGCCATCTTCGAACACTTTTTGGTAATTACTGGCAAAACATTGGTACTCAGGAAAACGCTGGATCAAATTGCACATTTCATATAAATAAAACGGTGACCATTGATCATCTGCATCAATGAAGGCGATATGTCGATGTTGAGCTAATGTCACACCCAAATTACGAGCAGCAGAAACCCCCTTATTTTTTTGCTTCACTAAAATCAAATTGGGAATGTTGAGTGTGGTCACTTTGGCAGCACTGCCATCGGTTGAACCATCGTCAATCACAATAATTTCTGCAGCAGCAAAACGCTGTTCACAGACTGAAAAAAGTGTACGGCTAACACTATCAACCTTATTGTACAAAGGTATAACGACTGAAAATCTCAGTGTGCTCATAATATTCACTCCAATTTACTCTTACTAATTAAAATTTATTCTTTCCAATTGAGTAACGCAGCTTGTACCGCTTCATCGGATTTCATAGTCGGTTCCGCAAAGCCTGTGCCAACGCCTTGTTTTAGCTGTAGTGATAGCTGTTGTGGATCAATATTTTGCGAATCAAATTGATATTTTTCAGAGACGCCAACTTGCTCACACCAGCTGCGACATTTTTTATGGTAATTAATTGATATTGATGGAGTATTTGCCATAAAAGACATAATTGCCGAATGTAATCTCATGGATACCGCTGCCTTAAAACTGGCAATCCGTTGGAGTACTTTAAAGGGGTTAGGATCGTACGCAATATGGGTCATATATACATCACTTGAAACCCGGGACATAATTTTTTGATGAATATAAAAATCCCCAAATTGCGAATGATTATTAAAATCCAATAAAAAAATTGGCTCTTGGGTTTGCTGCCAAGTTTGCTCTATTGCCTCTACAGCCATGTCAACTCGGTTTTGCTCGTTGTCCTTGTTTACATTGCCAAATGCGTCAACGGCTTGCTGGCAAAAGTTAAACATGATCCCATTGCGCTCTATGTCTACTAACCGCTTAGTTTGATGGCAGAGCATGAGTGGCGAGAGATCGAAGGTTAATTTCACATTGGCATTAGGTGCAATAGTTTGGGCTATCACTAGGCTTTGTGGGTCTCTTACGCCTATGAAACCACATTCATTAAGAAATTTAGCGCAGACTTTTTCTGCTTCATGCGACTCAAATGGGCCAATACCCACACCCACTGCACGACTAGCTTTACGCCCTGCCAACTTAATCAGGTGGCGCTTCAATTCGATATCTTTAGTGCTATGTAACACTGAGCCACCACCAAATATCACTTTTTCACTTTGCAACGCATTCTTATAATGCAAAAGTCGCTGATGGCCACGAAAACGCGATTCAGACATAGCTTGAATGTCGCCAAATTCTACACATTTAATCAAACCTGCACTGCTGACTTTGTTATAGGTAGCACCGAGTAAATGGTGGCTGGCCCAACGCGTAGTATACAAAAGCACATCATCACCAGTGTTTTCCATGCCGTAATAGCCTGTAAGGTAAGCATGGTATGGTTTAAACATGTGATTCTCCGTTTCGTAAATTTTTAAAAGTGAAACCCAGCCAAAAAAAAGCAGGCCAATACAGGTATGAAAGAATTTCTAAGTTTTTAAAAAAGCTGTAGCAAGCAAACACAATTAACATACACATTGCAGTACGTGCCTGCACATTGTATGCCGAAAATACAATTAGGTAGATAAGGCTTAAAACCATTGGGATTACCAAGGTAAATAGCCTCACTAAACCCTTAACAAACAGTAAGCTTTACCAAGTATGATGTGAGCCTATTGATATAAACTCGACCAATTTAGGCCCTGATTCAACTTTGCCATGGCCCCACATCGGCGCCTCGTCGCGCCAGCGTTGTACGCCTAGGTTTTCTAAGGCTGTTCGCACTCTATTTGACGCAGGGCGTGCTTCTTTAACTTGCTGAAAGGCATCTATCACCGATTCGTAGATTGGCTCGCCTGACAACAAAATAATGGGTAACAGAAAACCAAGACCCAGTAATAACCGTGGGGTTTTCAACTGACGGGTAAACAAGAACAGCGGAATTATCATGATGAATATTGCCCAGCCCACTCGTGATTGTGATAGCAGCGCCATCACCACACAACCTGCTATGCTCCAGTTTCTCCATACGTTGTCCTTTTCTTGTAAGCAGAAAATCACAAAAATACAGTTCAAGAACCCCACAGAAGATGCCCACGGCGCAAAAAACTGCCAGCAACCCACCCCTGTTTCAGGACTTAATCCGAACAAGCTAACCATAAAGAAGTTATCACCTGCCCCACCCAAAATTTGTAAGGGAGAAATAAACAACTGTCCTGGTAAACCTGCTACATATAGGATAAATGTGATTACGCCAAAGATAGCTATGTGTTTACCAGCAACACACACGGCTCTGATTAACCTTTCAGGTTTGAGGTTAACAACCGCGCCTAATAATGGAAACAACCCCAATAAAGCCCACCCTTTAGCCCAACCCACTGTGCTTTTGATGGTTTGAGTGGTGCCTAACGACCAATCAGCGTGGCCCATCCCAAGCTAACAACAATTTACGGGAACATAGCTATTTTATTAATGTGATTAGAGGTTTGCATAATACAAAGATATTTTAAGTTGTTTTTGATTTGTAAAGTGCGAATTGCGAAGGGATTAGAGAGTAATATCAAGTGGATCAGTGAGGAGAATTGGCGATAAACAAGCTATAGGGTGACGACTTGTTTATCGCAGGTACTCATTTACTTAACAGTTAATACGCTCCTTTAGCGCCAATCACACAAGGTAAGGTTGCGAGTAATATTTTAATATCAAAACCGATGCTTTGCTGTTGCAGGTAACTGTCATCTAATGCAACTTGGGTATCAAAATCGGTATCCGCTCTTCCTGATACCTGCCACAAACCAGATAACCCAGGCATACCGTTAAGACGGCATAACGCTGAAGTAGGATAAGCGTTTACCTCTATAGCCAAGGCTGGACGAGGTCCGATTAATGCCATGTCACCTTTAACAATGTTAATTAACTGGGGAAGTTCGTCGATTGAGAACTTGCGAATAAATGCACCAACCTTAGAAATACGCGGGTCGTTTTTGTATTTTTTACAAATACCATCTCGGTCGCTAGTACTAGGATCAGGCTCAGAATAACGACTATCTAACTTTAAATACATCGAGCGAAATTTATACATTTTAAAATGGCGACCATATTTACCAATGCGGTCTTGGCTAAAAAAGCAACTGCCAGGGCTTTCTAAGCGAATAAGCAACATTACCGTCAATAACAAAGGTGACAAAATAATTAAGGCAGTCAAAGCTACAGAACGTTGTATAAACATGGGTACACCCTTGTGTTTACCGCTCAACTTTGATTGTTGGTTAGGCGTGATGAGTTCAGTGGCATAAACATACTGATCAGTAGTGGCAGTTAAAATTGTAGAAATAATCATGATTAAAATCCTCGATTTGCGCGGTTAAAAACAAAGGTGCTAATTAAAAACAGTGGAGTACTAATTACGAAGCGGTTAAGCTTATTTTTGGCTCTTGTATGAGTATCAATATCCACTCCAAACCTAATTCTCACATCCACATAGGTGCTATTGAAAGTTGTTGCTGGGCGTCATCGACATCACGACTTCTAACATTCAGAAAAAGTGGCTTAGTTGACATATCGTTCTCCAATCACGACTGACATTGATTTACCTATGGAATAGCTGTCTCACTAGGAGCTATTTAGTAGTCTCGTTGCGTATCTTGTGCCAACTTCAAAAAATAACCTAAGTCATTGTTATTTAGCAGATTTAATTTTTATGAGGAATTTTTCAGAATGGTTATTTTCATTTTAATAATGCAAATTAGAAATTTTTCTATTACGAGAATAAGCGGTGACAAATTGCTATTGGCAGTATGTAGTCGTTCCTGGTTAAAATACTTGATATAAGCCGTGACATATTGCTTCATATGTTCGCGGGTCGTTTGCGCTATTTTTAATATCCAGTCATGTTTAACACTACCGAAGAATCGTTTCACCACCTTGTTGACCCAACACCCGCCTACATCGCCAATTGATGCATGAATACCAAAACCTTTGAGCAGTTTGTCAAAGAGCTGACTAGTGTATTGAGTGCCTCGTTCACTTTGAAATATGAGCTTTTTTGAGTTGTCTTAAATTTGCCGCACTAATAATAGCTTTGCTTATCAAATTCGTTGTCATAGACCTTTCTACATGCCAACCAACGATTCGTCGTAAATATAAATCCATCACAATCGCCAGATACATTCAACCTTCAGCTGTCCTTAAATAGGTAATATCACCAGCTCACATTTCATCAGGTGCCACCGGATTAAAGTTCTGGTTTAACAAATTATACTCCACATTATTGCTGTGTTTACGCGTTGTAGTTACTTTGTAAGCGAGTCGCTGATCCACTTTAAACTTAAATTTTTTCATTAGCTTACGTGTTAAATTTCGGCTGATGTTGAAGCCAACTTCATTCAGCTTTTTAGACAGTTCTCGACTGCCCAAACTATTCCTACTAGATTTGAACAGTACCTAGGCTTGGCAATACAGTGCCAGCTCTAGAGCGTTTATCAACCGCCCTGAACGTCTTGTCCAGGTATAAAAAGACAGATTTATCGTTCCACTTGCAGGAAAGGCTAAACGAGGTGGCGACTCAATTAAATCAAAGGCCACGAAAGACATTGAAATTTAAAACACCATCAGACATGACTGAAAAATGTGTTGCGATGATCACTTGAATCTATACTCGCCTTTTTTAATATCTATTTCTCCATGCATAATTCTTTATTTTCTTTACGCTGGCGTTTTAACTCATCACGCTCATCCTCTGCTATAGCTTTACCCGTTACTTGCTGCTCATGCGGTTCCTTCAAACGGTTCAGTAAACTGGTCGCTATTCCCAATGATTTAGCGGCATCTGCTGCCGAGTAACCTTGATCTAATACCAACACAAAAACTTCGTCTTTGAATTCTTTTGAATATTGTTTATAACTACGTTTATGCATTATTGATTAAACTCAGATAGGTGCAGGTAACAACGGTTAACAAAAGCAACAGATTGTTCAAAGAGAATGCGTTCCGTTGTTGAGCAGATATCTGACAATTTTTGACCTAACCCAGATTTACAACTAAGGGTGGTTGGATAGCCGTGAGGGCAGTGAAGATTGGGATGGGTATCTTCTTAATGTAAGCAGTAACAACATAGAATAGACTTGAAACATTAACATAAATACAGGCCAATGAATGCCCTGTATTTATGTCAGGTTATAAGCTAAACAATCGCCAAAACCAACCTTTGGATAGCTCTTCTTCACAAGTTTTTAATTGAGTTGCATACTTTAAGGAACGTGAATGTACAATTTTAGCAACGTTCTTAAGCCATGGTTTTTGATTATAACTGCCTCGACTATAGCCCCCCCAGCCCTCGTGATAGTTAAGATACTGTAATTCTGCGTTCCATTTTGACACAGCGTTTATTTTATTGGTTTTATTAATAAACCACCCCATAAAATCCATAGCATCACCAAAGTCAGTTCTCTCAGCCCAAGAATTGTCTGTTTCACGCTTGTAATCTTCCCAAGTGGGTGTTTTAGCCTGAGAATAACCATAGGCACTGCTGATACGCCCCCAAGGTATCAAACCAAAAAATAAATAATCCTTGGGTGGACGGGCTTTTGCTTTAAAAGAACTTTCCTGATACATCATTGCCATAGGCACATGAATAGGTATGCCCCACTTCTCTTTCATGTCGATTGCAGTTTCAAACCAATCGCGTTTTTCAGTAAAAATATCACAAATATTACTAATATTTTGAGGCGGACTAGTAGTACAGGCTGCTAAAAATAGGGTGCTAGCCATAGTTATTAAAATAACTTTAAAAAAATGATTTTTATTTGTGAACTTTTGTTGCATAAACTACTCATAATTGGTGTGTTCTAGTTATTATATGTTTTCCCTGGTAGTAGCTTTCAAGCCTGATTAATTTCAGGCTTTTTTTTGCCTGAAATTAATCAGTTGTGGTAACTGCAAAATAACTACCTAGAAAATCATCGAAAGAAACATTGTCCTGCTGCTCAATAATACGTTGCTTATCTATAGATAATCTCGCATGTTCTGCCAATACCTCAGCATTCATAAATTCATAATCAGAATCTATCAATTGTTGTTTGTAATCTTCAGCCAAAGCTAAACCAAAGCTACCATTATCAGATTGCTGTCTAACTAGTCGCTCTAAAATTTTGGCTGAGGGAGTCAAACTAGGATCTATTATTTTTTGTTTTTCAAGCTCTAACGCAACTGAATAATCTGTGGTGCTATTCGCATTGTCTAAGACCAAAGCCACTTCTTGCATTTCAGAAAACATCTGTAATGCCCAGGTAGATAAACCTATTGGTTGTTGCACATTTAAAAGCATTAACTCAGGGTCTCGCCCGTGATCGACAACCGCACTTAAATTGACTTCAGTTTCATGATACTGCTCTGCATCCATCATCGCACTTGGTTTGGTAACACAATACAATAAAAACACATCAAGAAAATAAAATTGATTTTCCTCAATGCCTATTGCACTAAATGGATTAACGTCTAATGCTCGAATTTCTACGTAGCTCACGCCTCTTTTATCTAAGGCATCAGAGGGTTTTTCTAACGACTGAGTTGGCTGTTTGGGTCTAATAGGTGAATACAACTCATTTTCAATCTGCAATACGTTAGCATTTAACTGTTGCTTCTTTCCATCTTTGCTGGGTATATATTTTTGGAAAGCCTCAGACGGCTGGTTAATCGCGGCTTTTAACGATGCAATATAACTATCTACATTATTGTAACAAATATTTAAACCCGACTGTGCACTATTGGTGTATCCCAAATCACTCATTCTAAGGGATGTGGCGTAAGGTAAATAATAAGTGCCACTGCCCAATTTCTTAAAAGGTAGATCAGTTTTTTTCCCTTTGATAAACGATCCACAAATTGCAGGAGAAGCACCATACAGGTAGGGTATTAACCAACAAAAGCGGCGATAATTTCTGATTAAAGCAAAATATGCGGCAGAAATGGTGTGTTTATTGGCTTTTTCATCAGATTTTTCTAATGATGTTTTTTCTAACCATTTTTGCCAGAATTCGTCTGGAAGAGAAAAGTTAAAATGTACCCCCGATATAGCTTGCATCATACTGCCATAGCGGTTTTTTAAACCTACTCGATACAGCGTTTTCATTTTTCCTACATTGGATGTTCCAAAGTTAGCGATAGGGATGGCATCTTGATTTTCGATAAAACAAGGCATACTCATAGGCCATAAACGTTCATCACCCATATTGGACACGGCAAATTTATGCACATCATTTAACTGCCCGAGAGTTTTTTGCACAGATACCTCTGGCGGTGTAATAAATTCCAGTAACGATTCAGAAAAATCAGTCGTAATAAACTCATGGGTCAAGGCTGACCCCAATGCCTCTTGATGAGGGCTCTGTGCCAAACCGCCGTTTGGATTGATACGCAAGGTTTCACGCTCTATCCCATGACGAATGCCCGTTAAGGTTTGTGCAACTGCTTGGTCTTGTAATACAATTAATCGCTCTGAAAAAGATGTCGGTTTTACTTGCAAAATACTATCCAACTAAAATAAAAATAAACAACTTGTGACTTCTAGTCTACCTGCAGTTCTTAAATAAAGTAACTAAGGTATATGGGAAATTTACATCGAGTAACAAATACCCCATATTGTTTGCTAAAATATACAAAACTAATATCATGTAATGAATTTATATATTCGACCACATTGGAGGAAACGCTATTTTGTATGGTTCTGTTCCATGTACTTTTGATGCCCAATTTGCAATAAATCAGTTTAGCGGTAATAAATTTTTACTGGTGCAAATTTTAGAAAAATTTATTAAAGAGTATCAGCATTTTGATACATTGATCACAGAACAACTTCAACAAGAGGACTTGCAATCAGTCAAAAAACAATTGCATACCTTAAAAGGTGTCAGTGGTAATTTAGGTATGAAGGCCTTGCACCAGGCTTGTAAAAATTTAGAAGAAAACTTAGTTAACCCAAAAACCGAATATACCTTAGAAAATCTTTTGCAGGTTTTTAAACAAACCTTAACCTTAATACAAAGTTTTTCCGCAAAAAATGGTGTTGAAGACATCCCTGACATTGCCCCACAAAAAGATAGAAAAGCATTACTGATCGCTGCATTAAAGCAAAATATGTTTATTTCTGAGAGTGAGATTAAAAGTTATGGTCAATCATTAGATTTGTCGACTGAAAAATTAAGTGAACTGAAACAGGCTATTGATAATTTGGATTATTCCAACGCCATTGCACTGTTGGAGTAATTATATATTTTGTTAAATTTGATAGATATTTTGTTTGATCATCCTGATTTTGTGGTGGTCAACAAACCCAGCAATATTTCTGTTCAAAATGAGTTTCACCAATCAGGTCTTTTGCCAATCCTTTGTCAACAACTTAAAGTTGAAAAATTATGGTTGGTACACAGATTGGACAAGGTAACTTCTGGTATTTTAATCCTAGCCAAACACTCACAAGCTGCAGCTGTGTTTGGCCAATTATTTGAGCAAAAACAAATAGAAAAGTACTACTTGGCTATCTCAGCGAAAAAACCCAAGAAAAAACAAGGTACCGTCAAAGGCGGCATGAAAAAAGTTCGAGATGGTAAGTGGATGTTGGAAAGTAGTGATACTGCTGTGGCTATTAGCCAATTTTTTAGTTTCTCCATTTACCCAGGTATTCGATTGTTTTTGGTAAAACCTCTTACTGGCAAGACACATCAAATTCGGGTTGCCTTGAAAAGTATAGGCAGTCCTATCTTAGGGGATGAGTTATACAAAGGGACGAGCTCTGACCGCACTTACCTTCATGCTTATTGCATTCGTTTTAATTATCAAGAGCAACCCATTTGCATCATGTGCCCTCCAAATAAAGGCGATGTATTTGTGAGTGATAATACAAAGCAGCAAATCGCCAGTTTAGTATCACCTTGGACACTCAAATGGCCAAAGATCACGTTGACCCAACAACATGCAGGTTAAATCTAGGCTTAGATTTCCTAAATTAGCGATTGTTGGTAAGGGTGCCATCGGCGGATTAGTAGGTTTTAAGTGCCACCAGCTTGGCTATGATTATCAGCACTTAATAAAAAATCAATCGCAGCCACCAATTAAGGTAACCGATATAGCGGGTCTGTATCATAGTTTTACACCCAATGCCTGTGTAATAACTAAGCCTGCCCCATTTGATTTACTGATATTACCCGTCAAAGCTTACCAAGTTATGTCAGTGCTAGAGCAATTAGCACCTTTTATTCAACCGAAACATATTATAATGCTACTGCATAACGGTATGGGTACCATAGAGCAGGTTAAAAATAAGCACCCTAACAATCCATTGGTCGCTGCCACCACCAGTTATGGAGCGTTGAAACCTGATGCAAACAGCCTGATAGAAACGGGTTTAGGTCAAACTCATCTCGGCTGGATTGGCACAGTTGATTCAACGTTAAAACAATCAGTAGAGCCCATACTTTCATCCCTACTACCACCAAGTAACTGGCATCAAGATATTGGTTTAGCATTATGGAAAAAGTTAGCCATCAATGCGGTGATTAATCCCCTTACCGCAATTCACAACATAAAAAATGGCGGGCTGATGGATACAAAATATAACGTCAACATTACTAATATTTGTTTTGAAGTCTCACAGGTGATGAGAGCACTTGATTACCCGATGGACAGCGCTGAACTAGTTAAAATTGTACATCAAGTGATAACAGCCACAGCTAACAACTTCTCATCAATGCATCAAGATCTGAAGTTCAAACGTCATACAGAGGTAGAGTTTATTAATGGTTATGTCACCTCTAAAGCTGCAGAGCTAAATATAGAGGTGCCACATAATCTACGTTTACTTGAGCAAATAAAGCAACGAGAATAACAACCCAGGCTGCTCTGATGC
>Ga0115563_1003550_pt1 | contig 10917 bp, 9 predicted proteins | sample COGITO_mtgs_1105_2_FD_87198 | JGI IMG/M metagenome (GOLD analysis project Ga0115563, IMG submission 87198) | Pelagic marine microbial communities from North Sea - COGITO_mtgs_110519 | ecosystem: Environmental > Aquatic > Marine > Epipelagic | place: Germany:Helgoland, sampling site Kabeltonne...
AACCCATTATCCTACAAGATGGCAAACTCTACTTGCAGCGATATTGGCAATATGAGTCGCAATTAGCCGCCATCATCAGAGAAAAAGCGACTAAAGTACTCGACTTGGATATAACGGCTGCAAAAGTTTTATTAAGTGATTTGTTTGATGAAGAACATAATCATGCAGAACAAGGGCAAACCCTAGATTGGCAGAAAATAGCGGTATGTATCGCTGCCAGCCAAACACTCAGTTTTATAACAGGTGGTCCCGGCACGGGTAAAACCACCACAGTCACAAAATTGTTGGCGTTATTACAAGGACTCGCTTCTAAAAAAAATAAAATTCTCAACATACAATTGGTCGCGCCAACAGGCAAAGCCGCCGCTAGACTCACAGAATCTATCAGCGCAGCAAAAATAAAATTATCCACTGCTTTACAAGCAAACCTACCGGAACAATGCCAAACCATTCATCGCTTATTAGGTGCTAAACCACGAAGCCCGTATTTCAGAGCTAACGCCAGTCACCCATTACATTTGGATGTACTGGTGCTTGATGAAGCATCAATGGTCGACTTACCACTTATGGCAAAGTTATTCGCAGCGCTACCTAAGCATGCTCAGATTATTTTGTTAGGCGATCAAGACCAACTCGCCTCAGTAGAAACAGGCAGTGTGTTATCTGATATTTGCGCTGCCACAGGCTTTCAAGGTGATAACCCCGAAAATGCTTTATTGATTTACAGCGATGCTATGCAGCAACACCTAACTAAGTTGATGTCTTTATCCACTTCAACGGCTATTCCCAATTTGGAAACCAACACTTCAATAACCAATCGAAGTGGTATGCGAGGTAGTGTTATTCAAGATAACGTGGTGAGGTTAGTTAAAAGCCACCGATTTAATGAGAATAGTGGCATTGGACAATTAGCCAAATACGTTAAAGCAGGGCAGTTTGTACAGAGCCTTAGTTTGTTAAATAGCGATCAATTCACAGACATAAGTTGGCATCAACCCTCTCAAACATCACCGCAAACCGTGGCTAATGAAATACTTAAAACGCTTATTACTCAGCTGTTGCCTATTTATCAACTATACACGCAAGCCATTCAACAAGGTGACTTACGCCAAGCGTTTAAATATTTACAGCAACAACAAGTGTTATGTGCACAAAAAAGTGGGTATTGGGGTGTTACGCAACTAAATGCTTTAATTGAGACCGAATTACATAAACAAGGAATGATTGATAACAGCAAAGATTTCTATATCGGCAGACCCGTTATGCTATCGAAAAATGATCACCAGCTTAAGTTATTTAATGGGGACATAGGCATAGTGATGTCAGATCCTAACAATTCAACTTTAACCAAAGTCTGGTTTGTCACACCAGAAGGCGAACTAAGAGGATTATTACCCAGCCGCTTACCAACTCTAGAAACACTATACGCCATGACCATCCACAAAAGTCAAGGCTCAGAATTCGAGTCGGTTTATTTATGTTTGCCGACGATTACACCCACTAATCAAGGCCGAGGCTTAAACCGAGAATTAATTTATACAGGCCTAACCCGAGCGAAAAAGTACTTTATGTTGTTTGCACAGCCTAAAGCCTTGAGTCTGAGTTTAGGGCAGCAATGTTTACGGGGAAGTGGACTGGCGGGGCGGTTGTTGGGGTGAGTTTTAGTCTGATTTTTTTATTAAGATGTTTCATTGGTCATGTGATGTTGTAAGCACTCTTTTAATGTTGGGTTCGAGTGAAGGTTCACAACCAGCAATGTTAGTTTATTAGGCAGGGGTTCCCATCAATGACGCTCACCCCATCGACTTATCGAATGCTGCCCCATCTTCTGGTTAACTGTTTTACAAAATATTAATTAACCAGCGTAGTGCCGCCATCCACTGGAATAATTTGACCAGTGATAAAAGCGCCAGCCTGACTGGCCAACATAATGGCAACACCTGCGATATCGCTTGGTTCACCCCAACGTTTCATTGGAATAGTTTGAAGTTCCTCATCAAACGCGGCTTGGTCGGAACTTAAAAAATCGGTCATCTTGGAGTAAAAACGACCTGGCGCGATGGCATTGACACGAATATGTGACGCTGCCAACTCAGTTGCTAAAACTCTTGTCACCTGGTGTATGGCTGATTTTGATACGGCATAACTAAAGGTATCCAAACCATTGCCTAAGATCCCAGCTATGGAACCTATATTGATAACAGTAGAGGTATGTTGTGCACTGGCATTTTTAGATAGCAGAGGCGTCAATGCTTGCGTTAAAAAAAACGGACTCTTAACATTGATGTCCATCACTTTGTCCCAGCCCTTTACAGGAAATTCACCAAAAGGAGCTCCCCAAGCTGTTCCAGCGTTGTTTACTAAAACATCTATATGATCTTCACGTTCGTTAATTTCCCGCACTAACTGACTTAACCCCTCACTAGTCGACGCATCGCCAGGCAAGGCAATACACTCACCAAATTTGCTTAGTTCTTCAGCTGCAGTAATACAGGCTTGTGCTTTACGACCTGTGATGTAAACACGTTTTGCCCCTGCTTCGAGAAAGCCTTGGGCCATAAAGGCACCTAAGCCACGATAACCACCGGTAATGACACAGGTTTTTTCTTGCATAGAAAATAGATTTTCAAACATTGAGTTCTCTCCTTAAAGTGTTTTATCAAGTTACCAAATAAATCACAGTGAAGAATATTTTTTAGAGTGATGATCAATAAATATGCGGGGTCTAGTTCTTTGAAAAAATAAGACACCATCGACCCATAGTCAATAGGGTTAAATAACAACTAAGTATCTGATTAAATTATAATAAATGTTTACATAACTTGGTTTCTCAGCAATCTTTGATTGATTATTACATCGTTTTGGTCAGTGTCAGCTTGATTGAGTGGCAGTAGGCCGTGCACAGATATCCAGTCGCGAATGAGGTAATCTTTTAGAAACTAACCTTGGAGTACCTGAAACCTTTCCATAAAAAACATGTGTGGGGTTGATTTAAACTGCGTATTGGGCAAAAGTTCGAGATAAAAAATTTAAATAGAGATACGGGAGAAACCTTTTGGAATTACAGAATAAAATTATCGTCATTACGGGTGCTGGTAGCGGTATTGGTCGAGCTTTAGCTGTTCGTTTTCACGCCGAAGGTGCTAAGAAAATTGTCGCAGTCGATATAAACCTGAGTAATGCTCAAGACACAGCTAAGATGGTTGATGGTGTTGCTATGATGGCTGATGTGGCTAAAGAAGATGATATCTCCCGGGTGATCGAAGAAACCGAAGCCAACGTTGGCGCCATCGACCTTTTTTGTTCCAATGCTGGGGTGGCTATAGGTGAGAGCATCGATTCCTCAAATAGTGAATGGCAGGCGAGCTGGGATATTAATGTCATGTCACATGTCTATGCTGCCCGTCATTTATTGCCACGTATGCTAGCTAGGGGCGGCGGCTATTTTTTAAATACCTCATCTGCTGCTGGCTTACTCAACCAGATTGGTGGCGCTGCTTACGGTGTGACCAAACATGCTGCTGTCGGCTTTGGTGAGTGGTTGGCTATTCATCATAAGCATGAGGGTATTAAGGTTTCTATGCTGTGTCCCCAAGCAGTGCGCACTCCCATGACTGCTGTGGATAACGAAGCCATCGCGGCTGCAGCAAGTAATGGCATGATAGAGCCCGAAGAGCTTGCCAAATGTGTTGTCGAAGAACTGCGCAAAGAGAGTTTCTTGATTTTGCCTCACGCCATTGTGTTGGAATATATGCGCAACAAAACCACTAACTACGATCGTTGGATTGGCGGCATGAATAAATTAATGCGTCACATTATGGGGATCAGACAATAAAATAGACTTATGGAAAGTATAAAAGGGGTTTTGCAGTGAGGGCAATAGCAGAAGAAACCAACAATGGTCTAAAGCATTCTGGACTAGCATATCCATGCCTTTGCTCAATATTAAATTTAATAGAATCAATCAGAGAATAAAGGAATTAATATGAGTTTTTCATCCAAAGTATTAAGCATCGGAAAACAGGGGCAGGTCGGTATAGTCTGGTTAGATCGTGAAACCAAATACAATGCACTATCGACCGAATTGTGGTCGGCCATCCCTCACGCATTAGATGCACTGTGCGAAGACACTGAGATAGGTGCGATAATCCTCGCCGGTCGCGGCAAACACTTCTGCGCCGGTATCGACCTAGTAGAAGACGGCCTAAGTGAGCATAAAAATACTCCGGCTCGTTCAAAAGCTGAAGCCAATATTAAGCAGCTAGCCAACACTCAAAAGTTTCAGGCCGCCATTACAGCCATAGCTGACTGTGCGGTGCCAGTTGTCGCGGTAGTGCAGGGGTTTTGTCTTGGTGCTGGTGTCGATTTGATTACAGCATGCGATATCCGCATAGCCAGTGCATGTTCAGTCTTTAGTGTACGTGAAACACGGCTGGGTCTAGTTGCCGATGTGGGCACCTTGCAGCGCCTACCTAAAATTCTTAATGCAGGTCATGTTGCTGAGCTTGTCTACACAGGTAAAGATATCAAAGCCGACCGCGCTGAGAAGATTGGTTTGGTCAACGATGTTTACGAATCAGCTGAAGCCACGATGGCAGCGGGTATGGCGCTGGCCAATGATATTGCCACTAATTCGCCGATGGCGGTGCGCGGTACCAAGTTTATCTTGCGTCAGTCACAGAACATGACTGACGAGCAGAGCTTAATGATCAATGGTATGTTTACTCTGATGACAAGTTTGCAGTCAAATGATTTGCAAGAGGGAATAAAGGCATTTTCGGAACGAAGAGCGCCGAAATTCACAGGTAGCTAATCAGTCTTCAGGGTGGCAGTTGTGATATCTGTCACTGTGAGTCATTTTGTCAATTTTAAAAATACCCAGATTGAATATACTCGTCGCCTAAATCATTGACAGTAGTGACATCAACGAAAAATTTCCCTGTGAATTTTTTAATTTACAAAACAGGGATAGCGCTATTTTCAAAGTGTAGTGACTTAGGTAAAACAAAATTAACAAACGTAATCAAAAGATGTCAGTTAATTAATGGTGTTTACACTTTTATGCCTTTTCATGTGTTGACCAAGAGCATTTAACAACACGCATTGTTATTTTACATCTGTTAATAAGTTTATTTGGTTAAGTTTTTCGTCAACTGCAGGCTCAATATTATGGCGTTATGTATCTCCATCAAATATTAAGGACAGAATTATGAGTCTATCTACAATCACTTTTTTTGAACGCTTTGAGGCAGACATCCTATCCGGTAAGAAGACTATTACAATTCGAGATGCTTCGGAAAAAGATTATGCAGTAAATAGTATTGTGCAAGTCTCTACTTATGAAAATAATCGTTGGTTTTGTGCATTAAAAATAAAAAATGTAATCGCAATTGACTTTAATCAGCTTTCAGATTTTCATGCAAAACAAGAGAACATGACACTTTTAGAGCTAAAGGGTGTGATCCATAAAATTTACCCAAATGTACAAAGTTTTCATGTGACTTCATATGAAATGGTTGATTAGTCAGTTGCATCATTCAACACATGACAGATTAGTGAGCCAATAATATTAACAAGATACCCGTTCTTATATTTATTAATATCTTCGAATATTTGATTGGATTATTATAGATGCCTTTATCATGTGTTAAAACTTACACAACATTAAGATACGTTCGGTTCGCTTTTGCTAGCCCTAGTTGTATGATGTCTAATGATGTTCAAAGAGAGTCCCATTTATGGTGATATTTCTGACAGTTAATTATAGGATTTTATAAAAAAGCTGGAAGCAACAAAAGCTTGCTAGGCAAAAAGCTGACAATTGTCTATAACGTTACAAGTTAAATAATAAAGAACTTAACAATAATGACATTGTAAATATTTGATTGAATTACAATGAGTATCAGTTGCAAAGAGTATCTACACAATTTTTTCATTTACCAATCGAAGAAGAGAATTTATGTTTACAGGAATAGTTCAATCTATAGCTAAGATTGTTGATGTCACAGATAAAAATGGTATTAGAACGTTTGTTATCGATTTTAATCAAGGGTTTTGCACTGACTTAGAAATCGGCGCTAGTGTGGCTGTAGATGGTGTGTGCTTGACTGTTACAGAACTTGTGTCTGATATTAGGGTTAAGTTTGATGTTATGTTGCAAAGTCTTTTGATCACCACCTTAAGTGAGTATGAAAATGGGACTTTCGTCAATGTAGAAAGAGCAGCCAAAGATGGTGCAGAAATTGGAGGTCACCCTCTATCAGGTCATGTTGATTTTAAAGTGCCAATTATTAATGTTAATCAAATCGAAGACAATTATTGTATTCGTTTAGGGTTATCGAAAGAATGGAAACGTTATGTTTTCCCTAAAGGTTATATCGCTTTAAATGGTGCAAGTTTGACAATTTCAGAGGTAAACAAAAAAGAGGAATGGTTTGAAGTGTGGCTGATACCAGAGACTCGGAGAATGACAGTTTTCGAGGCTAAGATTGCAGGCGATCACATTAATGTTGAAATTGAACGTGGTACTCAAGTTATTGTGGATACTGTGCGAGATACGCTTCAAGAAAGTCTCGGCCCCTTGCTACCACTTTTTGAAAAACTACTTTTAGAGCAGGGTGTTGATATTGATTCGTTGGGGCGTGATGTAACCTAACATATCAACCAAAACAAAGAATACAAAGCTGTTGAGTCAACATTGCCTTTCTTGAAAAATAGACTCACTCACCAAGAAAAGTCAGTAAAAGATGAGAGCCTAAACCGAAATTTGATATTTTTTGGTCTAGGTTTTAATGTTGTCTTTTACTGGTCACTCTGGGTACTCCTAATTAACTAATGCCACTTAAAAAAAGGATTAGTTAAATTTTAGATGTTTCATCGCGCCGTCTAAAAAACCGCATAAAAAATATCTTAATCAATCCAAGGAACGTTTATCTATGACATTTGGCTCTTTAGGCTTGTGTGATGAGTTGTTGCACACTGTTGTAGAACAGGGTTATACAACGCCATCACCGATACAAATACAAGCTATTCCGGCGGTACTTAGTCAACGTGATGTTATGGCGGTGGCGCATACAGGAACCGGGAAAACGGCGAGCTTTACGTTGCCCTTGCTGCAGCTATTAGCTGCTGAGTATAGCCAGAACGACATTATCCAGAGCAGTCCTAGCCAACAGTCACAACGCGTGCGTGCCTTAATTATTACACCAACCCGTGAGCTAGCAGTTCAAGTTGCATTGAGCGTTCAAAACTATAGCAGACATATGAATATTCGCTCTGCTGCCGTGTTTGGTGGGGTCAGGATTGAACCGCAGTTAACACAGCTACAGGCTGGTTTAGATGTGTTGGTTGCAACGCCTGGCCGTTTGGTCGATCTTTGTAATCAACAGGCGGTTAATTTTGAGCAGCTTGAAATATTGGTGCTCGATGAGGCTGACCGCATGCTTGATTTGGGATTTATCGACGATATCCGTCATATTCAAACGCTGCTGCCTAACAAACCACAAACTTTGATGTTTTCAGCGACATTTTCTAAAGAAATTAAGTCCCTTGCTAAAGGCATGCTTAATAATCCAATTTTAATTGAAGTGGCTGCCCTGAAAAGCACTGTCGATAGGATTAAGCAGAAATTACATCCTGTAGAAAAAGGGCGTAAGTCTGAGGTGTTGATCCACCTGATTAAAAAGAATAATTGGCGTCAAGTGCTGGTTTTTAGTCGAACCAAGCAAGGTGCCGATAATTTGGTAATACAACTTGAAAAGGCCGGTGTTAATGCCGCATCAATCCATGCAAATCGAACTCAACACGCTCGCACGCTTGCTTTAGAGAGTTTTAAAAACGGTAATGTTGTGGTGTTGGTAGCCACTGATATTGCCTCTCGGGGCATTGATGTTAATCAACTGCCTTGTGTGGTTAACTTTGATTTGCCTTATGTGCCAGAAGACTATGTACATCGTATTGGTCGTACCGGTCGCGCTGGTACTTCAGGTTTAGCCATATCATTGTTCAGTGAGGATGAATCTAAACAATTACAGTCTATTGAACGCTTCATTGGACGTAAGTTTGAGCGCGAAATAATTCCAGGTTTTGCGCCCATCAATAGAGCTCCAGCAGACACCTCGGATGATGATGAGTATGGTAACTTTGAGGCAGATACTAAGCCACGAGGCCGAGGTCAATCTAAGAGGCGAGGGAGCCGAAGAGGTAAGTAACTCATCTGAATTGGTCACTAGCTTGTTATGTTAGAAGACGATTTATTTGCTACTGCCGCAATGAAATTAGACAATAGCGAATTAACATAACAACGTGCACTCAAATAATGTCAGATATAACAAAATGCATTTATGGAAAATAACTATACACCCGGGAAACACCTGCTTGTAGATTTATACCAAGCAACCTACCTAAATGACAAGGCTGTCATTGAAAAAGCGTTGCTAGAAGCGGCCGATGCTTGCGACGCGACGGTATTGCAAAAGAACTTCTACAGTTTTGGAGGGGGACAGGGAATAACCGGTATGTTATTACTTGCTGAGTCTCACATCAGTATTCATACTTGGCCTGAAAGTCATTTTGCTGCCATAGATATATTTATGTGTGGTAACTGCGACCCGACTCTGGCAATAGCGCCCATTGAGAAATATTTATGTCCGAAAACTATCGACGTGCGTGAGTTTGATAGAGGCACTTCATTAAACAACAAACCATCATCAACAGAAAAGTTTATTTGATATGTCGAATGATCAAACAGACTTGCCTGAAAACCAATTGCAGCAGAAACAATCCGCTACTCTGATTTATGCCGCATTTATCGCTGGTTTATGCTCGATTATTTATGAACTACTGATTGCTACCACTGTGTCCTATTTTATGGGCGACAGTGTGAAGTTTTTCTCACTTACCATTGGGCTTTATATGGCCGCAATGGGTCTTGGTTCCTATACATCCAAATTCATTACGGACAAACTATTACAACGCTTTGTCATTGCCGAAATTCTACTTGGGCTTATCGGTGGTATCAGTATTCCATTATTATATTTTACTTACACTACGACCTCATTATTCTACCCAACCTATGTATTACTGACGTTGTGTATAGGTTTTCTAATTGGCTTGGAAATCCCTTTTTTAACTAGGTTAATGGAAAATTATCAGGTACTTAAATCCAATATTGCGAATATATTATCCTTTGATTATCTTGGGGCGTTGATTGCTACTATTGCATTTCCGTTTTTTCTTTTACCCGTTCTAGGTATCTACCAATCATCACTGCTATTCGGGCTTATCAATATGTCCATTGCCGCAGTGGTGCTTTACTCATACAGAAAATCCCTTGGCAAAACAGGTAAAAGACTGCAATTACTAACCGCCGCAATGAGTTTAGTTATTTTGGTGATGTTAGTGTTTTCTAGTCAGGCTCTTAAGCATTGGGACCAAATGCTCTATAACGGGCGAATTGTGCATAGCGAGCAAACACCGTATCAAAAAATCACACTGACCAAAAGCAAAGACGATCTTCGACTTTACCTAAATGGTGTTTTACAGTTTTCATCTGTAGATGAGTACCGCTATCATGAGTCATTAGTGATAGTCCCTATGACCTTCGCTGATAAGCCAATTAAACGGGTATTGGTGTTAGGTGCTGGAGATGGTTTAGCTGTCAGAGAATTACTCAAGTATCCAGAAATTGAACAGATTGTTTTAGTCGACCTAGACGCTGCAATGACACAATTAGCTAAGAATAATCCACATTTAGTCGATATAAACTTAGGGAGTTTAGATAACAAAAAAGTTCAGGTTGTGATTGATGACGCCTTTGTCTTTCTCGAAAAAAACAAACAAGCATTTGATCTTATTATTAACGATTTACCCGATCCCAATACCATCGCACTTTCACGTTTATACAGTAAGCAGTATTACCGATTAGCCAGAGAAAACTTAACGTCTGGCGGCATAATGGTGACACAAGCTACCAGCCCATTCTTTGTTAAACCTGCCTTTTGGAGTATTGTAAAAACCATAGAAGCAGCGGGTTTTGCTTATACCTATCCTTACCACACAAATGTACCGTCTTTTGGTGATTGGGGGTTTGTGTTAAGCACTTTACATTCCATAGACTTAATACCTAAGCGTCCGGTAGAAAACAGTCTTTTTTTAACCCAAGAATCTATGCCGTCACTGTTTGTGTTTGAAAAAGACATACAAAAAATAAAGGTTGAAATTAATCAAATTGATAAACCTGTAGTACTCGATTATTACCTAAATAGTTGGCGTTATTTTAGTGATTAAAAACATCACTGTTCATTTTTATCCATTAAACGATAGTAAGATAGTCGTTCCAAAATTCTGCATCAATGAGGGAAAAGGGTCGTAACCTCTAAGAGAGTCATAATGTTCCATATTAAACGACTAAAATGTGCAGATTCTGTGAAAACTCAGAATACGACTGTTAAACCAATTTAGGAGATACTTAACTTACTGAATGAGTTAATCACCCATTATTGTCATCATCCGTTTACAGGTTGTAAGCGAATACATTGAGGCTCATTTCGATACTCACTTTCTTTTTACACCCCATTAAGAAGTGTTTCGTACCCATCCACATTCTAACGTTCCAAACGAATGCTCTTCGGTTTGTTTTCCCAGAATGGGTATCTCTGGATTATTGTCGAGCCGCTGTTGCATCGCCCCCATCACAGGAAAGTGGTTCCAACGTTTCATTTTTCTTGGTTCGTTTGATGATCTAGAGCATTTAGCTTTGATAGTGCAATCTCTGCAAGTAATATGATTAACGTTGCGTCGATGGGGTAACTTCTCGTTCGTAGGACAAATATAGATATTCTTGTTTTATCGTATTTGAATAACGATTTGTTGAATATGCCTTTTTGGCTGAGCCCGATGTATCGTTTTGTTGCACGT
>Ga0115563_1003556_pt1 | contig 10907 bp, 10 predicted proteins | sample COGITO_mtgs_1105_2_FD_87198 | JGI IMG/M metagenome (GOLD analysis project Ga0115563, IMG submission 87198) | Pelagic marine microbial communities from North Sea - COGITO_mtgs_110519 | ecosystem: Environmental > Aquatic > Marine > Epipelagic | place: Germany:Helgoland, sampling site Kabeltonne...
CGTGTCATCTATGTCTCCTTGAATATCGTATGACAGTGTTTAGGCCGATGATTCTTGTCAATCCGTTGTGGTATTCCTATGTCCGGAAGAGCTAAGACTAATGTCTGCGTTTACATGATTTTCCGGTCTACGTAGTTGATTTTATAGGGCCCGTGGGCATTCAGGATGGCCATTAATTTCGATTTCTGGTTCAAACTTCCAAAAAAGAGGTTTGAATGAACGAATAGCGGTTTGTGGTGTCGGACGTCTTGTGGCAGCGGCTTGGGTCGCATCTTGCAGGTAAGGTCAGCGATGCCGGAGCAAACAACTCAGTATGTAAAATTGGCGTCTTACATTTTGTCTTTTGATTGCGTCACTTTTTGGGGGTGTTGGGGTGGGATTTGCATCTGATTTACCTCAATGTCCTTCATCTGGAGTTTTTCATAACTGTTTTAGCACTTGGACTTCTGAAGACGGAGACAAATACGTCGGTGAAATCAAGGATGGCAAAAAACACGGACAAGGCACCTACACATTTGCAAGTTGAAGCAAATACGTCGGTGAATTCAGGGATGGCAACAGGCACGGACAAGGCACCTTCACCTTTGTTGATGGCAGTGTAGTAGAAGGGATCTGGAAAGATGGAGTGTTTAAGTATGCGCAGTAAGCATCAAGGCTGTTATTAATCAAGCTGCGTCTATTACCTCGGCCTCGGCGTTTTGTGCATTGATCATATCCTGATAGGCCCTCGGCATAAGGTCGTTGATACGGTTTACTGGATGATCCTGGATGCGTTCGAGAACCCAAGTAAGTCAGTCTTCGGGATTTACCTTGTTCATCTTGGCAGTCTCAATGAGCGTATAAGCTATAGCGGCAGATTTGCCGCCTGCCTCCAATCCCATGAACAGATAGTTTTTACGGCCCAGGGTGACGGGACGGACTGCGCGCTCGGCTGTGTTGTTATCTAATTCTAGGAACCCGTGGTCGAGTTAAGGGCGCGCCTTTGGGCTGCGCGCGAGTGCGTATCTGTTGGCTTTGGCCAGCGGTGTCTTGCCTGATATCATGTCCAATTGCTCTTGGAGCCAAACCTTCAGGTCGTCAAGGATCGGCTTGCCGTATTCCTGACGCAGGGCCACGCGTTCAGATGCTGGCAGGACCCGCGCTTGTGTCTCTACATCATAGAGCTTCTTGATCCGCAGGATGGCTTCGCCCACCACAGGCAACTTGGTGCTTTGATAAAGGTCAAAGAACGCACGTCGCACATGCGCAATACAGGCCATTTCTTTGACCCGCCCCGTGCCATAGGCATTATTATACTTAGCATCGGCGTCCACGTGGGCAAAGCCTTCGTAGGTCGCAAGATGCCGATTGGGATGCTCAGCCCCTCGACTGGTATAGATCTGGTACCACACCGCGGGCGGTACCCCGCGGGCCCAAGCTGTCTCATCCCTAACATAGGCCCACAACCTTGCGGTTTTGGTCTTGTTCTTTCCTTTGCCATTGCCCTTCTGGAGCAGCTTGACCGTGGTATCATCTATAAAGATCGCCTGCGCTTCAAAGACGTGATCGCGGATCGCATCTGAGACGCGTTCCAGCAGTTTGGCGCATTTACCGACCCACCCCGCCATAAGCGATCCACTCAGATCGATGCCTTCGTTCTCAAACATCTGGCTCTGTCGATACAGCGGCAGGTGATAGCCGTATTTGCAGCACAGGATGTGGGCCATCAGCGCGGGACCCACAAAGCTCTTTGGAATGGGGCGGCTTGGCATTTTGGCCTGAACGACCGTCTCACAACAGGTGCAAGCCAGACGTGGACGACTAATTTGGTTCACAACGTAATGGCCTGAAATATATTCCAGTTCTTCCATCACATCCGTTCCCAGCACTTTGAAGCTGCCGCCGCAGTTGGTGCAAGCGTCACTGGGGGCGATGGTCTTCTGAACGCGTTTGAGGCCCTTCGGAAAAGGTTCGCGCTTGCGCGCTGTGCGGGGCAGCTTTTTGCCTTCAGCGTCAGAGGGCTCATCCTCCGTGTCAGCGGCGTGTTCGATCTCAAGTTCGTCAAGGATCAACTCAAGCGCCAGCGGTGCGCTTTGAGCCAAAGCGGTATTTTTTGTGCCCGTGAAGCTGTGGGTGCAGATCCGCGATGATGGTGTCTCGGTTCTGGATGGCCCGCGCATGAGCGGTGCGCTCGGCACTCAGGGCGGCCTCCACTGATGCCATCTCGTCCTTGAAGCGTTTTTGTATCGTCGCATAGTTATGGGATACGCCAAGAAATTCTTGATTCAGACCTGACAATTCCGCCGCTTGCGATGCCCTCTATCATGACAGGGATCAACCAGACCATATTGATGAGCCTGTCGATGGTTGTCATTGCCACCTGGATTGGTGCCAAAGGGCCGGGGGCGCTGATTCTAGGAGCGCTGCACTATGTGGCCAAAGTTCAAGGGCTGCTTGGCGGGTGGCAATTTTGTTCTTTGCGATGGTGATTGATCGAATAGCTCAGGGATCATACCGGCAAGGGCCAAAGCAATAGAAAGAGGTTATCGCGCTGCGTCAACGACTGTAACAGATGATGTAGGCCTGCCTCACCTATACATACGACGCCTAATTTGCCTTCTGACAGCATGTTTTGTATTCTGGCTAAAACCTCAGTCGGCCTTTGCTTGAAAACGAAAACCTATGGCTTTAAAATTTATGGCCAGGCTTTTTGGTGTTTTCCGTTGACTTTAACTGTAAAGGGGACAGAACAAAAAAATCGTGACAGGGCTGCGATCGGTCGACGAGCGTTGTCTAGCCAGCATAATGCGGCTCTGACACCAGCGCAATTATTCGAGAGTCGAAAATGGCACATGCTAAGAAGATAATTTTAGTTGCTTTGGAGGAGGAGCTGCCAAAAAGCACCTTGCCTGGGTTTCACATAGAATACACCGGTGTTGGAAAAATAAATGCCAGTCTCAAAACCGCCGAAGTCATCCAGAAGTTTTCTCCAGAGCTGATTATCAATTATGGGACCGCAGGGGGACTTGCGAAAAATCTACATGGTTTGGTCGAAGTCTCGCATTTTCTGCAGCGAGACATGGATGCCAGAGCGCTCGGTTTTTCACTGGGCCAAACCCCTTTTGATCCTGTTTTGACGATAAGTTTTGGCCGGACGGGCCATTCTTGTGGCACTGGCGATAGTTTTGTGACGCAAACGCCGGGGGTAGAGACAGATGTCGTGGATATGGAAGCATATGCAATTGCAAAAGCCTGCTTTTTAAAGCGGATAGATTTTGTTTGCTATAAATTCATTTCGGACGGTGCGAACGCAGAAGCATCTTTGGATTGGACAGAAAACGTCAATAAGGGAAGACGATTGTTTAAAGAAAAAGTCTTGAGTTTTATTGCAAACACTTAACGATGGATGGGTTTCTTCCTATTTGTCTTCAAAAGCACAAGGTCTTTTGAAGGACAGGCTGGTCGTCTGTGCCTTTGCTTTGCCCCGTCGCACGACAGCAAAATTAGCCGGTGGGAGCGCTTTGTTACAGACGGAAACTTGCATTGCTAAAATTTTAACGTGAAGGTTGATCTGTTCGCTGTGACCATCTGAATCTTTGAGTGAGGAGATAAAACCTCACGGGGGTTTTTGACAGAATGCTGTTTCAAGATTTGAAAAGTGTTTCCGGATCAGCCATTAACGCACCTGACCGAGGCGGTAAATGATTTTAAACCGGTCAGCTTTTTCATTAAAAAAGCAACATAAAATGAGGGTCACAACAATCAAAGGTCCTCTAGTCAAATTTTTAAAGGCTGAAATTTCTCTTTGTTACTTGCATGGGTCCAAAGCTAGGAGCGTCCAAAAAATGCAGGTCTTCATGGGCCAGCGGGGCAGGGCCCGCTATATCAAGCGCCTGCCAGATAGAGGCGATGTTGCCTTTATTGCCGACCCAGACAATGGTTTTGCCCGCGCCGTCTGCCATCAATCTAGCCGCTGGGTTATCGGTTGGTAAATGATGCACGGTCAACCCACGCGCTGCGGCCAGAGGTGCAACCGTGTCAAGGTTTCGCTGCAGCCTTGGGGAATATATTGCATCAATATGCACGTCTGCAAGAGCCCGAACCAAAAGTTCGGCTCTGGCACGGCCCACTTTGTTCAGATCGAGGCCAGCCCTTTCAGCATGTCGCAATAAAATTAATCGGGTGCCAGCGGGCAATTTAACCTGATCAGAGGCGGTGCATGCGGTGAGGAAACCAAGGATAAGCAAGCGGCGGGTAAGCATATGTTTAATTCCTTTCCATACGGACCCGCTCGGGATGGTTCGTTTAAAGCGTGTTTTCGCTCGGGTCTGGCAACCCAAGTACCCTGTACTGTGCTATAACATCTTTGTCGATGTGCATCATATTGAAAACTATGGAAATTGTCGATATTGACAAATGCCTATTTCCAAAGATCTTTCGCTTGCTAGCTTTCACGTCTGAAAACCGTGTTAAAATGTGGCTTTACCGAACACCTGAGAATGTTCAGTTGTGAACGTATAATCGGCCAGATCGAGATTGCAGGAGTTGTGCTGGTTTTACCTCATTCACCGGCATGCTGGCTCGGTTGGTTGCGTTTGAAAATGTCACTATAAGCACATGAATGATGCTCAGGTAACTTTTTTGAAGACATTGGCTTGTCGGCGCTCCAATGATGTGAAAACCCAAATTAAACTGACTGCTTTGTCACAGCGTTTTTATTTGGTCAGTGTGAGATCGATCCATCGGGTAACATTGTCAAAACAGCCAACAGGGGCGGTAACTTGGGCTGCTCAATACGGTTGAAAACTTGCTGAGAAAGCTTAGGCTGAGGCCCAAATAGGAGATAAGATGGTAACGTTGCTGTATACGGGTGCGCTTATGGGTTTGGGGGCTACTGTGCTGATCGATCTTTGGGCGTTGGTGCTACAGCGCCTGGCGCGGGTGCCATTGCCCAATTGGGCGATGGTCCGACGGTGGGTCATGCATCTGCCGCGGGGCCGGCTGTATCACGAAAATATCGCCGCAGCGCAACCGATGCCAAAAGAGCGACAGATCGGCTGGGTATTTCATTATTTTGTCGGAGTGGTTTACGGCGTGTTTTTCGCACTTTTGGCTGGTCCCGATTGGGTTTCCGCACCAACATTTCTGCCAGTTTTTATCTACGCGCTTTTGACAATTGTCGGTGGCTGGTTTCTGTTGCACCCAGGTTTGGGCTTGGGATGGGCCGTATCCAAAGCTGAAAATCCAAATAAGGTCAGAATACTCGGGCTGTTGTCTCATAGTGTTTTTGGCCTGGGTCTTTGGCTGGTGGGCCTTTTACTGGCTTTTTCTACTTCATACGCTGCGCCTGGATGAGCTTTTGGTGTGATTCAGACCACTAGTACAACGCACTGGCAGAGACATTTAGGGACGCCCTAAGGCGCGCGGTAAAAGGAGCGGTCTGATGATCAGAAACAGGCGGATTTATCTGTGTGATGACAAGTCCTAGAAAACGACTTAAGGTCGCGAAAAAAGGATTCATCTTCAACATGAGTGAACAAACTATTATGGCGGCATCGGCCGCCGCGAGAATCACAAAATCTGTGACAAATCCGGCGCATCAGACGCTTGGTTTTCCAGACCTGCCAGCCTCACTGAACAATAGCAATATGGCGGCAGCCAGTGCCGAGATTTCCAGTTGGCCTGGCTATGCCCCGACACCCCTGCACAGCCTGCCCGAGATCGCCGCAGTCTGCGGCGTCAAAGCCGTGCTTTATAAAGATGAGGCAACGCGGTTTGGATTGGGCTCGTTCAAGGCGCTGGGCGGCGCCTATGCGGTGGCCAGTCTGGTCGCGGCGCAGAAACTTGCCGGTAAAACCCCGGCTGAGATCACCGTAGCCACAGCCACAGATGGCAATCACGGACGCTCGGTGTCTTGGGGAGCGCAGCTGGCTGGATGTACGGCGAAAATTTATATTCACAAGCATGTCAGCACGGCGCGAGAACAAGCTATGCAGGCGTTTGGTGCTGATGTGATCCGCGTGAACGGGAACTACGAAGCCTCGCTCGCCGCGTGCAAATCTGACGCTGAGATATCCGGTTGGCACATCGTTTCTGATACATCTTGGGAGGGCTATCGCGACATCCCGCTTCAGGTGATGGCCGGGTATTCGGTCATGGCCAGTGAGGCACTTGCCCAAATGGGTGATATGCGTCTAAGTCACGCATTTCTGCCCGTGGGTGTTGGCGGTCTTGCGGCTGGGATCGTCGCGCCTTTATGGCAGGATATGGGCGAGGGTCTGTGCAAGCTTATTTCGGTGGAATCCGATATGTCACCCTGTTTTCAGGAAAGTATCGCGGCCCAGATGCCGACATTGTTTGAAATCTCGGAAGAGACATTGATGGCCGGATTGTCCTGCGGAGAGGTTTCTCAACTTGCATGGGAGATTTTACAACCAACGCTGACCCATTGTCTTTCAATTACTGATGGGGGTGTTGCGTCGTTGATGCGGTTGTTGGCGCGTGGGCTAGAGGGCACCCCTCCCATAGAAGCTGGTGAATGCTCAACCGCCGGACTGGCGGCTTTACTGGCGGCAAAACGTGATCCGGCGCTCTGGTCAGACTTGGGTTTCGACGAAAGTTCGGTGATTTTGTTGATCGGGACCGAAGGTGCGACGGATCCCGAGTTGTATCAGTCGATTATGGCCGGGGCAGGCGGCGCCGTATGACGGTCGCCCTGTCAGGTATCGCGCAACGCGGGTTTGACACTGCAGAATTTGCGCGGCGCTGTGCGTTGGCGCAGGCGGTGATGGCGACACAGAATCTGGGGGCTGTGCTATTGGCCTCGGAGGCGGAAATTAGATATTTCACTGGATTTATGACCCAGTTCTGGCAAAGCCCGACCCGGCCTTGGTTTGTTGTCTTGCCCGCGACTGGTGCGCCGGTTGCGGTGATCCCGACTATCGGGGTGCCTTTGATGCGCGCATGTTATGTGTCAGACGTGCGCAGTTGGGCTTCGCCTGCCGCCAGTGATGATGGCATCAGCCTGTTGTTGGACACCCTGCGCCAGCACCTTGGTCACAAGGGGCGCCTCGGCGTTTTGATGGGGCGTGAAACCGCTCTGCGTCTGCCGCTGGGGGATATCTTTGTGCTCACCACAGCCTTGGATGATGTCGAAATGTGCGATGTCACGAAGCAAATGCAACAGATCAGGATGATTAAATCAGTGGCTGAAATTGATAAATTGCGCCATGTCTGTGCGACGGTCTCTGATGTGTTTGACAGCGTGCCGGACTGGGTTGCGGCGGGAATGCCGCTGTCTGAGCTGTTTCGTCAGTTTAAAATTAAAGCCCTGCAAGCAGGCGTTGATGATGTGAGCTATCTGGTAGGGTCGGCCGGTCAGGGCGGGTACCGCGATATTATTGCTCCACCGACGGACCGGCCGTTGCAGCATGGCGATATTTTCATGCTGGACACCGGCTGCGTTTGGGATGGTTATTTTTCTGATTTTGACCGTAATTTTGCTGTGGGCGATGCATCGGATGCGGCCCATCAGGCGCATCACCAGCTTTATGATGCCACCGAGGCTGCACTGGCAATAGTGCGTCCTGGGATAAGGGCGAAAGATCTTTATGCAGCAATGGATGCGGTGTTGCGGCCGGGGGTGGCTGTGGGGGATGAAGCCTCTGGTGGTGATGACGTCGGGCGCTATGGGCATGGTTTGGGCATTCAATTGACAGAACCGCCTTCGCATACGCATTGGGATGAGACGGTGATCGAGGCCGGTATGGCACTGACCCTGGAGCCATCAATCGTCTATGGGGATGGCTATCTTATGGCAGCCGAGGAAAATATACTGGTGACGGCAACTGGCGCAGAGCTGTTGTCGCGGCGCTGGGGCCGTGATTTGCGGATCATTTGATGGTAGATGATGGAGAAGTTTATGGAACAAAAGGCCAAAACTGTGTCGACTTTTGCGAATCTGCCGTTTGAAGTCACCAACGCCGCTGAAAAACCGGCGCAAATGGGGTTGGTGACGCTTGAAACCGATCTGACCATTGAGACAGAGATGCGGCATTTTCTTTCGGGTGCTCCGGGCCATAACGATGCCAGCGGTGTCGCGTTGCTACATACACGGATTGCCTGTGATGATCAGGTGACAGCAGAGAACCTGTCACTGATGGAGGGACGATTTGCCGACGCTCTGGCGCTGTTTCCGAAAGATTATACGTTTGAGGTTATCGGTTATGGGTGCACGTCTGCGTCGTTGGTGATTGGTGAGGCAAGGGTCCAAAAAATCATTCAGTCCAATGCCGATGTGGCCCATGTCACCACACCTTTGACCGCGGCCAAGCGCGGACTTGCAGCGCTGAATGTAGCAAGGATCGGGTATCTTGCGCCGTATATTTCGGAGATTTCTCATCAGATGTGCGACGAGTTTGGGGCTGCGGGGTTTGCCGTGAGCGCGGCTGCGACGTTTGGTGAGGGGCGAGATTCAGTTGTTGGCTGCATTACGCCCGCGTCGATTCTGCAGGCAATCGGGGCCTTGGTTGATCGTGACCCGCAACTCGAAGCGGTGTTTGTCTCCTGCACATCGTTGAAATGTGCGCCCATTATTGCACACGCAGAGCGCCAGTTCGGCATTCCGGTGGTGTCCAGTAATTCTGCTATTGCTTGGGATATGGCGCGGCTTGCTGGGGTGCCGGTTTCGGCGACAGGCAAAGGGTCACTTTTCCACTGTGAATGAGTAGCTACCTTTGCCTTTCGCTGCAGCTGTGAAAAGCAAAATTCAACCTAAGATATTTATCGCGTGGTGAAAAAGTTACAAAACGACTTGTTTTCATCTGTAGTTTTCACCAAAAATCAAAAAATTTTTTGAAAATCTTCTTTATTTTGCTGGTTTCGATTATCATGCGATTAGCTTAAGTGACAATTGTTATTGATGGTTAAATTTTGTTTAAGTATCTGTTATTTATATAAATATTTTAGATAATTTACGAAATTTTCAACTTATGAGTGTGTGGAGGGCTGGTGAAATAACGTGAAATTGATTGATTTTTTGTTTGGGTCTCGCCAAATGTTAAGGATAATCAAATTTATTTAAAAAGAACATTGATACCTCTAAAGATTAAAGTCATAATGAAAAAGATATTTTTATATACTTAAGTTACAATCTCCAACTTGTCATTGCGGAATTCCTTTGTTCTATTTCATTTATTCTCTCATAGCCCGGACTGTGTTTAAGGTAGGGACGGTTTTACCCGTTTGTTGCCCCCCTTTGGGTGCAGGCCACTACAGGTGCGCAGCTTACAACAGAGTTGCAGGCCCTAAACGTGACGCATCTGGTCTCGCCGCAGCTCTCTTGCCTGAGCATACAGGCAAGAGAGCTGTCAAGGCAGCGCGCTTCAACGCTTGCTTTGGGGCATTGCAGGCTTGGTACAGTGCGGTGCCAAGCCCAGAACCAAGTGCAGTCCGGCTGATCGGCTCAATTGGCAATTTAGGTCGATTTAAGTTTCAAAACCGGGGCCCTTTCTGGACAACTGACCCCGCCTGTTTCCAGCGCGGTCCACGACGTTGTGTTGTCCGGATTGGCACGCGATCAATTGGTGAGCGCTTATCATACAGGTGGCGTTCCAGCACATTATGGTGGCAAATCTTCAAGCGGTTTTGCGTCTGTCATGCACGGGTAACAAATGCAAAGCCCACTTTCAACGGGCCTCACCGGACTATTGGTGTTGTGTTCCATCAGGAATTTTTAAAAAGATTAATCTTTTCAATCAATTGCAGACTTAATTTTGCAATAGCCGGAGTTAGATAAAAATGTCAGATATTGAGCAAGAAAATACCCGGTCTTTTGCGAACAATTCGGATGCCGAGCAAACACGCGCGCAGACACAGCGAATAGTGAATATCGGTAGTCAGGGCAATGATAATATCTCCGGTAGCAGTGGTAACGACACCCTGATTGGGGGTTACGGCAAAGACACGATTTATGGCGGTGCAGGCAATGACAAGATCCAGTCCTACGACGACCGGGACACAGTGTATGGCGGAGCGGGGGCGGACTCGATCTACGACACCGCGCTCGATTTGGTTTTCGGCGGTTCTGGCAATGACACTGTTGTTGGGACCGCTTACGATCATGCTGACACGGTGTACGGCGGTTCTGGCAATGACAGTCTCAGCGGTGGTGGTGGGGCGGATCAGCTTTCTGGCGGTGATGGCAATGATACGCTGTATGGCGGTACTGGCAATGATACGATCGAGTCCTATGGAGGTCTAGAGACGGTGTATGGCGGCTCGGGGGCGGACTTCATCTACAACACCGCGCTTGAGGTGGTTGACGGTGGCGACGGCAATGACACGGTGAATGGCATATATCACGATCATGCCGACACGGTGTACGGCGGGGCTGGCTATGACAATCTCGACGGGGGAGGTGGGGCGGATAAGCTGTATGGCGGTTCTGGCGCTGACACGCTTTCTGGCGATAATGGCAATGATACGCTGTATGGTGGTGCAGGCGATGACAAGATCGAGGCCTATGAAGGTCTTGACACGGTGTATGGCGGATCGGGGGCGGACTCGATCTACAATACCGCGGCTGATTTGGTGTTTGGTGGCGACGGCAATGACACGGTTGTTGGTATATATCACGAACATGCCGATACGGTTTATGGCGGTTCTGGCAATGACAATCTCGGCGGCGGTGGCGGTGCGGATAAGCTGACTGGTGGTTCTGGCGATGACACGCTTTATGGTGGTTCCGGCAATGACAGTCTGACCGGCAATAGTGGCCTAAACCAGCTTTATGGCGGTGATGGGAATGACACGATTGAGGCCTATTATGGCGGCAACACGGTGTATGGCGGATCGGGGGCGGACGCGGTCAACGACATCGCGCTTGATGTGGTGTATGGTGGCGACGGCAATGACTCTGTTGTTGGGTC
>Ga0115563_1003561_pt1 | contig 10903 bp, 9 predicted proteins | sample COGITO_mtgs_1105_2_FD_87198 | JGI IMG/M metagenome (GOLD analysis project Ga0115563, IMG submission 87198) | Pelagic marine microbial communities from North Sea - COGITO_mtgs_110519 | ecosystem: Environmental > Aquatic > Marine > Epipelagic | place: Germany:Helgoland, sampling site Kabeltonne...
ATGCTGCCGCGGGTAAATATAATCTCGAGATCAGCCAGCGTATACCGGCAGGCACTGCACCAGCGCCATTGCAGCCAGGCACTGCGGCGCGGATATTTACCGGCGGCGAAATACCTGCTGGTGCTGACACCGTGGCCATGCAGGAAAACTGCACCGAGGCTGAGGGCTGGGTTAAGACCGATAAAAAAGCTGAGGCTGGCGATAATATTCGTGCCCGGGCGCAGGATATTAAAGCTGGCGAGGTGATTGTTAAGGCGGGTACCAGGCTGCGGGCTCAGGAGCTGGGGCTGCTGTCGTCGGTGGGTATTGCCAGGGTAGAGGTATTTAAACCTTTAAAGGTGGCGATATTTTCGACCGGCGATGAGCTGGTGGAGCCTGGCATGCCACTCCACCCCGGGCAAATTTACAACTCCAACCGGGCTACATTAATTGGTCTTATTGAGTCGCTGGGTATGGTGCCGGTGGATTTGGGTGTGGTGCCTGACCGTTTGGCGGCGACCCAGCATGTGCTAAAAAAGGCCGCTATGCGCGGTGATGTGATTATCAGTGCTGGCGGTGTCTCTGTGGGTGAAGAGGACTATGTTAAAACCGCGGTAGAAAAAGTGGGCGCTATGGCGTTTTGGAAGGTGGCTATCAAGCCGGGCAAGCCGCTGGCTTTTGGGCATGTAGAAAATACTCCCTTTATTGGCCTGCCTGGCAATCCCGCCTCGGTATTTACCACCTTTATGGTTTTGGCGCGGCCGTTTTTAATGGCCTGCCAGGGCTGCTCTGAGGTGGCTGCTCGCCATTTAAAGGCACCAGCACAGTTTGCCAAGGCGGGTGAAAAGCGCCAGGTGTATCTGCGTGGGCGGCTGACTGAGGAGGGTGTGGAAATATACCCCAACCAGAGCAGCGGGGTGCTGTCGTCGGCCTGTTGGGGTGATGTCTTTGTGGTACAAAAGACTGGCGAACCTATAGAGGTAGGCGATCTGGTTGATGTGCTACCCTATGCACTGTAAACCAACCTATTTTAATTTAATCCCTTAGCGAGACTGGCTTGAATTTACATCCACCCACAGCGGCGCAACTTACCGATTCCTTTGGCCGCGAGGTCAACTACCTGCGCCTGTCGGTGACTGACCGCTGCAATCTGCGCTGCACCTACTGCATGGCTGAGGATATGACTTTTTTGCCCAAGCAGCAGATTCTGTCGCTTGAGGAGCTGCGGGATACGGCGGCCGCCTTTGTGGACCTGGGTGTGCGCAAGATTCGCCTGACCGGTGGTGAGCCGCTTATTCGCCGGGATATTCTAAAGCTGGTGGGTTCACTGGCCAGTCTGCCGGGGCTGGATGAACTTACCATGACCAGCAATGGCGTTATGCTTCCCAGCATGGCCCAGCCATTAAAAGATGCAGGCCTGTCGCGCATTAATATCAGCATCGATAGCCTTAAACCTGAGCGATTTAAAGCCCTGACTAGGGTGGGCAATCTGCATGAGGTGTTGGCCGGTATTAAAGCCGCGGGTACGGTTGGCTTTAAGCGCATTAAACTCAATGCGGTGATTCTGGCCGGCTTTAATGACGACGAAGTATTGGATCTGGCGCGCTTTGCGGTGGATAACAATATGGATATCTCGTTTATCGAGGAGATGCCTCTGGGGGAAATCTCCTCCCACAAACGCAGCAATACCCAGATTACCAGCCAGCAGATTCGCGAGCAGCTGGATATGGCGTTTAATCTGCTGGACAGTGCCGAGACTACCGGCGGGCCCTCGCGCTATGCCGCAGTGGCGGGCAGCCAGTCTAAAATAGGCTTTATCTCGCCTATGTCGAATAACTTTTGCAGCAGTTGCAACCGGGTGCGGTTAACCGCAGAGGGGCGCCTGCTGCTCTGTCTGGGCAATGAGCATAGTGTGGATTTGCGCGAGATACTGCGCACTTACCCCGGCGATACCCAGCGCCTGAAAGCCAGTATTGTGCAGGCTATGGGCAATAAGCCAGAGCGCCATTATTTTGACCCGGAGCAGGTCGATATTGTGCGCTTTATGAATATGACCGGTGGCTAGTCTCGGTGACTGAGTTTTTTATACTGGCTTACGATTACTGGCTGCTGGCCGCTATTTTGGTGATGGCCATTCTCTATTCCTCTGTGGGCCATGGCGGCGCCTCTGGCTATTTAGCTGCTATGGCGCTCTGGGGCCTGGCCCCCGAGACCATGCGCCCGGCGGCACTGCTGATGAATATTGTGGTTACCTGCTGGTTACTCTACCGGTTTAAACCCTACAGGCTATTGCCCCATAAGTTATTTTGGCCGCTGGTGCTGGGCTCGACCCCCATGGCCTTTATTGGCGGCATGATCAGTATTGATGCCGCGGCTTATCGCTTTTTGGTAGGTGGTTTATTGTTACTGGCGGCGCTGCGTATGCTGATGGTGACTAAACAAGCGGCCGTGATTCAACAGCCCAAAGTGGCTGTGGGTGTTTTGCTGGGTGCCGGGCTTGGTTTTGCCTCTGGCTTAACCGGTATTGGTGGCGGGGTTTTCTTAAGCCCCATTCTATTAATTTTTGGCTGGTGCTCTATACGCCAGAGTGCTGCGGTAGCGGCCGGTTTTATTCTGCTTAATTCTTTGGGTGGGCTGGCGGGTTATCTGGTGAGCGATCAGTTCTGGCCTATGGGTACAGGCTGGTTGCTATTGGCGGCGTTTATTGGCTGTCTGGCCGGTGCCGAGCTTGCCTCCCATCGAGCTTCCTCTCTTACCTTGCAAAAGCTGCTGGCTCTGGTGCTGGCGATCGCTTCAACCAAAATGGTTTACACCGCGCTGATTTAGCCCTAATTGTGGCTATTTTCCCCTTTGACTAGTAGTCGAGTATGTTATTCTTCTACAAAGTATAACTATTGACCCGAGTTATTTTACTTCAATGAACTCAGTAATTAGCAGTCAGGTGGCATCGCCCTTTAGTAAGGGCCGTCAGCACCAACTTAAGTTTCAGGCCATTCTGTCTGAGGCGGCGCAGCTATTCAACTGGCAGGGTTCCAGGGCCACTACCCTGGCTGATATTGCCGGCAGCATGAAGCTCACCAAAACCTGCGTCTACTACTATGTTAAAACCAAAGAAGATCTAATCTATCAGTGCTACGTCTCTAGCTGCGATATGTGGCTGGACGCTGTTCAGCGCGCTAATCAGCAGCCGGGCAATGGCCTGGATAAAATTATCTCGCTGGTCAAAGGGCACTTTTATAAGTACATAGATACTTTGCAGGGTATTGGGCCCCATCACGCCATGCTGTCTGAGATATCTGCGCTGGATGCAACCCATGCCGAAGATATTTTGCAGCGCTGGGCCAATATTTTTGAAGTCTGCCAGCAGATGGTAGAGCAGGGCATAGAAGAGGCTGTTATTGAAGATCTGGACTCTGCAGTGGTTGCGTCTGGGGTTTTTTCTATTCTGCAATGGTTCCCCGTGTGGCTTAATCGCTCCCATGCCGCCAACCCAGAGCCGGTGATCAATGGTGTGCTGGATATTATGATCAATGGTCTATCGACTAAACATTATCAGTTTGATGATATTCAGTTTCCCCAGTTAAGCGCTTTGCAGCTGGATAGCTTTGACCGCGAATATCAGAGTCGTATTAAGCGCGAGGCATTTTATCGTGTGGGCGCAATTTTCTTTAACCAGAAGGGCTACAAAGGGACCTCTCTGGATGAGATTGCCAGCTCTCTGGATGTTACCAAAGGCGCGTTTTACTACCATATAAAAAACAAAGAAGAGCTGCTATACCAGTGTTTTAATCGCACATTGGATGTTGAGAGCAGACTGTTAAATAAAGCCGGTGCCAGTCAGGCCACCGGTATCAAAAAAGTCGAACTGTCGCTGCGCTATCTGTTTAATATTCAGTTTAGTGAGGAGGGGCCCCTGATTCGCTACCGGGCATTACCCTCGCTGGACGAGCAACACCGTAAAGCTATTTTAAAGGCCACCAAAAATAACAGTAAAATTCTTGGCACCTATATAGGCGAGGGTTTTGATGATGGCACATTGCGCCCTATAGATGTGGATATTGCCCAGAATGTGTTATCTGGTGCCGTTGAGGCCAGTCCCGAGCTGGCCAACTGGACAGCAGATATTGGCGCGCCTGAGGTCTCTGCGGCTTATTTTAATCTGTTTATCAATGGCCTCTCACGGCGGCCAAAACCATAATAATACTAAGAGCGATCTATGAACGATTTTCTATTTAGCACTGTCTCCGATGTACTCTCGGGCGCTGGAACTTCTCGGCAGTTGGGTGCGTTGGCTGGCAATCTGGGAATTGGGCGAGCGCTGCTGGTTACTGATCCGGGGATTATTCAGTTTGGTCTGCTAGATGCGGCTGTCGACAGCCTTAAAGCCAGTAATATTGACTACCACATTTACTCTGATGTGGTGGCAGACCCGCCAGAATCTGTGGTTATGGATGCGGTGCGCATCGCCCAGGAATTTGCTTGCGATGGCGTGATTGGCTTTGGTGGCGGCAGCTCTATGGATGTGGCCAAGCTCCTGGCGGTGCTAATTAAAGGCGAGCAGGCACTGGCAGATATTTATGGCGTCGATCAAATCACTGGTGGTCGACTGCCCCTGATTCAGGTGCCAACTACAGCAGGTACAGGTTCAGAAGCCACTATGGTGTCGATTATTACCACTGGCGAAACCACCAAGGCCGGGGTGGTTAGTCGCACATTGTTGGCGGACAAAATTATTCTCGATGCGGCGCTCACCACAGGTCTGCCTGCCGCAGTAACCGCCGCCACTGGCATAGATGCCATGGTGCATGCTATCGAAGCCTTTACCAGCAAACGCTTAAAGAACCCATTGTCAGATATGCTGGCCCGCGAGGCTCTGCGCCTGATGGCTGGCAATATTGAGACTGCCGTAAAACAGGGCGATAATTTGGAGGCACGCAGCGCCATGCTGCTGGGCGCTATGCTGGCAGGGCAGGCCTTTGCCAATGCTCCGGTGGCCGCTGTGCATGCCCTGGCCTACCCACTGGGTGGCAATTATCATATCCCCCATGGCCTGAGTAACTCGCTGGTACTGCCCCATGTGTTGCGCTTTAACGCACCCCATGCAGGCGAGCTCTACGCTGAGCTGGCAGCGATTATTCTGCCTGGTCAAAGGCTGCCCGAGGATGCAATAGCCACCACAGGGCTGCTGGCCGATTACTTTTTGGCGCTGGCTGAGGATCTGGGTTTGCAGACTAAGTTACAGCACATGAATATAGCGGCAACCGATTTGCCCATGTTGGCCGACGAAGCTATGTTGCAGCAGCGGCTGCTGATTAATAACCCCCGCGAGGTCAGTCTGGAAGATGCGCTGGCTATCTACACTCAGGCTTTTTAACTATGACCGAATCAGATCAGCGCTCAGGCTATAAATACTTTGCCGATATCACTACCAGATGGATGGACAACGATATCTATGGCCATGTAAATAATGTGGTGTATTACAGTTACTTTGATTCGGTTGCCAATCAGTATCTGATCGAGCAGGGCGGGCTGGATATTCACAGCGCCGAGATTATCGGTTTTGTAGTGGCTTCCAGCTGTGAATATAAGTCACCGGTGGCTTATCCGCAAAAGCTGGAGGCGGGCTTTAGGGTGAATCGTCTGGGCAATAGCTCGGTGGAATATGGTATTGGTATTTTTGTGCAGGGTCAGGCCGAGGCTTCGGCCCAGGGTACCTTTACCCATGTATTTGTCGACCGCAATAGCGATAAATCTGTACCTATTCCGGCGCAGATAAGAGCAGCTCTTGAAGCTGTATTAGTCTAATAACGCATAAATAGGGGATTCAGTGGATCTTAATAATCAAGTTGTAGTTGTCACTGGTGGTGCTAGCGGTATTGGCCGTGCACTCTGTGAAAAATTTGCTGCAGCTGGCGCCAGAGTGGCGGTGGCTGATTTAAATCTGGAGCCTGCAACTCAGGTGGCCGAGCAAATTAATGGTATTGCTGTGGCCACCAATGTGGGGCTGGAAGAAGATATTCAGGCACTGGTGCGCGAGACAGAAGAGCGCCTGGGGCCCATTGATATCTTTGTTTCCAATGCTGGCGTTGCCTTTGGCGATGGTCCGGGTTGGATGGCGGCCTCTGGCTCCAACGATAACTGGATGACCAGCTGGAATGTCAATGTAATGGCCCATGTATTTGCCGCCCGAGCTGTGGTGCCCGGCATGATTAGCCGCGGTGGCGGCTATCTGGTCAATGTGGCCTCAGGCGCTGCGCTGCTCTGTCAGCTTGGTGATGCTGCCTATTCAACGACCAAAACTGCCGCGATGGGCTTTGCCGAATCCCTGGCCATTACCCATGGCGATGACAATATTAAGGTCTCGGTGGTCTGCCCACTCTATGTGGCCACGGCTATGACCGAAGGCGGACGCGGTGTTATTGGCGAGGATGCCATGATGACCGCGGATGAGGCCGCAGATTCTGTGCTGGCTGGTATGGCTAACGAGACCTTTATGATTCAGCCTCATGCCGAATTGGCAACCTATGCTGAACGCAAAGGGGCTGACTATGATCGCTGGATTGCAGGTATGCGGCGCATGCGTCAGCGCATGATTGAGCAGCATCCTGAATATGCCTACAGGGTTTAAATGGCCATTATTAAATACAGTTTTAATCTGCTGATACTGAGCTTTGCTCTAGCTGTTGCCTTTGGCGCCAGCCAGGCTCTGGCTATAGATTATGATGCCTATGACGAGGATGTGGCTGCCTTGCTCTGGGAGTATCAAAATGGCCCGGATCAGCAGGCGGCGATTAAACCCTCGGTGTTGGTATTTAACGATGCAGCCGACAGCGATACCCTGGTCGACTTTGAAACCGGTCTGGTGGTTGTAACTGCGACCAATCTACAGCTACTGCAGCAATCTATTGTGGAGATACTGCTAACCCAGATAGACCCCTCGGTTATTGATGCCAAGACAGCCAGTGATTTTGGCCTGATCAATGACCGCACCAACAAGCCATTTTTCTGGAAGCAGATTCTCGATCACAAAGGCAACCCCATCGAACATCCCTGGACCGCGGAAATTTTTGCCGACCATTTGGCTCAGACTGCTCAGCGCAGCAGGGGCCGCTATAAAATTAAGATTAATATGGTCAAGGAACACAAGAATATTGCCGGTGGTAAATATATTCAGTATGTCAAAGCTGCTGGCCGCCAGCACAATGTACCTGCGTCGCTGATGATGGCGATTATGGAAACTGAGAGCTCGTTTAACCCGCTGGCTCGCTCAGGTTCCAATGCCCTGGGTCTGATGCAGATTAAGGCTAACACTGCAGGGCGAGACTATTTTTCGATTATTAAGGGCTATAAGCATACCCCCAGTTCTTCCTACCTGTATAACCCAGGCAATAATATTGAGGTGGCGGCGGGCTATCTGCGTATTCTCGGAACCCGTTATCTGCGGGGTATAAACCACCCTAAAAAGTTAGAGTATGCCATGATCTCCAGCTATAACGGTGGTGCCGGAAATCTGTGGCGCAGCCTGGATAAAAACGGTAATAAAACCAAGTCATTGGCGCGTATTAACAAAATGAGCGTCAGTGAGTTTTACTGGTTTTTAACCAACAGACATATCCGCGGGGAAACCAGAAACTACCTAAAGAAAGTCAGCGGCAAGCAAAAGAAGTATCTCAATCTGTAGCTGCTGTTGGGGCAGCTAGTCTTTATGCAGACGGATTAACCCTTCCTGAATAGTGCTGGCTACCAGTCGGCCGTCACGGCTAAAGAACGAACCGCGACTTAGGCCACGGGCATGGCTGGATCTTGGGCTATCCATCACATACAGCATCCATTCATCTGCGCGGAAGCTATCGTGAAACCAGATACAGTGATCCAGCGAGGCTAGCTGCAATTTTGGACTCATAATGTTAACCGCGTGAGGCATCAGTGATGTACTCATTAGATTAAAGTCAGAGGCATAGGCCAAAACAGCATGGTGCAGTGGCTGGTTGTCAGTCTCTGCCAGATCGGCGATAGAGCCAGTAGCCTTAATCCACACTTTTTGTTCCGGGTCTCTAATGCTGGGATTGAAATAGTCTATGGGGTTTACTGAGCGCATTTCGATAGGGCGCAGGGAGGAGCGGTGAGCTGCTGCTTTACCGCTAGTTTTGGCCCTTAGTTTGGTGACCATTTCTTTCCAGCGTTCATTGTCGTTGCCGAGTCCCTCAGGCCCTGGACAGTCGGGCATATCAATCTGGTGGCTGAGGCCCTGTTCCGGTATCTGAAAGGATAGCTCGGTATTAAAGATAGCCTTGCCACGCTGGGAGGCCACCACTCTGCGGGTAGTGAAGGAACCGCCATCGCGAATGCCATCAACCTGATAGAGTATGGGTACAGAGGGGTCGCCGGGGCGCAAAAAATAGGCATGCTGTGAGTGCACCATGCGATCTTCTGGCACGGTATCCTGAGCCGCGCGCATGGCCTGAGCAAAGACCTGACCACCAAATACCCGTTTGTTGGAGGTTTCAGGGGTATGGCCACGATAGATATTTTCATCTATCTTTTCCAGAGCTAGAAGATCCAGCAGTTGTTGCAGTGCTTTGCTCATGGAGTATTTCCTGCTTGAGTTCAGTTCTATGGCCCATCTTACCAGCCGGCGCGGCACTTTACTGCTTATTGCCTACCCAGTCGACAAGAGCTTTATAGCCATTGCGAATAACGGAATTTATCCGCGCAATACTTGAAAGGAACAATAACATACTGTAAGTTCAACTCCCAAATTTGCTGCGCCTGGTCTGTCTGGCTGCCACCCGTCAGGCGGTCTATAACAACCGAATACAATTGATTAGAAACTTAAAAAGCAGGAGTCCAATGTGAGTGATTTAAATGCTTTCCGGCAAGAGACCAGAGACTGGTTAGAAGAAAACTGTCCCCCAACTATGCGCAAGCCCGCCAAAGGTGGTGACGAGATGTGCTGGGGTGGGCGCAACTTTGAGTTTGCCAGTGAAGAGCAAAAGCAATGGATGGAGCGCATGGGCGCCAAAGGCTGGACTGCGCCAGATTGGCCCGCCGAATATGGTGGCGGTGGTCTGAACAAGGCCGAACAAAAAGTTCTTAAAGAAGAGATGGCGCGCATTAATGCCCGCTCGCCTCTGAGTAGCTTTGGTATCTGGATGATTGGTCCGGCGCTGCTGAAATTTGGTTCAGAGGCATTAAAGCAACAGCATCTGCCGCCTATTATTCGCGGTGAGATTCGCTGGTGTCAGGGCTATTCCGAGCCCGGTGCTGGTTCAGATCTGGCAGGCCTGCAATCCAAAGGCGTGGATATGGGCGATCACTTTATTGCCAATGGTCAGAAAGTGTGGACTTCCTATGGCGACAAGGCCGACTGGATGTTCTGCCTGTTGCGCACTGATCCGGACGCCAAAAAGCAAATGGGCATAAGCCTGGTGCTGTTTGATATGGAAACGCCGGGGGTTACGCCAAAACCAATTAAGCTGATCTCTGGCAGCTCGCCATTCTGCGAAACCTTCCTCGATGATGTTCGTGTTGAAAAAGATCAGGTTGTAGGTGAAGTCAATCAGGGCTGGACCATTGCCAAGTATCTGCTGACCCATGAGCGGGAGATGATTGGCGGTATGGGAATGGCCGAGGCCGGTGGCAAGAGTCTGGGGCAGGTCGCAGCCAAGGCGCTGGGTGTTGAACAGGGTCGCATGAACAATCCACTGCTGCGTGCAGAAGTTGCTCAATGGGAAATTGATGGTGCTTGTTTTGCACTGACAGCAGAGCGGGTTAATGACGAGGTTAAATCTGGCCATGGGGTCGGAGCTACCTCCGCCATGTTGAAGTATTACGGTACCGAGCTTAATAAGCGCCGCTTTGAAACTCTTCTTAAGGTCAATGGCAGTGATGCCATGGTGTGGGAAGGTGAGGCGTCCAATGAAGGCTGGTTGCCACGCACCTGGTTGCGCACCAAGGGCAATTCCATCGAAGGTGGAACCTCAGAGGTCCAGCTTAATGTGATCGCTAAAAATATCCTTGGCCTCGGCTAGTAGAGTCGCGACAGCGTCAACAGAATACAAAGGTACAGAATCATGGCATTAGTATTAAACGAAGAGCAGCAGATGCTCAAAGAATCAGCTCAGGGTTTTCTGGCTGAGTTCGCGCCGGTGGCAGAGCTGCGCAAACAGCGGGATACAGGCAGTGAAACTGGCTATGCTGACAATCTCTGGGGTCAGATGGTTGACATGGGTTGGGCGGCCATTTTGGTTCCTGAAGCCTATGGTGGCCTGGAATTTGGTCATGTGGGTATGGGTCAGATTGTCGAGCAGACCGGCCGCACATTAACGGCTTCCCCCCTATTTGCCACTGGGATATTAGGGGTGACTGCAATTAATAAGGCGGGCAGCGAAGAACAGAAGGCTGAATTGCTGGGTGCTATTGCCGGCGGTGAAATTACCACTGCACTGGCAGTGGATGAGACCGCTCATCATGCACCGGCTCAGATCAGTATGGCGGCGACCAAACAGGGTTCAGGTTACAGCCTGAATGGCAGCAAGCGTTTTGTTGCCGACGGTGGTACTGCGGACAAATTAATTGTGGCTGCGCGCAGCTCTGGTGAAGCGGGTGATATGAAAGGCATTAGTCTGTTTATTGTTGATCGCACTGCCGCTGGCGTTGAGGTCGAGCGCACAGCAACCACCGATGGTCGCAACTATGCCAATATTAATTTTAATAATGTTGAAGTTGCCGAGAGCGCGCTGTTGGGTGAAGAGGGCAAGGGCTTTAGAGCTCTGTCTGCCACTCTGGATGCGGGCAATATATTTCTGGCGGCAGAGTTGCTGGGCATTTCCCAGGAGAGCTTTGACCGCACCTTGCAGTATCTTAAAGAGCGCAAACAGTTTGGTGTATTGATCGGTTCATTTCAGGCACTGCAGCATCGCGC
>Ga0115563_1003580_pt1 | contig 10872 bp, 9 predicted proteins | sample COGITO_mtgs_1105_2_FD_87198 | JGI IMG/M metagenome (GOLD analysis project Ga0115563, IMG submission 87198) | Pelagic marine microbial communities from North Sea - COGITO_mtgs_110519 | ecosystem: Environmental > Aquatic > Marine > Epipelagic | place: Germany:Helgoland, sampling site Kabeltonne...
AAACCCGTAAATCATTGTTTATAAATGAGTTACGGGATAATTTTGTGGTACCTCCAGGAATCGAACCAGGGACACAAGGATTTTCAGTCCTTTGCTCTACCAACTGAGCTAAGGTACCATTGCTCTTAGCGGACGCAAATATAAAGCGAGTTTTTTACATCTACCAAATAAAATTACAAAAATCTATTGTATTTTTGATATTCACTTTTAAATGAAGAATGAATCTAGTTATTGACATAGGAAACACAAAAGTTAAAGCAGCTGTATTTGAGCTAGATACCATTAAAGGTGCTTATGTTTTTGATGAAATACATTTCTTTAATCAACTTGAAGATATTTTAGAAAAACATGAAATAACACATTGTATCTTATCTTCAGTAAAGGAAACCAGAGAAGATTTCCTTCAAGAACTTCAAAAAATTCCCTTTTTTATACTACTAGATGCTACTACAAAAGTACCTTTAAAGAATCTTTACAGTACTCCTACTACTTTAGGTATCGATAGGATAGCTCTTGCAGCTGCAGCAGTCTCTTTATATCCTCAAAAGAATTCATTAATTATCGATGCAGGAACCTGTATTACTTATGATTTTATAAATTTAAAAAGTGAATATCTTGGAGGAGCAATATCTCCAGGGATAGATGTTAGATACCAATCATTACACCATTATAGCTCAAAACTTCCAAAATTAATTAAAAGCGAGGTACATAATCTAGTAGGGACATCAACTTCAGAAGCAATTCATTCTGGTGTAATTAATGGCGTAATTCATGAAATTGAAGGTGTAATTAGACAATATGAGCTTGATTTTCATGATTTAACAGTTGTTTTAACAGGAGGAGACACAAAATTCTTGTTCAAACAATTAAAAAATAGCATCTTTGCGAATCAAAATTTTCTCTTACACGGATTAAATAAAATATTGACATTTAACAATCAATAATGATTAAAAAAATCATATTATTTTTAGCTGTTGTCATATCAGCTCAAGCTTTTTCTCAAAGATCTACTTCTTCTCCGTACTCTTATTTCGGAGTTGGTGAAGAGTTTGGAACAAGAACTGTAGAACAAATAAGTATGGGTAGTATTGGTGCCGCATACAGTAGTAATAGATATTTAAACTTTGTAAACCCTGCCTCATTATCTGAATTAAGATATGCAACCTATGTGTTCGGTATTCTAAATAATGATTTAACTATAAAAGACGCTAGCACAAAACAATCAACTAATTCAACTAATTTAAGTTATTTTAGTTTGGCGTTTCCAGTTAGTAAAAAAATGGCAGTTGTATTTGGAATGCAACCAACATCATCTGTTGGATATTCTCTAATTAACTCCCTAAACAATGATGATGGTGATTTGATTGAAGTTACACAGTTTTCTGGTGCTGGTGATGTTAACAGAATTTATGGAGGTTTTGGGATGAAAATTTTTAAAGGTTTTTCTGTTGGTTTAGAAGCAGACTTTTTATTTGGAAATATTCAAAATTATGTGCTTAATGCAAGAGAAGATGTTGATCTCGCAACTAAAAATGTAGAAGATTCTAACGTTAGTGGTGGTTCTATAAAACTAGGAGCTCAATACAAAACAACTATCACCAAAGATTTAAATTTACATGTTGGAGCTTCTTTTAAATTAGGAAACTCCTTAAAAACAGAAGGTGAAGAAAGTTTCTATTCTCTTTCTATAGGTGGTCCAGGGTTTGAAATTCCAAGAGACACACTTTTTTCTGGACCATTAAATGCCAATCTAGAAAGACCACTTGAAACAGTACTAGGAATAGGTTTAGGAAAAACAAACAAATGGTATGCATCAGTAAATTATAAATATCAAGATGCACTTGTTGCAACTGGTTACTTAGACAATACGGCTGAGAGCTTTCAATATGGAGAATCAAACACAATCTCTGCTGGAGGTTTTTTTATTCCAAAAGCAAATTCTATCTCTAGTTACTGGCAAAGAGTAACGTATAGAGGGGGTTTAAAATACGAAAAATTGGGACTTCTTATAAATGGTACCTCAAATTCTAATACTTTTACAGGTATTAACGATTTTGGCATATCTTTTGGACTAGGACTACCTCTAGGAAATAGATTGTCAAATTTAAATCTAGGTTTTGAGTATGGTAAAAAAGGTACTACAGATAACGGATTGTTAGAAGAGAACTATGTTAATTTTAGACTCAGTTTGTCTCTAAATGATGTATGGTTTAAGAAAAGAAAAATAGATTAATAAATACTATTAAAAAATGAAGAAACAAATAATTTTAACCACTAGCCTATTTCTTTTTTTAGGGTTACACCTCATAAACGCACAGGCAACAACAGAAGAATGTACCATTAAGTACAATCTTTTTAAAGGAGATTATCAATCTAAAAAATTTGATGATGCATACCCTAACTGGATGTATTTAATGGATAGTTGCCCTAAATTATCAATAAATATTTATAAGTTAGGAGATAAGATGGTTCAAGCTTTGTATAAGAAAGCAACAGATAAATCTGAAACGAGAACATTAATTAATAGAATTTACACTCAAAGATTAGAAAATTACCCAACAAAAGATCCAGCTAAGGTTCACAGCGATTACGCAACTTTTCTAGTAAAAAACAAGTTAGCTACAGATGACGAAGTTTTTGAAATATTAGAATTAGCGTACAGTTTAGATCCTACTAGAATGGGAGTAAAAAATATTTATAGATATTTCCAGGGAATAACTGATGCTAACAAAGATACCAATCCTCAAAAAGTTTTTGACACTTATGATGATGTATTAGAATCTGTTGGAGAAAAGTTAGATGACTATGCGAAGAAATTAAGAGACCTAAACGCTAAAGTAGAAGCTGGTCAAGAATTAGATAAAAGACAAAAACAAAATTTAAGGGCTTATACAATAAACTCTAAGGCACTAGGACAAGTAGAATCTGGATTAGATAATATCATTATAGTACTGTCTACTTGTGACCGTTTAGTTCCTTTGTATGAAAGAGATTTTGAGATTCATAAAACTGACTCTAAATGGCTGAAGAGAGCAGTTTCTAGAATGTTTAATAAAGAGTGTACTGATGATCCTCTTTTTGAAAAATTAGCAATAGCCTATGCTGAAGCATCTCCTTCTGCAGATGCATATTCTTTTGTTGCGGGTGTATTGGCAAAAAAAGGAGACGTTTCAGGAGCACAGGAAATGAGAATGAAAGCATTTGATTTGGAGACAGACCCTTTCAAAAAGGCAAATTTTAAATTAAAATTTGCGCAAGCAGCTAAAAAAAGAGGACAGAAATCAAAAGCAAGACAGTTGGCAAGAGAAGCTATTTCTTTAAACCCGAACATGGGAAGAGCGTATCTTTTTATAGCGAGTCTTTATGCATCTTCCGTTAATAAATGTGGAACAAATGAATTTGAGAAAAGAATGACTTATGTGGCAGCCTACAATAAAGCTTTAAGAGCAAGTAGGGTAGATCCAAGTATGAGTTCTGTAGCTAAAAAATTTATTAGAAATTATAAAGCAAACTTTCCTTCTAAAAAAGTTGTATTTACTGAGGGAGTTAAAGAAGGAGATCCTTTTAAAGTAAAATGTTGGATTAATGAATCTGTTAAGATTTCCTCCAGCGGTAAATAATAATGAATCAAATAATTGAAATATTTAAGAAAAGCATTCTTTTAATGATTATTATGGGAATGCTTTTCTCTTGTACGAATGATTCAAAAAAAGTTAGAGATTTTTTAGCAGAAAAAAATCTACCTATAGCAGTGGCAAAAGATGCATATCATTTTTATAAAGACTCAGGAAAAGTAACCTCTAAATTATCGACTTCTCTCCTTAGAGATTTTAGCAATAGAGAACAACATCCTTACAATGAATTTCCTGAAGGAATAAAAATTATAAATTTTGAAAACAATGGACAAGACTCTATTACTGTTCTTGGAGACTATGCTTTGTCTTATTCAAAAACATCCATTTCAGAACTGAAAGGAAATGTAGTAGTAATTAATCACACAGATGCATCAAGATTAGAGACAGAACAATTATTTTGGGATCAAAAAAATAAATATTTTTTTACTGAAAAAAGTTTTGTGCTCACTAAAACTAACGATACAATTATTGGTGTTGGTTTTGAGTCCATGGAAAATTTAAAGAAGTATGTTGCCAAAAAAACAAAAGGGTATATTTTAACGAAAGAAAATGATTTATGAATAACATCTGGAAATTTTTACAATACGGTTATTTGATAATAGCTGCCATTTTCATAGTCGAATCAATTATTCAATGGAAAGACAATCAAAATAAAGCGTTATTGATGCTTGGTTTTTCTATCTTTATATTATTAATATTCTTCTTTAAAAGAAACTTTAGAAAAAAAATAGAGAAGAGAAATAAACTATAAATGAAGATTGATATCATCATCATTCTTATCACAATTTTTTTATCTGCTTTTTTCTCCGGGTTGGAAATAGCATTTGTTTCCGCAAATAAACTTCATATAGAGTTAGAAAAGAAACGTAAAGGTTATATCCCTAAAATACTTTCAAGGCTAACTAAGGATTCTTCAAAATTTATAACTACAATGTTAGTTGGTAACAATATTTCATTGGTAATTTATAGTTATTTTATGGGAAAAGTAATTGTAGACTATTATGCTATTAATAATATTTTATTACAAACTGTAATCTCAACAATTTTAATACTAGTCACAGCAGAATTTCTTCCCAAAGCAATTTTTAGAGTGTACGCTAATGAATCGCTTAAAATATTTGCAATCCCAGCTTATTTCTTTTATGTTGCTCTTTATTTTTTTTCTTTTTTTATAAGTGGGATTTCAGATTTATTACTAAAATTCATTTTTAGAACAGATAAAGATTCTCAACAGACTGCGTTTAGTAAGGAAGAATTAGGGAATTACATCACAGAACAACTAGAAATTGGAAATGATAGTGAAGATGAAATAGATTCTGAAATACAAATTTTTCAAAATGCTTTAGAATTCCAAAAGGTAAAAGCTAGAGAAATTATGGTTCCTAGAACTGAAATGTTAGCAATAGAAATTCATGAATCAGTTTTAAAACTTAGCGAATCTTTTATCAATAGTGGATATTCTAAAATACTAGTCTATAAAACATCCTTGGATGATATTATTGGTCATGTAAATGCATTTGAATTATTTAAAAACCCCAAAACAATAAAATCTATTTTATTACCAGTGGAGATAGTTCCAGAATCTATGATGATTAATGATGTACTTAACAGTCTAATGAAAAAGAGAAAAAGTATAGCTGTCGTAGTCGATGAATATGGAGGAACATCTGGAATGATTACAGTTGAAGATATAGTAGAAGAGCTCTTTGGAGAAATAGAAGATGAACACGATGTACAAGAGTTAACTAATAAAAAGATTAGCGAAACAGTTTTCAAACTTTCAGCTAGATTAGAAATAGACTATTTAAACGAAGAATATAATCTTAGTATTCCAAAAGAGGAAGCCTACGAAACTTTAGGTGGTTTTATCATAGATCATACAGAAAGTATTCCTGAAAAAGATGCAGTGCTATATATCCTAAACTACAAAATTACAATTATTAGTGTAAGTTCATCTAAAATAGATGAAATTCACTTAAAAGTTCTGAATAACGAAGATAATTAAACCGATTTTTTCTTTTCCATTTTCATTAAATACTAGATGTTCTGGTTGGTTATTTACTTCTCAAATTGTATATTCGCAAATTCAAATTAAATTATTAATTTTATGGCAATTTTATCTAAAATAAGAGATCGTTCTATCGCTTTAATAGCTGTTATAGGCTTAGCTTTATTTGCATTTGTACTAGATCCGTCAACAATAACAGATTTTCTTGACTCCTCTAAAATAAACGAAGTAGGGGAAGTAGATGGAGAAACAATATCTAGGCAAGAATATGCTGAGGCATTAGATACTTATAAAACAAGAAATAATAGTAGTGTTTCAGATATGCAAGCTGCTAAAACAGTTTGGGAAAGTATTTTAAAAGATAAGATTTACACGAAACAATTAGAGCAAGCAGGTGTTACTATTGGTGAGACAGATGTTTTAAACAATATTATAAACTCTCCATCCGTTCAAAGAAACCCTCAGTTCTTAAATGAAGTAGGTTTGTTTGATAGAGATAGTTTCATGCAGTTTTTAAAAGACACCAAGGAAAGCGAAGATCAAAACCTATGGAAAGCATGGAGTAACTACATAAATGAAGTAGGAACAAACCTTAAAAGAGATACCTATAATAATTTAATTAAAGCAGGTCTTGGGGCATCACTTAAAGAAGGCGAGTACACGTACAAAGAAGATAATGATTTGGTAAGTGCAGATTTTGTATTTATACCTTATACTTCTATAGCAGACAGTTTAGTTTCAATAAAAATGAGTGATGTAGAAGCCCATATAAAAAAGAACCCATCTGCATTTGAAGTAGAAGCATCAAGAGATATCTCTTATGTGAAATTTGATATTTTACCAACAATTGAAGACAAACAAGACATCAAAAATGATGTTGGAACTTATTTAGAAGATAGAAATGATGTTAATAAAGCCACAGCTCAGAAAATTGTTATTCAAGGCTTAAAGAATTCTACTGATTATAATTTGTTTTTTGAAGAAAATAGTTCAGATATCCCAATGCAGGAATTATATTACATGCAAAAGGAACTACCAAAAGCAATTTCAGAGGTAGTTTTAGAAGGTAATCTAAACAATACATTTGGGCCATATGAAGATAATAATTACTTTAAAATATCTAAAATAACAAACGTTTTTTCTAGACCAGACTCTGTAAAAGCAAGTAGTATTTTTATTCCTTATCTAGGCTCTCAAGGCGCTACAGCAAATACAACAAAAACAGAGCAACAAGCGAAAGCATCTATAGATAGTATCTATAAATTAGTAAGAAAGAGTAAAAAGAGATTTGCAAAGATTGCTAGTATAATTAATACAGATGCTAGTAAAGACAAAGGAGGAGATATTGGATGGAGCACTCATAGTAATTCATTTAATTCTACCAGATTTGATATAGATTTAGCAACTTTTATGTTTGAAAATAAAACTGGAAAAGTTGGTGTTGTGAAATCTAAATACGGATATCATGTTATCAGAATTGATGAACAAAAGAACAAGCAGAAAGGAGTACAGTTGATTACCTTTGGTAGAGAAATTATTGCATCTCAAGATACTGAAAATACAGCATTTCAGAATGCTGAAAAATTTGCATTAGATATTTCATTAAAAGAAAATAATTTTTATGATATAGCTAAAGAAAAGTCATATCAAGCTAAACCTGCTATCGGATTGAAAATTATGGACGATAGAGTTCCTGGACTTCAAGGAACACAAAGACAAATTATTACATGGGCTTTTGGTGGTGATACAAAAGTTGGTAATACACAAAGATTTGACATAGACAATGGTTATGTTGTTGCTATATCGACAAATAAAACTGATAAAGGATTGATGAGTTCATCAAAAGCAATCAACAGGGTTAGAACAACGATATTAAACAATAAAAAAGCTGCAATTATTAAAGCTAATATGACAGGTTCTTCATTAAATGATATAGCTACGACTAATAATGTTCCTCTGAAACAAATGAATAACATTGCACTAAAATCACCTTCTATTACTGGAGTTGGCTTTGAACCTAAGATAATTGGAGCTATGTACTTTGCTAAAGAAAACCTATTTTTTAATAAAGTTGATGGAAATAAGGGTGTTTTCGCATTTGTAGTTACAAAAAAAGAAAAAGCGGTAGTATTACCAAATTATGAGACTTACAGACAGCGATTGTCTCAAGACAGAAAAAATAAGATTGTAAATATATTTGAAGCTTTAAAGAAAACATCTGATGTAGAAGATAACAGAGCTGGTTTTCACGGTGTTCAATAATTATACTTCTAAATTAACAACTAAAAAAAAGCCACTACATTGTAGTGGCTTTTTTTTAGTTATATAAATGATTTTTAGCCGTTCATGGAAATTAAAAACTCTTCATTATTTCTTGAGAATTTAACTTTTTCATTAATAAACTCCATAGCTTCTATAGGGTTCATATCTGCTAAATATTTTCTTAATACCCACATTCGTTGCACATTTTTCGAATCTAATAAAAGATCATCTCTTCGTGTACTAGACTTTATAAGATCAATAGCTGGGTAAATTCTTCTATTAGAAATATTTCTATCTAATTGTAACTCCATATTTCCAGTTCCTTTAAACTCTTCAAAAATTACTTCATCCATTTTTGAGCCAGTTTCTGTAAGAGCAGTAGCTATGATTGTTAAAGAACCTCCATTTTCTATATTTCTAGCCGCACCAAAGAAACGTTTCGGTTTATGTAGAGCATTCGCATCTATACCTCCAGATAATATTTTGCCTGATGCTGGAGCAACAGTGTTATAGGCTCTAGCTAAACGAGTAATGGAATCTAATAAGATTACAACATCATGTCCACATTCTACCAAACGTTTTGCTTTCTCTAAAACAATATTTGCAACTTTAACATGTTTTTCAGCAGGCTCATCAAAGGTAGAAGCAACAACCTCACCGCGCACACTTCGTTGCATGTCTGTAACCTCTTCAGGACGCTCATCAATTAATAAAACAATCTGATATACTTCGGGATGGTTAGCTGCAATAGCATTTGCTACATCCTTTAATAGCATTGTTTTACCTGTTTTAGGTTGTGATACTATCATACCACGCTGTCCTTTTCCTATTGGAGAAAACAAGTCAATAATTCTTGTAGATAAAGAGCTTCCTTTTTCTGCTAAATTAAATTTTTCTTCAGGAAACAAAGGTGTTAGATGTTCAAAAGAAACACGATCTCTGACGATGTTAGGGTTTAAGCCATTGATTTTGGAGACTCTAATTAAAGGAAAGTATTTTTCACCTTCTTTTGGCGGTCTCACATTGCCCCTAACGGTATCTCCAGTTTTTAATCCAAATAGTTTTATTTGAGATTGAGAAACATAAATATCATCCGGGGATGATAAATAATTATAATCTGAAGAACGAAGAAAACCATATCCATCAGGCATCATTTCTAATACTCCTTCACTTTCAATAATTCCATCAAATTCAAAGTCAGGGTCTTTATATTTATTCCCATTATTTGTATTTCGTTGTTTTTGATTTTTAGGAGTTCTATCTCTATCCCTATTATTAGGTACTTTAGGTTTTTTTTGAGGTGTTTTAGGTTTGTTGTGAATAGGTTTTTCTTCAGAAGTGTTTTTTATATCCACAGTCTTATTATCCACACTTTTAGTTTCTACAGTCTTAGTATCAATAGTTTTGTTTTCCGGATTTTTAGTAACCAAATTCTTAGTATCCTCGTTCCTGTCATCCACAGTTGATTTTTCTAATAGATTGGTATTGAGGTTGGTTTTTTTGCTTTTAACCAGATTTTCTTCAGATGTAATATTTGATTCTGGTGATTTTTTTTCTATTAAAATTTTTTCTGGTACAGAAGTGTTTTTGACTTGATTTTCTTCTGAAGAAACTTTTTTAATAAGCCTTTTTCTTCTGGGTTTTTCTATCCTAGCTTTAGGATTTTCATTAATAGTATTTCCTTTAGAGGGAGATGCAGCTTGTATGTCTAGAATTTGATAGACAAGATCCAATTTTTTTAATTGGCTAGTTTTGGTTAAGCCAACAGATTTAGCAATTTTCTGCAAGTCAGCAAGTGTTTTTGCTTTTAGTTCAGAAATTTCGAACATAAATTTTTAAGTTAAATTAAAATTCTTATTTATTGAAAAAGATTTGTTAAGGTTTTTCGATTTTTATAAATGATGTATATAGTTATATACAATTTTGGTAGTGTAGTTCAATTGTAGCAAATATATATAATTATTTTAAATGTTTATGTTTCTTTTTTAATAAATAAAATTATAATTTTGCGTAACGCTTATAAAAATGATACAAAGAATACAAACAATTTATCTATTTCTAATTGTCATCCTGTCTTCAGCGCTACCTTTTTTTTTAAAACTTTGGAATTTTTCAGAAAAAAAAGTATATGCTTTCGATTTATTGGTAGATGATGCAGTTCTTGCCAAGCTAGTTCCTTTGCTTCTTTGTGTTTCAGCACTAATTGCCCTAATTGCAATTTTTCAATTTAAAAAAAGGAAATTACAATTTGTGCTTGGGCGTATTATAATTTTGATCAATCTTTTTTTATTAGGAATATTGATTTTTTTATCTCTAAACATACCTGGAGAAGCTTCTTCTGAGAAAGGTATTGGAATGTTCATACCTTTTTTTGTTATTTTGCTTTCTGTGATTGCAAATAAAGCGATCAAGAAGGATGAAGATCTTGTAAAATCTGTAGATAGATTACGATAGACCTTAAACATTAGTATATTTAATGCGATTAACCAGAGTTTACACTCTGGTTTTTTTTAGCACATTTACAAAAAAGTATAACAATTACAGATTTATTCCTTATAAATAGGGATGCCTTGAGCCTAACTAAAAATTAGGGATTGTGAGATATTAAATTCATACCTACTTTTGTTGTAATATGAAAAGAAAAAATAGAAGTCCAATAGAAACAAAAAAAAATAAAGGAACACTCATTACTATTGAGTTGCCAGTTTATGAGCGAGAATTAGCTAAGCTTTCTTAGCCAATTCTATAATTTCTAAATTTTTAATTTCTCCTTTATCAACCTCAAAACGAAGCATAGTTCGAATAGTATGGAACCCATATTTTCCTGCCGCACCTGGATTTAAATGTAGGAGATTTAATTTTTTATCATACTGAACTTTTAAAATATGAGAATGCCCACTAATAAAAATTTTAGGACTTATTTTCTTAAGTTCATCACGTACTCTTAGATGATACCTATTCGGATAG
>Ga0115563_1003598_pt1 | contig 10849 bp, 8 predicted proteins | sample COGITO_mtgs_1105_2_FD_87198 | JGI IMG/M metagenome (GOLD analysis project Ga0115563, IMG submission 87198) | Pelagic marine microbial communities from North Sea - COGITO_mtgs_110519 | ecosystem: Environmental > Aquatic > Marine > Epipelagic | place: Germany:Helgoland, sampling site Kabeltonne...
CCTGCGGCGGTGGTTCACACGACCACGATTGCTGTGGCGAATGTGGTGGCGAATCTGAATGCTGCGGAAAATGCGGCGGCGACAAAGCCTACGAGGGCAACGGTTCCAAGTAATCGTTTTCTAAATAGGATTTTTCCCTTTCAAAGCCCATGTCGAGGTTTTCGGCGTGGGCTTTTTTATGTCCATATACATTTGCCAATTAAACAAGCACCCATTGGATTTCCTCAGTGAAAAAATTAGTCCAAGTTTTTGAACCTGAAAATTCGTATACTGGTGCTCAGGTTACTTACTCGACCATAAAAAGCCGTAAATCATTCTCACTGCCCCGCCCTGCTCAACCAGTCAACCCTCCCCCCGTTGCCGTCGAATCTTTTGCCCAAGACCCCAATCAGTACCACAGACTTATGGATGCAGTAGCTTGCCTGAGCAGAGAGCAACAACTTCAGGGCAAGTAACGAGATTCCCAAACTGCCTGGCAGGACTGAATTAATTCTTTTAGCTTTTCCGGTCTAATTGCTTGCTTGGGGTCGTCTCCGATTCCTTTTGATGGATCGATATGAGACTCTATGCACAACCCATCTGCTCCATATGCAAATGCTGCCAATGAACAGGCTTTTACAAAATCGGCATGACCCACGCTATGGGAGGGATCTACCACTACGGGTGCCCAGGTACGGTTTTTAAGCAAGGGAGTGATCGATTCATCCGGGTGGTTCCGATAGCCCTCCAAGTGTGGGGTAGTTCCCCGGGGACAGAGCATTACATTGGGGTTACCTTCAGCCACAATATATTCGGCAGCCGCAATAAATTCATTTGGGGAACCGACATGACGACCACGTTTAAGTAAGACTGTGGTATCCGAACCTGCTGATAACTTTCCAACCTCCTTGAGCAAGGAATAATTTAATGCGTTACGTGTTCCGATCTGTAAAACATCCACCTTGGCATCGAAGGCAAGTTTGAGCTGTTCGGAGTCCATTACTTCGATATCAATGGGTAACCTTGTTTCTTCGCGGGCTTGAAGAATAATCTCGAGGGATTTACTGTCTCCTTGATAGGAATATGGATTGGTACGTGGCTTCCATACTCCACCTCGCAAGGCATGAGCTCCTGCCTCTTTGATGGCATGAGCAGATTCCAAAAAAAGATTAGGATTCTTTGGATCAATGGTGCAGGGACCAGCGATAAAGAAGGGTTCCTCTTTACCAACCTCGGTCTTTCCAACTTGGACTCGATGATCTGCCAGACCAGATCGCCGATCCATCAATTTATAGGGCGACTCGATCATATCGACCTTGGAAATAAAAGGGAGTCCAGCAATTCGCTTGAACATAACTTCTCTGCTCTCGTCTCCGAGAATGGCATAAACACAACGGTTGTGTCCCTGGATTTCTAAAATGGAACATTCAAAATCCGAAGCAATTGCCTCGACTTCATTAAGTTCGTTTGTGCTAAGTTTGTTGGCTTTGGGGATGATCATATGAATTCGAATGGAAAGATAAAAAGCTTTAATCTTGTCAGTCAGCTCAACAGAGCAAAGAATTGTAGAAAATGGCAAGTATAACTAAAAAGCCAACTATGTCTAAATATACTCAATTCTTCTGCTTCCTGTTCCTTGCAATATGGATGACTTCCTGCGAAAAACCGCAAGTACAAAACAAAGAAAAAGGATACCCATTGGCAGATATTCTCAAGGAACAATCTTACTGGGAAGGGAGTTCAGTCGAGGCATCTGATACCTTCTTTGTAGACGATGAAAATATGTTTTGTTTTAAGGAATCCAAGCGACCTTATTCCGGAGTGATCAAAGTTAGGGCAAGGAACGGAACCGTATCAGCCTTGAGAAGTTATGTAAGTGGCGTGCCTGATGGTGACTTTTACGAATGGCACGAAAATGGAAACTTAAAGTCAAAGCAACAATATAAAAACGGAGAGAAACACGGATATTTCTTTGTCTGGACATCCAAAAATGTAATTTATTCCAGACGATATTATCAAGATGGAATGGAGGACTTTGGTCGTTTCGAAGACGAAGGTGTGGCTCAAACTGGAGCTTCTCTAGCATCAGTAGAGCTTAAGGAGTGGGAAGGTGCCGGACCAGAATTTTACAAAAAGTTTGCCGGAGATCCCAAACGAGGAGGAATGGTTTGGATTCGAGAGACAGAAGAATTATACAACGGCACGATCACCGCTTTGGATGATCGAGGTAAAAAGGAAGCCGTTTTACGCTACCGAAACGGGAAATACCAGGGAACAATCTCCAAATGGGACGAGGACGGAAGTTTATGGGAAGAAGGGGAATTTGACCGCGGAATCCTAGTCGCCTTTACAGTCAAGAATGGCAAACCCTTTGACCCAAATCAAGTCATCGACATTTCAGAAGATCCCGAAATGGCAAAATTACTCTTTGAGTAAGCAGATCTTCATTTTACTAGAATAAGTAAATGGCACGGCAACTGCCAATACTACATATTCGTGATTCTCTTTCCCAGAGATAATATTGGCTTTTCTGCTCAATCCCGCATATTTTGACTGACTGTGGACTAGTTAAATGCTCTTAGTGTCTTAATTAAGAGCCTGCACTGAACTGCTGTTGAAAACCTAAAAAAAGCGGACAAACCCTCAAGTTTGGTTTCCGATCTCATTCAATTCCGTTGAAGAAACTTCTTTATGGATTTGTTCTTTTCGACTTTGGTTTAGGTTTAACTGTGACACTCTTAATTCCAAGAAGGTCGGGTTCAATTTTCTTGCCCGCATCGGCCAGAATAACCGCTCTTTCCAAGGCATTTTCAAGTTCTCTTACATTGCCGGGCCAATCATGAGCCAAAATTGCTTTTTCACAATTTTTGGAAAAGGCAATTTTACCAATCCCATGCCTTTTGGCATGACGTTCCAAAAAAGTATTCGCCAGCAATAAAATATCGCTCTCCCGTACTCGTAATGGTGGCACAGCAATTGGAAAAACATTCAGCCTGTAGTACAAATCCTCACGGAAATTCCCTTCCTCTACCTCTTTAAGCAAATTACGATTCGTGGTAGCAAGTACTCTGACTTTTACCTGGATAGTTTTATTCCCTCCCACCCTTTCAAATTCTTTTTCCTGGAGAACTCGCAAAAGCTTAGCCTGCAAAGAGGGTGCAATCTCGCTAATTTCGTCCAATAAAATAGTACCTCCATCTGCCAGTTCAAACCTTCCCTCTCTTCTCTCAGTTGCACCCGTAAATGCCCCCTTCTCATGCCCAAAAAACTCACTTTCCATCAAAGTTTCAGAAATCGCCGCACAATTAACTCTTATGTATGGTTGCTTTGCCAACATGCTGTTACGATACAACTCTCGGGCGACAAGTTCTTTACCCGTCCCATTTTCTCCAGTCACTAGGACTGTGGCTTCGGTTTTAGCAACTTTGCTGACTAAATTTTTAAGTTTCTCAATGGGTTCGCTTTGCCCGACAATATCTGATGACCGAGAATCACTCTCCTCAACATAGTATTTGGTAACCCGACGCATTTTGTCAAAGGAAGCAACTTTATCCACCACAACTTCTATCTGATCAAAGGAGAAAGGTTTAACCACATAATCAAATGCTCCCATCTGCATACATGAAACAGCTGACTCAACAGAACCATAACCAGTCATCATAACTACCATAGGTCCGTCTGTTTTAGCAGTAATTTCCTCTAATAGATCCGTACCCTCCCCATCAGGTAACCTTAAATCTAAAAATACCAAGTCAAAAGAATCCCTAGCTAAAATCTTTCGAGCCCCTTTTAGATCTCCAGTGGAAGCAACCGAATATCGCTTATTACGCAATTGGGTTTCCAAAGCCTTGCGAATCATCATTTCGTCATCCACAACCACTATTTTCTCAATTGCCATCTAAAATTCCATTAAAATTACGTAGGATTATTTGTCGACCAATTACTAGTAATTAAATATCATTGAATTTCAGAAAAATTAATTTGATGAACAGGTTTACCTTATTCAAATTCAAAGTGAAGGAATAATGACATTCGTAAAGTTGATTACCAAAACTTCTTGTATTCTCCTATCTGTGAGTAATTGCTCTTTATGAAAGTCGCAATTTTGGCAGGTGGATAATAACCTTCTGTGAAGAGTCACGAAAAACAATTCATTGATCTAAAATAGACGAGTAAACTAACTTACTCCACATAATAAATACATATTCCCCTCGTGGAATTTATTATTTCTTTAAACTCTGTAATTTTTAAAGCAATCTCATCAAGGAATATTTTCCAAATTATTTTATTCATATGTCTGATGTAAATTGGTATTGCAAAGAATTTAGGCTAAGTAACGCAAATTCCAAAATTCTTGAGGAAATTGAAACAACATCATTATAATTAACTCGAGTCAGGCAAAACAGAACCAAACTCGTTTTTTAACTTGGTCAACGTTAGGCAAAAGACTACATAAAAATAAAAGAAAATTAAATCTCAATTAAGACTACAAACTAAATGTAGCATATTAAAATCACTGGTATTAGACTCTCAAGTTCTTACCGAGTACCATAATGATTTTTTTCAAACCATAATACTTGAAAACTATTTCCTTCGATAGTTCAAAATTGCCAAATTAATACTAAGAGTATTTATAATAAATTATTTAATATGGAATCTACAAACAATACACGCAAAAAAAAAGTAGTCCTGATAACCGACAGTGCAAAAAATATTGAAGGAATCTTATGTAAATCAATCTTTAATGACTTTTCAACCCAAGTCACAAAAGATGAAAAAGCTCTGTCTGAAATCTGTAAAAATAACGAAACCATCGTTTTGTCTACTACTTGTCTCACTACCTGCACACAGGTATACAAGCACTATCTCGATGAAAAATGCAGCCTCCATATACTCCACCCTATTGACATTCATGAAGACGGACTTGATGACGATTCGATTCTTAGATTTACACTGTTTAACTTTGAATTATTCAGGCAGGAAAGCTACCGAGCTAAGGCACTATATATCTTAAAAAATACCTTTAGTGACATAAGCAAAGATAAATACATAGAGATTTATGACTTGGAACTTATGAATAAGACTCCCTCGGTATATATCAATTTATACCGAGCAACTGTATTCGAAAATCAAACTGCCCTAATTCGAACATTCGTTCTATTGAGAGATTTCGACAAGGATACTATCTCGGGTGTCCTCGATTCCCTTTTACCATTTATCTTCGACGCAAATTCGATTGAATCATTCTGTAACTTATTAATTTCCTACTACATACATATAGACTACTCGAAAAACGAAGATAAGCGGCTTATATTTCTATTTTTAAACAAAATTTACGAGAAAATGGTTGCTCCGAGCATTCAAAAAATAAGTGCCAGCTTTTTCCCTATTACCTCCTACTGTGCTTGCGAAGACGCCAATGGGGAAAATATTGCTTTGCTAGACTCCTACGTGGAATCACTCCCCCCGCTCTCAAAAAATCTAAATACCATTCGGATTGTGATTTATTCAAAAATTTACGGAAATGAGATGTATCACAAAGCTTTTTCCGCCAAGTTAACTGAACCCGGCAATAAAATCGAACATTCCTACAACAATACTTTGCGTCATGTGGAAAATGTGCTTAAAGATCCTCAAACACCCTCCATTCCACGCTTGCAACTGAAAAAAGGTGTAGACCAGTATCTCGTATTTGTGCAAGACAACTATGTCCCGGAAGAACCTTCGCCAATGTTTGATCTTTTGCTAAAGCAATCGTGATAAACGCCAGTAGTTAAAAGCACCTACACCAAAATGCTGATTCCTTCATCTCTAGAAATGTAGGTAATACCGACTTTGCCTCCATCAGTCCCTAGTCCCTTCTAAACTCCTTCAGTTACAGCATTACTTGGATCAAAAGAAGGAAAGTTTAAAAGAAAAAACCCGACCTAAGAAAACTTCATTTTATTTAAATAAACAAACTTCGTATAACTCATTATTACCTGCAAATTGGAAGTGAAAACGAAACGGTCGACACCAGACAAATTCAGATATTTTACCAATGAAAAGATTGACATTATAACATGCTAACCTCGGATAAACAGTTAGTTAGTTGTATCGTTCCATTCTACAACGCAGAGCAAACCATCGTTGATTGCCTCGATAGCATTGTTCGAATCGATCATTCCAAACTAGAAGTCATATTAGTTAACGACGGTTCAACTGATAAATCGATGGTTTTAGCATTGAATTATATTGAAGAAATTAAGGCCAAAAATATTAGCTTTCATCTGTTTGAGAACAAAATCAACTCAGGGATTTCGAGTGCCAAAAACTTAGGAATGAGCAAGATGAGTGGAGAATTCTTTTTTTTTGCTGGGGTTGATGACTTACAAAAAAAAGAAAGAATCTCAAAACCATTATATTTTTTCCATCAATATCCATCTACTGATATCGTTTATTTTGATTGTACAATAAGCTCTAACTTAGAGAATTTCAGCAAACAAAGAAAATTCCCCAAAGAGATGAATCAGGAAAACTCGATACTGTTTCAATTAAAGAGAAATCACTTTTGGAGTGGATTATTTTTAGCAAGAAATACGATTAATGAAAAGTTTGATGAAAAAATATCCAGTGCAGTTGATTATGACTGGTATTTTAATCTATTTTTCAATCACAGAAATATTAACTTTATCCGCGAATCATTTCTCGATTATAAAATTCATGAAAATAATACATCAAGAAATCTTTCTAATTCACTCCTTAATGTTCGGAAAATATTAAAAAAGTACAACTTTGATATACTAAAAAAACAATTACTTGATAAATTTGATCATAATGATGTTAATTTATCTTTTGCTTGGATTGAAATAACTATGGGCAAATATCAAAAAGCCATTGATCTACTAAATACCATAAAGCCAAAAGCAATATATTTAGAAACTTCATTCCTACTAGGGTCCTGCTACGCCCAGTTAAATAATTACGATCATGCTCACAGTTATTTCGCCGAACTCGTTCTCAAATTTCCAAATTCTGCCGATTGTCTCAACAACCTTGCAGTCTCGAAGTTCTTTCATGCAAATTTCAACAAACAAGAGTGCATTTTATTATTCAAAAAGGCATTGGAGATAAACCCTCGTTACACAGACGCACGCCAAAACTTGTTGAATTGTCAAAGGGAAGAGTATCAATCGCTGAAGATTACAACCAAGCCCCTGAGGGAAACCCTCATTCATTCGTAAACTTACTTCAATAAGATATTGTGGACAAATTTTCATTATCAACATAAGAAAAATAAATGCACTCGAATAAGGTAAATTCTTTAAACTGGGCGATTGATGAATTGTCCAAGCAAAGAGAAGACTTTGATGCTAAACTAAAGGTTGCGAAGAAGCGGGATGAGACAAATTCGCTAATTGAAGAGGTAATGGCTCAAAGAAAAGCTCTTGAGCAAAGAATTTCTGCACTTGAAGACGGTCTTCGAGTCTCTTCTGATTTGGTCGATGCACCCTGCACTGATTTGGAATCTGAGATAGGTAAGATTGACGAGAAGTTAGAAATCGCACAGGAACGGCTTCAAGCTATTGAACAGGAAGAATACCTGGAAGAATTGGGCAAAAAGTTGAACCGCTCGCATTCTCCCGAAACTGAAGAATCTTCCAACTTATCTAATATCAAAAGTGAAGCGCAAGTAGATTCATTCGTGGAAGATCTTGATGTTTCGAATCAAACTTCAAAACCTCAATTCTCCTCATCGCTTCAGAAGAATCCTCCACTTACTGAAGAAATATCCCAAATTTCTTCTTTTCCCGAATCTTCCACTCCCACACTAATGAAAGCCACATCCAACCGAATCCAAGCCACAGTTATAGATAAACCTACCCAAGAAAAATCTGTCGAGGAAACAACTAATACTTTGGCAATGGACAATACATCGTCAGCGTCCCTTGAGGAAACGGCTAAGATTCTTGGTATTGAGCCTGATTTCTTAGCTGAGAAGGGGTTGCAGGCAATTCTTAGAATGATCGCGAGAAGAGGGGGGAAATTAAGCTTTCCGCTTGAAGTCGATCAAATCGGCTAAAATTTTCAACATTTCGTATTAAAACCCGCATTTGCGGGTTTTTTTTGCTTAGTATTGAATGCTAAATTCAGAAAAATGAGCGTACCCCGTCCTCTCATCTATTTTTATCTCATGCCAATAATCCTGCATTCGATCGTTCACCTTTTCTACCATGCCTCTCACTTCCCTACCAGTGCCTTCGACCACGAGTTCAACTGTCCCATCTGACAAGTTCTTAACAAAACCAGAACAAGAGAAAAACTTAGCAATTTGATTAACCTGCCATCTAAAGCCAACCCCCTGAACTCGGCCCGTATAGATAACGGTTGCTCTGATCGAGCCTAGTTGACTTTGCTGTACGCTGCTGTTTTCCAAAAATCCGTTTGACCAATAGTCATATTACGGTGAGTTTGATTATATATTGCAAGCCCGCAAACCAAACCGATGAGCCAATACGACTTTGACAGCAACCAAGAAGGTGATTGGGAAGAGCCCGAAAATACGGCTTGGAATGAAGCTGACTGGCAATCCTATATTCGAAAGTCAGATCGCGAGATTTCCTCTTTCATTACCGCTTATAATAGGAGTCGAAACGAACCTGATCGATTAGACGCGACCTCAAAAATAATGGGATGGGCAAAAGAGGATTGGACTTGCCTGGAAGATATTGAATTAGACGAGGAACAACTTAAGGAAATCCGTCCGGTTCCATTGGATGAACTCCATAAGATTGAACCTTACACCGTTCACAAACATCCTGTTTACATTTCTACCAGTGCCCTATTTTCTTTTCTCCGTTCATCATGGGAACATCTAATGATTCACAACCGTGAACAACCAGCCCCAAATTTGGCATGGAGTTATTGTGCAAGCTTGGCGGACTCTGAGAGAAATTGTGTTTTAGCAGCCAGTTCCCTTGACCTAGGGGATTATTTACTTGGGCTCTGCCATCTTAAACGTGCGCATGCTGCATTAAATGAATCAATGCGCTTGAACCGCTTATTTACCCACCACAGTAAAAAAATCTTTCAGGAATACCTGGAAGAATCGGACTTAAGAATGCACGACCTCCGAGAAATTTGCTTACGGGTTATGAGTGATTGCAGAAGGTAATCGTCAAAAGCCCTCTTCTAAATCTTAATTCTCCTGAATTTCTATCAGGTTGCTGGAATACGCATCACCAAGGTTTAATTCTTTAGCAAAACGAAATAATGGGTATTTCCCACCAAAACGGTTCAATAGCCCTCGATGCTTTCTTTTTTGCTCAATGAATTTAAGGGCATAATAATCCAGGTAAAGAGGGTTCTGTCCGATGATTATGGAATCATCGCTTTCTAGAAATTCAGCATCAAATTCGGGACCACCAGCAATTTGAACCGAAGTTAAATCGATTACGGAAAAGAGTTTTTTTTCCCAAATTTCTGGAATTGCCAAAATTTCGGCTGACATTGCAGGTCCCAGGGTGGAATCTTTTTTAAACCTTTGTGTATTTCCGGATGCCCCAAGGGTAAGATTCGATACAGCTCCATCAATTCCCAGGAATGGATCATCTTTGGCCGTGGATAAGTTGATCCAATAACAATTGTTTAAAAACAAACAGGCAGGCAAAAGACTTTTTCTCTCCTTTAATTTTCTATTCACTGAGTCCCGTGGATATTGGAGGAAAAAACGAGCCCGATCCCCCATCGCTGGAGGCAAAGGACTATCCTGAAACCAATCTACATGGAAATACGATGGAGATTGGGAGGTAATTAATTCATACCCTTTAAATCGCCCGCTCCACTCTATTTCTTGTAACCTATCTAAATAAAAAGTAACGAGGTGGACCTCTTCTTTAGTAAAACCCCTCAATTCCAAGAATTTGAGGGTCGCAATGACTAATTCAGAACGAACTGTAAGTCCAGGGGCAAGACTGGAATCAAAATTTAAGGCTATTTTAGGGAAATTATACGGGCGTAATTCCAAACCCATTTCATTCTCTATTCGAGGAATCGCTTTGGCGAGCACCTGAAAATAAGCCTGCAAGTCCCTATTTTGAAGGCCTATTGAATATACAGAACTACTTTGGGAATGATTTTTTTTATCGTTATCTACTGCTCCACTTTGGCTTTCTGCACAAAGAAATAGATTCACGGAATGCAAGATAATGCAGACCATGGCTTGACGTTTCCAATTCCTATGAAAAAAACGAAGCATGTTCATTTACCGAATATGGTTATCACTAGCGCTCCTTGGGTCAATTTCGTTTGGCATATGGGGGTGTTCTTCAGGAGATGAACAATCGGAAGAAACCAGCCCAAACACCAAACCTATCCAAGCAGCGGTTCCACCCGTTGACCTTAGTCCTGTCATTAGTATGAGAATTGAAGGTCGAACGGAACAAGCCATCGAGCATCTTCGGAACCTCATCGATAAACATCCATCCTCTGTCGAAGTTATGATCCAATTGGCACGTTGCTTAATGGATACTCAACAATTTTCTCTAGCTGCCTTTCGCTTCGAACAAGCCCTGTCCTTAAATCCAGATAATTTGTTGGCCAAAGAAGTTGCGGAAGCCCATTACTTGGCTCGAGATTTTGATTCTGCAATTGAACGCTACGCTCAATACCTCTCAACACAACCCGATGACCCTCCCGCACAGCTTCGCTATGCACGAATGCTTGCCGATCAGGATAGAGCAACTGAGGCCTTGAATGCATTTGCCAAGGCGAGTGCAAACGCCAGTGCTGATGATTGTTTGATTATGGGTAATTTATTTCTGCAAAAAAACCTGCTATCTCAAGCCAAACACTGGTATGGAGAATCTTCCCGTCGAACCGAATCCTCTCC
>Ga0115563_1003601_pt1 | contig 10846 bp, 6 predicted proteins | sample COGITO_mtgs_1105_2_FD_87198 | JGI IMG/M metagenome (GOLD analysis project Ga0115563, IMG submission 87198) | Pelagic marine microbial communities from North Sea - COGITO_mtgs_110519 | ecosystem: Environmental > Aquatic > Marine > Epipelagic | place: Germany:Helgoland, sampling site Kabeltonne...
AATCCCCCATTATTATCCCCTATCCGCATTATTAAAGGATCCTCTGTATTTTCAAAAATAGATGGTTGTGTTGTAGTTCCACCTCCTAGCCTGTCTAAATCTTGAAACGGAGCGACAGTTGTTACGTCAAACTTATTGTTTTCAGGATAAAACGCTTGATTCCAGTTATCATTAGTAGTGTGATAGTTTTCTACCACAGGAAAAAGCACCTCGCTACTTCTGTATTTTGTTTGATTAGGGCCTACTTCTTGTAAATCTCTAGGTACTTTATTGATATTATCACCTATTAAAACAGAGTGAGTCGCTGTGGAAGGTCCGTTGTTTAAATCCCCTTCTAAGAATCCAGGTAAGTAAACGTTGTAATATTCTTGCTGAGTTTGTTTTACAACAATTTTGTATGAGTACCACCCTGTAGGATTGGTATCTACATCATAAAGACCAGGCTCACCTGTAGATATTGAGTTAGTTAAACTTAAAGGGCTTCTAATACTTTTTATTGTTTCGTTTAATTGAATTTTAATAGAGTTACCAACATCCGCTAAAAATGTAGTAGGAGAAGTAGCGCTCGGCCTGTAAGGCACATAAAATGTAGAAGCTCCAAAAGTACCATTCACTGAATTGTTATCAATAACACTAGATAGTATAACATCGGATTGTCTTCCGTATCTATCGCTTAATATAAATCCTACTTGGTAGTTTCTATTTCTTTTTACAGTATGTTCAGGGTATTCTATATATGACCAGTTATTGTCAACTAAACCTGAAGAAAACTTTTGGTTAACTGTAACCTGATAATCTAAATGGTCAGGAGCCGTATGCTTGTTTACAAAGTTACCATAAATAACTCTATTCCCACTTACTTCCTGGGCTAATGCTCTTACAGGTGTTTTGTCATAAACTCTTGTACTTTGATTTTGCGGTAATGTTCTAATTGGTTTTCTAGATTGATAACTATATGCGTAAACATTTGTAGCTAATGATTGAAGTGCTACTTCAGCTACTGAAACAGTATCTAATACGCTAATAGCAATCTTGTCAGATTCTTTGTATAAGATGTCTATTTCTTTTATTTTGTAATCCGCATGTAAATCTTCCCCAGCACTTGGTAGGTTTATAACTAAAGATATTTGATCTACTTTGTTTTCCATGAAAGCAACTATTGTACTTGTAAAAGCCAAAGTCTCATCTCCCGCTAAAAAACTACCATCTTGTTTAGGTATAAAAGCTATTTGAGTAAACGGAGCCATAATAGAATACTCTCCGTCTTCGTACTTAAATCTATAACTAAACCTAGCAAATTTATCTTCTAAATAATTAGAATCCCCTGCGTAAAGCGGATTGTAATCAGGATTAGCAGTAGAACCGTCTGGTAAAAGCTCGCTAGTAGCATCTTTCATAGTCGTTCTAACTACATTATCGTCGTAGGTTTTATATAAGTCTATAGGAGTATATGGAGCAAATTTAGCAACAGATACGTCATCTTCACATGAGTAATGAAAACGGTTAGCAGCTGCTCTTTTTATATTTATTTTTCTTGGTTGATTTCTATCATCCGTCCAAAAAAGAAAGTCTTCAACTATATTTATTCCGTGTATAGGGCTGGTCTCTGAAAAGTTTAAAAACTTCCCAAAAACTAACTGAGAAGATTCACCTGATGGTAAAACAGGATTATATCTTATTATAACAGAACTAGTGTCAACCCCAAAGCTACTTGCTTGATGATTGCTTAATCCATCTGTAGAGGTGTCTTTATAGTTCGTGTAAAACAAATATATTTCGTCATTAGCAGGATTTACAATCTTACCAATAATTTTACCATTATCATTTCCTATATTTGTTTCTGAAGATATAGGATATATATTAGTGTTTTGAAGTATGTTTTCCAAAGCACCAACATCACTGTCCTCTGAATTTGAAACAGCTATATTTAAGGCATCTTTATATTCGTTACTAGGTATAAGCCTATCGTCTAAATCTTTGTTCATTTTAGACGCTAAAAAACTATTTTTTATTTCAGCCATTTAATAGTGTTTTATTTGCTTAGACTTCCCTCTCATTACTTGAATGATTTCGCTAAGCTTTATGTTTGATAGTCTTATTTTTGCATTTCTTAATTTAGCGGATCTTTCTCGTTTTAATCTGCTTACAATGTATTCTGGTTGTCTAGATCTATTAGCTAAAATAGAATATAAAATATGAGCGTACATTGCTTCTTCTGCCATTTTTGGCACTTTAGTATCTGCATCGTAAGCTAATCCATCTGATAAGTATTCAAGAATTATAGGTCTATCTACTAAACCACCGCTAAAAGTAATTTTACCCTCGCGTTTATTAAGCAAGTATAATCCGTTAGTGTGAGAGGTAACTGGATCTAAACCATATCTTCCTCCTCTTTGAGAATCTCTACCTGATACTCTTTCTAAATTAAAATCTCTAAAACTATCTTCTACTATAGAACTAGAGGCGTCTACATTGTTTCCTTTGTCATCTTGCACGGGTATCCCGGAAGAATCCTGTATAGGTAATTCAGTTGGAGACTTAGTTAATGAATTAGGATAAATAGGTTGCTTTAAACCATTTTCATCTACAACACTGACGCTAACCAGGTTTACAAAGTCTTGAGGTAACGGTATGCCTAAATTTAAAGGTACTGTTAATTCCTGAGACTTAATACTATTTAAAGTATCATAAGAAAATTCTTGTAATCCTCTTTTTGCGTGAAATAGTATATCTGTTCTTTTTACTTTAGCAATTAACTTATCTTCTCCAACGTATGCAACTTGAAAGTTGTTTACAATGTCATCTACAGTAATATATGCATAGCTCCCATAATTAGATTCTATAGCATAAGTATGAAGTTCAATAATTATAACATCCCCAAGATTAGTGGTAAAAACTATAATCCTACCTTCTGATAAAGAATAGCCATATGTCATTTCTACACCATTTCTAGTAACTCTATAATTAGGATTAGTTCCTACACCATCTATTAAAGGAACGTCTCCTGTCCAGGGTATTTGTACAAATGAGCCAGTTGCTTCTTTTTCTACATATACTTGTTGACCTGAATAGTAATGTGCATTGTTTTCTGTTAGTAGACCCATTTATTAACTTTTTTCGTTTATGTTTTGTTGTTGTACTTGAGCAGAAGCCGCTTGCACTATTTGTGGATCTCTTATAATTATACCCGCGTAAGCTAATATTCTAAGTATTACTTCTGTTTGTTCTGAAATATGCAAACCAAAGTTTGTAGAAGCTGAACCAGCTGGATTGTATACGAAGATTTGTAAGTTACCGTCTACTGTAAAACCCCATACAGGAGCTGCTGGTGTTGTTAAATAAGAAATATCTACATTTGCTATTAAAGCTGCAGGCTCTATTTTTAAGGCTGAACCTTCTTGTAAGTAAATTGGATATGTTGTTGTAGGTGCTGTTAAGGGAGATCTTGTAATATTATAATATTCTTTTCTACCTACTGATTGTAGTTCTACACCGTTATAAGCAACGGTATTTAATCTATGAACGTTAGCAAGGTTTGCTATACCGCTTGAAACCGAAATAGTATCAACAGTTTCAAATACGGATATTTTTTCTTCTAAATAAGTGACACGATCAGCATAGTCAGATTCCGTTTGAGGGCTTCTGATTAACTGGTTTAAGTCTCAAAGTATTTTTCAAATATCTCGAGCTGCACTTGTTGACTCACTTTATTAAACTCATCCGGAGTCATATACCCTCTTTGCTCTTTATTGAGTATTAATAAGACCGTTTGATAAACAGTATTTACGTTTATTGCCATTTATTATTTTTTAATGTAATATAAGGGGATAGAGTAACTACCCCCTATAAATATATTACGTGTTAAATTAATTTTTTCTCTATAGAGTTAAGGACTTCCATCCCCTCGTCTGTCTTAAAGAAAGCCGCCATAGCTGAATATGGGTTCTCGTCAAAAGGTACAGTCATTAACTTTCTGTTATTGCTAGACCAATTGAATGTTCTATTATCACCGCTTAAAGATATAATTCCTGCCTCAGTAGCTTTAATTGCAACGTTCCTTAAATGAACGTTTTCGTCATTAGCTAGTTCTAAGAACAAAGGCGGATTACCTTTAGCGAATATGTATAAATCTCTTCTAATCTCCTTAGAACTCATGTTAGCAACCTCAGATCCTCTTTCTACTCTAAGAATAGCTTCTGCTTGGTCGATATCCATTGATCTTGCCGCTGTTAAAGCTTCAAACTCTACTTCTAAGTCTTCTAATTCGTCAATAGCTTCTTCTTGAGCATCAAATTCGTAGTACCTTTTGTTTAAGTCTGGGTGATATAAAGATAATAATTTTTGTAAGTTTTGGTTTTGTTTTGGAACGGATAATATACCGTTTTCAAAAAGTATTTGTCCTAATGTAGCTTCTCCTTTTTGTTCGTTTACAAACGGAGAGTTTTGATTAGTAGCATATCTTAATTCTTTTTGAACTCCATTTTCTTCATCAAAATAAAGTAAAGGTTTTAAAGCAGAGTGCCTAGAGTTTAATCTAAATGATAAAGGCTCGCTACCTCCTGCTAAATAATAACTTCTATCTTTAATTGGCCACGAAGGCTTTGAAGTTGTGATTGTTTGCTCTACTGCAATCTCTTTTGTTGCAACAGGCGTTACTGGTGCTGCCTTTGCAGCTGTATTTTGTTTTGCCATAATATGATATAATTAAATAATTTTTAAAAGGTAATAATTACCCCCGTAGATTCAACGAGGGTAAAAATTACAATAATATACTCTTGACTATGTGAATAATACAAAGTTGTTTGCACCTTGTACACATAAACATCTTTCAGATAAGAAGTGAACTTCCATTGCATCTAAAGAAGATGTAGCAGCTCCGCCAACTGAACCAGTTAACCAAGACTTCATTCTTCTGTCATCAGCTTCTGAAGCTCTGTATCTTACGTGTAAGAAAGGTCTTCTGATGTTTTTCCCAAGTGATTGGTCATAAACAGTTGAAGTTCCTGCAGGAATTAAGATACCATTTACTGAAGCATCTGTAGCGATACCTCTAGTTGAAGCATCGTTTAAGTATTTCCAGTCAGTTTTGTAGAAATCGTAAGATCCACGTCTGAAACCAGAAAAGCCTAAGTTCAATGCCATTTGCTGATCATTGTTGAATATACCATAAGCAGATCCAGCTCCAGTGTTTCCACCGTTAAGTCCAGCTAACATATCGTCAAAAGCTAAAGCAGTTGTTCTGTTTAAGAATAACATGTTTTCTTCAATAGCTCCTTCTTTGTCTAATCCTTTAAGAATAAGATCAAAAGATGCTAAGCTTCCTGCGAATGCGTTATCAACTTGTCCTCTACCAGTTACAGCAGCGAATAAACCTTCAGTACCTTCAATTCCAGTTGGAACATCTCCGTTACCAGATTTCTTCTCACCTTCAACTACAGCCATTTCTAAGTAATCTTCGAAACGTAATCTAGTTTCTCCTTCACCTTTTAAATACCATAAATATCCAGAATCTCCACCTTCAGTAGTTACTTCAACCCATCCAATTTGAGATGCATCAGAACCACTTACTTCGTATTTATCCTTAATGATAATTGGTTTGTTAGAAAACTGAGTGAAAGAAGGCTCGATAGATACAGCTGTTGTATCAGTACCTTTTGCATATTCAGAACCATAAACAAATATTTTTACTCCTGTTGCTCCAACTAAAGCTGCAATTTCAGAAACACTCTTAGAGTATCCCTTAATAGTTACAGTAGTTCCGTTTGTTACTCCGTTAACGTAAGCTTTTGCAGATGCAGAACCGTCTTCCTTAATAACTAATATAGTTTGACCTATACCGATTACGTTGTTAGCTGGTAATGATGCTAAAACACCTGCTCCACTAAGAGTAAGACCAGTGTAAGAAACATGCAATCTATTTTGCTCAGACCAAACTACTTGATCAGACGTCATAGGAATTTCAGCTCCTACCATTTTTAAAAATCCTCCAATAGTTCTGTTACCGAATCTTTCAACCTCAGCTTCATAAACTTCTGGAATGTACTGTTGTGCCCAGTTTGCGCTATCCGCATCTGCACTTGTAAAGTCGATATAGTTTGTTGATAATACCGATTTCTTTGCGAAGGGTACTAAACCCGTTCCACCTGTTAATGCCATAATTAAATGTTTTAAATGTTAATTGTTAAATGTTTTTTTAATCCTTAATTTTGAAGAATCAACACCACTAATTGCTTTTACCTTGAATCCGCCAATACTAACTTCGGATGGTGCAGTCGACCGCACTCCTTCGCTAATGTTTTTGGATTTTGCTACTACGTCTTTTACTGCATCGGCCTTGCCTTGCTCATAAAAGTGTTTTGCAATGGTATCCACATTTTCTGCAGCATAAATAGCTTTGTGATAACCTTTCGTATCCGTTACATCACCTTTTTCATCCAGGAACTTCCCGATAAGGTTATTAATGTTAGATTGGCTTTCTGCAACTTTTTCTACATTTTGAACGCCGTATCTAAATGTCTTATCACCTAATTTGAAATCAAAACCTTTGAAATCTTGGTTAAACATTTGTTTAGTGCTTTCTTTAAATGTCAAGTGCTGTTGCGCTGCTACTTTTTGACTCTCATTATAACGGTTGAAAAACTCTGAAGCTTCATTTTGTTCTGGCGACACTCCGGGTCTCAACTTGATTTCCGAATAGTATTTGTCTTTCAGACCTTCTAAAAAGCTCTTTGCTTCTGCAACCTCTTCTTTTTTTGCGAGTTTCTTTTTTCGGATGTCTCGCTCCTCTTCAATATCTTCATCATAATCAAACTTGTCTTCCATTAAGAAATCAATCTCAGCGTCATCTAAATGTGATTTTGTGTTTTTGTAATATTCTCTTAACAACGTATCTGAATCTACTTTGTCATAATCTGCGTTTAACCTAACATAATCCTGTACGGTTCCGCCTGTTTCTTGCATAAAATTTACTAGCTTTTCTACGTTTTCAGGTAAATCTGCTTTTGGCGTAGACTCAATAATCTTTTCTACTTCTGCTATAACAGCAGGTTCTGTAACTTCGTTTATAGTAATTACTTCCTCTGAGTCTGCAGTCACTTCCGCAACTACTTCTTCAACTACCGCTACAACTTCTTCTGTTGCTACTTCTTCTGTTACTACTTCAACTGGTTTTGACAAGTCAACTTTTGTAACGTTGTCTGTGTTTACTTTAGGACCGTTTTTAAGATCCACTTTAATTGTTTCTGACATGATATGATATTATAAAATTAGTAAATAGTTATCACCTAGGTTCAAATTGCTCTAGGCCAAATCCGCCGAGGTTGTCAAACCCTGCAGATTCAAAATTCTTTGGTAAAGAATCGTTTTTTCTTTGGTCAATTAATTCACTTTGTTGTGACGCTTGTATTTTTGTTCTATCGTCTTTACGATCTTCTTTATACTTTTCGTTGCCCTGTTTTACACCGGACTGAGCTTGAGCTAGTTGCATATTATACTGGAATTCAACTTCCATTAATTGCTTTTTAATCTCTGCTTCCATCTGCATTCTTTGTATATCAAACTGAGATTTTGATTGCTCTATTTGTATTTTAGTTTGCGATAATGCTTGTTGCTTTTGTACCTCTGCCATAGCTGCTGCTTCTGATGCTTTAGCATTTGCCTGAGCCTGTGCTTGTATATTTGCTTGCTGAGCCGCTTGATCTCTTTCTTCTTTTTTCTGTCTTTTAAATTTAATAGATTCGTTAGCTAATTTAATATTTTTAATTTCACGAATATCAATAGCATCTTCTAAGTTAATACCACCTGATTGTAATGCTACTTGTATGTTTTGTTCTAATAGCTGTTTAGCTTCGTCATCCGGTTCTAACTCTAAGTAAATTCCAAAGTCATGCAGATTTAATGTACTTATTTCAGCAAGTATTTCAGCGTTGTATATTGACACACTGTTGTTCATAGAATTACGGGTTAAAGGAAACTCTAATAAATCTGCTATTTTTAATGAAATGTTTTCACACGTTTTAAGTGTTAAATATAAACCAGCCTGTGTTATATGTCTAGTAGCTACATTAGATGCGTTAGCGGCCATCTTTTGAAGCCCTACTAATGAGTTTTTATCAGGTTGACTACCATCTCTTGCTTCGTTCAATCCGGTTACATCCCTAATCATTTGCAAATAATACTGATAAGTATTTATAAGAGAACTTATTTTTCCTTGACCAGATGATGACGCTAATTCCTGCACAGGTATTTTACCTCTGTTCATTTCACCGTCTTGCGTTAAAGATCTACCAACAACACTACCTGTTTGAAAGTACATATTTAAAGCCTCTGCCGGATTGTAAGTTGTTCCATTACCTAAATCAACTTCCGCTAAACCGTCCATATCTAAAAATACACCATCCGGTACTATTCTAGACATAACTTGTTGTAGCTTTAAGTGAGTCAATTGAATCATATCAGCAAACCCTGTTATACGACTAACTAAAGATTCTATCTTACCCTTATATACTCTAGGGGCACAAATAGAAAAGTTCATAGCTACTTTAGTAGTATCTGCAAATGGTCTTGTCATATTCTCTGACATTTCCCACTTTAACATTGTATTGTGTCCTAAAAGCTTAACTCCTGTATATAGAACCTCTATAGTTCTAGACACCTTCTTAAACGTATCGTTTTCAGGTGGGTTAAACTCATCTGTTTTTTCAATTGCTTTTTCAAGACCTTGATCAGTTACTTTAATTTTAAAGACCTGGTGCATATAAGTCTTGTATTCAAAGTACAATAAAGAAACCTTGTCATCATCACCGCTACCATACCCACTTGTATAGTTACGTGAACTTGACATTTTTTCGACATCTTTTAATTGTTCGTTCGTTAACAAAGGAAATTCTTTTGCTACTTCAGCTATTGTTACTTCTTTTACTTCACCTACATAATATAAATCCTCATAATTAGGATCTTCTGTGTAAGAGTAAACTATAGTTGTAGGATCTACATAATCAATTTTTATTCCTTCAGCTTTATTAAAACTAGTCTTAGTAGCAGCAATACCTATAACAGTTAAATCGTAGTCTAATCTACGCTTAGTTAAGGTATACTTATTATTGTCTAAAACATTGTTTATTATTTCTTCTTGAGCTATTTCAATATTCTGCTTATAGTCAAGTTGCATGTGAAGTGAAAGCTGATTTTCGTTTTCAGGAAGCATAGAAGGATCCTCAACGTTATAAGTATCTATACCAAGTTGAGACATCATCTGCTCGTTGAACTGTTTGGTTTGCATATCTGCTACAATAGCTGAAACGTACTCTGTTCTTTTCTTGCTAGATTCAGGATCTTGAGCGTAAGCTTTTATGTCATAAGATTTTTGAGACATACCGTTTACAACAATATCTACAAACTTAGGAATAATAGGTACTGGCTTCCAATCCAAATTAAGATAAGATAAATCACCATTTATAGACAACTCATCCTTGTATTTTTGAATTGATTGCTCTCCTCTAGCGTATAATCTAAGCTGGTGAAAAGCACCGTAATTAGATGAAAACCGATTTGCCGACGTTCTAGTGCCTCCAAACCATTCGTGTTCTATAGCTCTAGCTACTGCTAATCCATATTCTGAACCTCCTTTTTCTTCGTCGGTAACAGCTTGACTAGGAAAAGAGCTATTGTAATTAGTTTCTATCATTTATTTTATTATTTGCGAAGTAAATCCTTTATTATCATATTTCTTAAAAGGTAAACTTATAGCTTTACTTTCTCTAATAGCTACAGGTGTATACCTATTTTTGTTGCATGCCATAATTGCTAAACCAGAACTAATAGAAGCATCGTGTTTTGTTCTATTGTTTATATTAAACTTAGCCCAATCTTCTAATGTTCTTTGCATATACATATTGCCATATGTTTCTCCGTTGTAACCAACGTATGTTTCTATATAAGATTCGATTGCCGCAGCGTGTGCTTGTTTTATATCCTCACTAGAGTTAGGTATTCCACCTATTTCTCTTTCAGTTACTGACAACTTGTTCCAGACTTTATCTGGTCTGTTCATACTGAACCCTCTATACCCTCTTCTTTTAAAATGATATAGTAATCTAGGCTTGTTGTTTTCACACAATAAAGGCATACCATAAAATATACATGCCATCAATACATCTTCAAAAAACATCTCAGCAGTTTGAGGTCGTGCTATATACTCTAAGAAAAAACAATTTGGAGGAGCATCTTCCATACTAAACTTAGTTAAACCATGCAAAGCACCGTTAGATCCTCTTTTATCAACAGTACCTGATATATCATAACTGTCACATCCAAATGCACCCATGTGGTCATTCCCTGGGTACTTAGTACCATTTTTTATTATAATATTATTTTGCAAATTAAACTGAGGAACCCAAGACACTTTAAATCTACCATCCTTATTAGGGTGGAATACAACTTTAGTATCTTTCATTCCGTTAGCCCAGGCAAAACTACCTGTTGTTACTACAGCGGTATTTTTTAAATCCTCGTTGTAATCTACTTGCTCATATATTTTAGTAAGATTAAAAATAGATTCTTTAGCTTCGTCTCTAAACGCGTGCTTCTCTGTTCTTGGAAACTGGCGATAGTATTCGTTTAAACCATCTTGATCTTCTTTTAATCCATCAACTTCATTTGCCCAGTGTTCTATAACACCTAAATCAATTAACTCTCCATCAACACCTTTTACAGGTTTTTTTGGCGTGTTAAATACAGGTAATCCAAAAGCATCAATGTATCCTTCGTAGTTCCATTCCATAGGTATGAACAAAGAATAGAGTCCTGAACTAGTCTGTCCGTTGCGGTTTCTTTTATTAACATTTGA
>Ga0115563_1003609_pt1 | contig 10819 bp, 10 predicted proteins | sample COGITO_mtgs_1105_2_FD_87198 | JGI IMG/M metagenome (GOLD analysis project Ga0115563, IMG submission 87198) | Pelagic marine microbial communities from North Sea - COGITO_mtgs_110519 | ecosystem: Environmental > Aquatic > Marine > Epipelagic | place: Germany:Helgoland, sampling site Kabeltonne...
CGCCCTTTGGCGGTATAAAAGATAGCGGCAACGGCGTTAAGGAAGGCGTATTGGAAGCAATGAAGTTTTTCACAAATGTGAAGACCTATTCGCTGCCTTGGCCGCGGTAGTCGCCGTTCTGCATGCCCCGGTACAAGTGGTTTGGTTCGTTTTACGATGGGACACCTGAAGCGTCCAAGCGCATTAACGCCTATTCTAGCTCCAATAAACCCAAGCATGAAATCCAAAGAGAAACAAATCGCAAAGCTTCAAAAGGTTTTGGAGCGGCTTAGTCGTGATGAAATCGTGCAAAATTGAAAGTTGAAAACATTATTGGGTATTGCAGATTATGCACGATATTGTGACGACTACCGTGAGCAGACACAGTTACGTGACATGCTGAAAGATAAACCTGATGAAATCATTGAGTATGAACGGCGTTTAAAAGCAGTAACATTTGCCTACAATAAGGCGGACAGTAAAAGCCAGAAAGGTCATCGTTCCGCTAAGAAAATGTTTGGTGCCTCCTATACACTTTTTGAGCGTTTATCCGAATACCTGACTGAGAAGATGGCGGGAAATGGAGCTCTGGAGACATGGTTCGACCGACCTTTAGCAACGGGTGCTGAAGATAGCTTTGGGTTAGACCCCGATAGTTTTCCGAAAATCATAACCTCCAGAAGTCTCAACAACAAAAGCGGAGGCACTGTCAGACAAAACTACTTGAGATCGGACGAGCGACTTTACAGCGTTTTCTAATGATAAAACATTCTCCATTTCGCTACTTTAAAACCAGCCCTGAAGTCATTCGCTTGGCGGTGATGCTGTATGTTCGTTTCCCGCTTTCGCTCCGTAATGTTGAGGACCTTCTTCATGAACGGGGTGTAGATGTAAGCCATGAAACGGTCCGGTTTTGGTGGAACCGCCTCGGGCCAATGTTTGCATCAGAGATTACGAGGAAAAGACGTAACCAGGCGCGCAGTCACTCGAATTGGCAGTGACACTTTGATGAGGTCTTTGTGAAGATCAACGGTGAACGGCACTACCTTTGGCGTGCTGTAGATCACGAAGGTGAAGTTCTGGAAAGTTATGTGAGTAAGCGCCGAGATCGCAAAGCCGCATTGAAATTCATCAGAAAATCAATGAAGCGCAATGGCCAACCTAAAATTATAGTAACAGACAAACTGCGGTCCTACCGCGCAGCGATGGTGATCAAAGGAAATGCTGACCGGCAAGAAACAGGTCGCTGGTTAAACAACAGAGCTGAGAATTCTCATTTACCGTTCAGGCGACGAGAGAGGGCGATGCTAAGATTTCGACGAACGGCAACCTTGCAGAAATTCGTCTCAATCCACGCTTCAATTCAGAACCATTTCAACCAAGAACGCCATCTCTATTCATGCACCAATTTCAAGCTGAACCGTGCCGCTGCTCTCGCTGAGTGGCGGCAATTATTGAGCGCATAGATTTAGGCTGTGCCAGCAATCTGCTGCGTGTTCTCATTTGTCTGACAGCTTCATTGCAAGCTTTGACGCGTGATAACGACCTCAAGGCCATAAACGCTGATGAAAGTGACGACGGGTCAGCCATTTTTACGGTTCACCTCAATGCAGGTCAGCGAGTATTGCGACTGACCCGCCGGCATGAGCTCGGCCGCACGGTAAAAGCTGACATTGGACACCTCACTGAAGAATTGTGAGCAAGGTGCAGCAGCCAAGCTTAACTGCCTTTGTTCATCATTCTAAGAAATATGCGGCGTCACAATCATAAGATTGGTTCAGGCGAGGGCATGGCGTTTCGTAACCCAACCCAACCCAACTCAACCCAATCCTATTCCAGCTCTCTTCGTTTTAGTTTGGGTGGCAGGGTGGCAAGCGGTTGTTTGTGCAAGTCCTTATCACTCCGCAAGGAACTCAAACAAGCGCGCCACAGCTTCGGCGCCGGGGTCTATATGTCCCTCTAGCTGTTCGGCGCTCAAGTAGGTTGCGCGCCCAGCTTTGGCTGTCGTGAGTGTGGCGGTATACTGGGCCCCTTTGCGGGCTGCTAACGCTGCAGGTTTGGTACCCGATTTCAGCGCCTCTAAAGCTGGCAATAGCGCGTCAACCATGGTTCGATCACTGGGATTTGCGCCGCCGATTTGACGCATCCGGTCCAGACCTGCCTGCAATGCTTCGCGCATTGGTTTGCCAGAAGAAGAGGCATCCCCGGCCGCAGTAAAGAAAATTGCCAGCAATACGCCAGAGGACCCCCCCATGGTTTGACTGAGTTCTAGACCAATGGCGCGATAGAGCTGTGTGTGATCTGCCAGTGGCAGGCTGTCCATCGCATCAATTAGGGCGCGGGCGGCCGTGGCCAGTGTCGAACCCGTATCTCCGTCACCAGATTTCGCATCCAAGGCATTCAGATCATCTTTAGACGCGATCAGCTGTTCGCAACATTTGGTCAAAAAGGCCTTGGTGGATTCATGTGCAGATGCCGGGACGCGCACCGGAGATAACCCATCAGGCAAAGGCAGAACGGGCGTAGCGACCACCGGGTTGCAACCCGGCCATGCGGGTGCCGTGGTCGATTGCGACAAAAGCGTATCATCACCTTTAGACAACGCCATCACAGAAACCGAGAATCCGTGCATATCAAGAGCCGTCATCAACGCTGCAGGTCCAACGATAAATTTAATTTGATCTGTAATTTCACCTGAAAGCAGGCTGTGTGTCAGGATTGACATTTCAAGAACCGAAGCCGCCCCAAGGTTGTTGATCAAGACTGCATGTGGACCTTCCGACATTGTTGCAACCAACCGATCAGTGACTTTGCTTATCGCGTCTGCCGCTCCGTTTGAGGCGACCTGTTCAATGCCTGCCTCGCCGTGAATGCCCAGTCCAAGTTCAGCCATTCCATGGGGAATGCGGTTTTCTTTTGGAGATTCTGGCACAGTGCAAGTGTCCAGCGACATCCCGATGCTGCGGCTGGCGTCAATCACGCGCTCTGCGGTCAAAGTGCAGGCGTCCAGATCTGCGCCATTTTCAGCCATCGCCCCGGCAATTTTATGCACGAAAAGCGTTCCGGCCAAACCCCGCGCCTGCGGCAGGTCTGGCAGGGCGATGTCATCATCAACGATCACCATGCTGACTTTATGGCCAAATGCCCGCGCACGCTCGGCGGCGAGACCGAAATTCAATCTGTCTCCAGTGTAATTTTTTACGATCAAAAGGCAGCCTGAATGTCCAGTCACCGCCAATATTCCCGCTAAGACCGCATCGGCAGAAGGAGAGGCAAATACATCGCCACAAACCGCTGCCGTCAGCATACCTTTACCGATAAAACCGGCATGGGCAGGTTCATGGCCCGATCCTCCACCCGTGACCAAAGCAACTTTGGATTTGTCCCAGTCGGCCCGTACCACAACGCGAATATGCGGATAGCCGTCAAGCCGTGTGAGCGTCCCACCAGAGGCCGCAATTGTTCCGTCAATGGCCTCTGTGACCATATCTTCTTTTGCATTGATGAATTGTTTCATGAACTTCCCCTTAAGTCAGACGCGCGCCGACGGCGTCGAAATAGAACGGATTTTGTGGACGAATTTTGACGGTATCCCCATCTTTTAAAGTCGTATGTGCATCAGTGACGGTGATAAGGGCATGGTCCTTAAATGACAGATGTAGGCGGGTTTGGTCGCCCAAGCGCTCAATGCGCTGGACCAGACTATCTTCTCCCTCACCCTGCATGATTTGCTCGGGCCTGAGCCCTATTGTTACGGCCCCATCTGGCGCGCCACCAAACACATCCGCAGGCAGCACATTGATCCGGGGCTGGCCTAAGCGACTGGCGGCATAAACGCTGACTGGGTTTTCGTAAATATCACGTGGGGCACCAAATTGAACAAGTTTGCCTTGATCCAAGACGCCGATATGGGTCGCCATTGTCATCGCCTCAATCTGATCGTGGGTGACATAAAGCAATGTCGCGCCAGAATTGGCCTGAATACTTTTAAGCTCGATCCGCAAGTCCGACCGAAGCTTGGCGTCCAGAGAACTGAGTGGTTCATCCATTAAAAACACCGACGGGTTGCGCACTAGTGCCCGCCCGATAGACACACGCTGCATTTCTCCACCCGACAGGTCGGTTGCTTTGTTGTCAAGTTTGTGGCTGATTTGTAGCACCTCAGCAACCTCACTTACTTGGCGTTTCATTTCATCTGCTGGTGTTTTTAGGATTGGTGATTTTAGAGGAAACTCGAGGTTCTGTCGCACAGTTAGATGTGGATAAAGCGAATATTGCTGGAACACCATCGCCACATCGCGCTGCGCCGGGGTGAGCCCATCCATATCGCGCCCACCAATACTGATGCGGCCGCTTTCGGGTTTATCCAGTCCCGAGACCATCCTCAATGTCGTCGTTTTACCCGCACCTGTTGGCCCTAGCAATACGACGAAGGACCCATCTGGGATTGTCATCGTCACATCATCAAGCGCCACATCGGCGCCATAAGATTTGCAAACATTTGTGAGGTTTACTTCAGCCACGGCCCAACACTCCTTCGTTTGCCTCACTCAAAAGGGCGTTGCCCGATTTTGCATCAAACAAACTCACAGTGCGGGGATGAAAGGCAAGACCAATAGTTTCACCAATGGTCACATTAACAGACGCTGCAATCCGCGCTTTTATCACCCCATTGGGTGTGCCCAGCACGACAATCTGGGTCGTTCCAAGATATTCCGTTGCGATGACACGCCCATGATAACCGGCACTGTCATCGAAACGTATATGTTCGGGCCGTATCCCAAAGGTAAGGTCGCCATTTGCGCCCTGTCGCATCTTGGGGATCGACATGTGAACGCCACCCAAGTCCACACTGTCAGTATCCTTGCTGACCATCCCATTGAAGTCGAGAAAGTTCATTGGTGGCGACCCGATAAACTGGGCCACAAATTTTGTGGCAGGCCAATCATAAATATCCTGCGGCACGCCAAACTGTTCGACGACACCATGGTTCATAACAACGATCTTGTCGCCCATTTGCATGGCTTCTAACTGATCATGCGTCACGTAAACGGTCGTGGCCCCCATACGGTCATGCAAGGCACGGAGCTCTTGAGACATATGTTCACGAAATTCTGCATCCAACGCACCGAGTGGTTCATCCATAAAGAACGCCTTTGGATCACGAACAATGGCACGGCCCAGCGCGACACGCTGACGGTCACCGCCTGACAGACCACCAACTGGTCGGTCCAGCATGTGGGTGATCCCCAAAATTTCGGCGATTTCGGCAACTTTCTTTTTTACCTGTGCTTTTGGCATTCCTTGACTGACCAGCGGGTAAGAGATGTTCTTACGCACGTTCATATGGGGATACAGAGCAAACATCTGAAAAACAAAAGCAATATCGCGCTGGCTAGCAGGCTTTTGGCCGACCTCGTCACCATCAATGTAAATTTCACCCGATGTTGGCAGCTCTAGCCCAGCCATCATTCGCAGCGTTGTTGTCTTTCCGCAGCCTGAGGGGCCAAGCAACATGAAAAACTCGCCGTCTTCGATGGTAAAGCTTGACGACTGAACTGCGGTGAATGACCCGAATTCCTTGCGCACGTTTTCAATTCTGATCTGCGCCATAGATTACTCCGGGAAGTGGCTGACGATAATGAACATCACCGTCCCAACAAGGGTGACGATAAACGAATAGCTATAGACCGCTAGTACGAAGGGCTGCATCAGCATGATCACCCCGACTGCAATCAAAACGGTGGCCACCATTTCCCAGGCTCCCCGTCGAAACGTCAACAAACCATTGATAAAATCCCTCATTTGCGGACCGCTCCGAATGTAATCCCGCGCAGAAGATGTTTGCGCAATAGAATAGTGAAAACCATGACCGGCACGAGAAAAATTGTCGCCCCTGCAGCCACCGCAGGCCAGTCCTTGCCGCTTGTCCCGATTATATTGGGAATAAACGGGGGGGCGGTTTGGGCCGTACCAGAGGTTAGCAAGACAGCAAATGCATATTCGTTCCACGCAAAAATAAGGCAGAATATCGCGGTTGAGGCGATGCCAGTGGCCGCTTGCGGCAGAACAACTTTGATGAAGGCTTGAAACCGGGTGTAGCCGTCAATCAACGCCGCCTCTTCATATTCTATGGGGATTTCATCGATAAAACCCTTCAACAGCCAGACCGATAGCGACAGGTTCACGGCGGTATAAAGCAAGATCATGCCCAGATGGGTATCATTGAGCCCAAGATTGCGAAACATCAAGAAAATCGGGATTGCGACGGCGATGGGAGGCATCATCCGTGTTGAGAGAATAAAGAACAGCAAGTCATCTTTCAACGGCACACGGAAACGGCTGAATGCATAGGCCGCAGCGGTGCCAAGGATCATGCAAAGCGCGGTCGAGCCAAATCCAATAATGACCGAGTTGGTGAAGCGCTGACCGTATTTGGACGGGCCAGAGATGACTGTGCCGCGTTCGCGCACAATCGTGTCATACCACGTTACCGGCGGGCCTGCTTCTTGCAACATTTGCTCGGTGGCACGTGTGCGGTCTGTGAACAAGTTCACATAGCCCTCTAATGTTGGTTCAAACATCACGACAGGTGGGTAAGCAATTGAATCAGTGGGAGATTTAAAGCCAGTAGCGATAATCCACAGCAGCGGTATTAACGTAATTGCCGCATATCCAACCACCAGAAGGCCGGCGAACCATTTGGTTCGGATGGACGGGTCAGTAACAGAAAAGCTCATCGTTCTTTCACTTTATTCAAGGCTTTCACGTAAATCGACGCGAGGCCAAAGACGGTGACGAATAGAATGACAGCATAGGCGGAGGAATAGCCGGTGCGCCATTTTTCGAACGCCTCTCGTTTGAGGTCGATCGAAGTCAGGGTCGTGATGTTGCCCGGGCCGCCACCGGTGAGTTGAACCACAAGATCAAACATCTTGAAGTTCTCGATCCCTCGGAACAAAACTGCCAGCATCAAAAATGGCAAAGCCATCGGAATAGTAATCGTCCAGAACTGTCGCCATTTGCTGGCGCGGTCACATTCTGCGGCCTCATAGATACTGTCGGGAATAGATCGCAGACCGGCCAAACATATCAGCATAACAAAAGGTGTCCACATCCATGTATCGGCAATCACAATCGCCCAAGGGGCTAGGTGGACATCACCAATCATCGAAAAACTGGCAGGATCTGCACCGGTGAAAAAAGCGATGACATAGTTAAACAATCCAATTTGTGGCTGGTAGAGAAAGGTCCAAAAGTTACCAACAACGGCTGGGGACAGCATCATTGGGAAGACGATAACCGTCGTCCAGAGATCATTACCCTTGAATTTCTTGTTGATCAGAAAGGCCAGCGTGAATCCGATCAAAACTTGTAGAACAATTGTCCAAATCAGAAAATGCGCCGTCGCCTGCATTGTGTTCCAGATATCAGGATCGCTTAAAATACGTTCATAGTTCCGCAGACCCACCCATTCTATTTCTTTATTGGGCCGGTTCACGCGAAAGTTGGTGAAACTTAACCGGATGGTCCAGATCAAAGGAAAGATATTGACTGCCAAGAGCAAAAACAGCGTCGGGGCGACAAAAATCCATGCGATGGTGCGGTCCGACAAGCTCCGAATCCGTCGGGCAACCCCGACGGGTGTGCCTTGTGCAACCTTGTCCAAGGGTGAAGTCTTCATGTCGGCATACCCCTTTGGCTGGCGATAAACTGCGCCCGCTTTGGACTTTTTTCTCAACTTTTAAGTCTTCCCCCCGATCGGCCAAGACCCGACCCGGGGAAAGTGTTCAGATCCAAATTCGGCATTGGATCTGAAAATAACAGCTTATAGTTTGCCTTCGTCTTCGAAGACTTCGGTCCAGTCACGCACCAGACCGTCAAGTGCTTCTTTCGCACTGCCTTCGCCTGCGACAACAAAATTGTGGACGCGATCCTGCATTGGCAGAAGAAGATCTGCATAGGCAGGTTCCGCCCAAAAATCTTTCACGATCGCCATAGAGTCGAGGAAGGTCTGCGCATAGGGCTGGCTGGTCGCGAACCCGGGGTCTTCAACCACGGCCTTAAGCGCCGAATAGCCCCCCAGTTCCCACCATTTTGCTTGAACCTGCGGCTGGGCGAACCACTGGATATATTCCAACGCAGCATCTTGCTTTTCAGAGGCAGCAACAACAGAAATCCCTTGGCCACCCAGCTGGGCGAACTGACCAGAGGGGCCAGCCGGATTGGGGAAGTACCCTGACTTGCCACCACCAACGTTGGCATCAGCTTCGACACCGGGCCAAATAAATGCAAAGTTCATTTGCATGGCGACCTGGCCTGAGCGATAGGCGTCGATATTTTCACCCATGTACCAGTTGGAAGAGCCGGGAGGCGTCGTGTTGTCATAAAGCTCTTTGTAGAACTCAAGTCCAGCAATGGCACCATCAGAGTTTACAAAGCCTTCCAAATCATAGGGCTTGTCAGGGTTTTCATACTGAAACCCATAGTTATACAGCGCGTTGGTGACACCCATTGTGATGCCTTCTGAGCCGCGCTCTGTATAGATCGCTGCCCCATAGACTTTGGTGCCGTCAATTTCGCGGCCTTGGAAGAATTCACCGATATCTTTAAGCTCTTCCAGAGATGCGGGAACACCCAAGGCACGGCCGTGGGCCTTTTGAAACTCTGCTTGCAGTTCTGGCCGCTCGAACCAATCCTTACGATACGTCCAGCCAACAACATCGCCAAACGCCGGCAATGCATAATAGTTTGGCGTTTTCTTTGGCCATTCAGCATAGCCGGTCACGGTCGCAGGAATGAAATCATCCATGGTGATGTTATTGGCATCAAAGAAATCGTTCAACTTTACATAATGCCCGTTTTCCGCACCGCCACCGATCCACTGGCTATCTCCGATCATCAAGTCACATAGCTTTCCGCCAGAGTTGAGTTCGTTCAGCATGCGATCTGCAAAGCTTGTCCAAGGCACAAATTCAAAGTTCATATTATGGCCGGATTCCGCCTCGAAATCCTTGCTGAGTTCAATCAAGGCATTTGCGGGATCCCAAGCTGCCCAACATAGGGTCAGATCGGTTGCGTGGCTGCCGGCCATCGCGGTAGTTGTTAAGCTTGTGGACAATAGCGCACCAGTTGCGGCGGCCATCATGAAATTGGGTTTCATCTACATTTCCTCCCAGAAACTGTTGTAACGGGCCTGACCTTTTCGTCATGACCCTCTAAAATAACTATAACTGATACACGTGCATCAAAACAAGTATTTATTGAGACACGTGTGTCATTTTTTGGTATAAGATTTTGAAAATAGGTGGTTTTCGTCACAGGTGTAGGCAAAATACCAAATGTAAACAATTGATAAATAAGAAGAAATAGATAAATAATGTTCGTAAAATCAACGACTCCACCAACCACAAAAGATCTCGCCAAGGCGGCAGGGGTAAGCCGAGCAACAGTCGACCGTGTGCTTAACGGGCGCGATGGTGTGAAGCAAAAAACCGCTGAGCGAGTAAATGCCGCGATTCGGGAATTGGGATTTGTGCGCAACCTGCAGGCTGCAAACCTTGCTCGTCAAAGAAACTATCGGTTTTTATTTGCACTTCCTCAGGCGCGTGACGAATTTGTCCAACAAATCGTGCGGCATGTCGAAGAAGCAACAGAGAGTTTTTCGGCAGATCAAGTCTGGGCGAGAGTCCAGCATATTAACGAGAATGACCCGCACAGCATTTCAGACTTTTTGAGATCTCTGGATGCAGAAGATGTTTCTGGCGTTGCGATTATGGCTCCAGAAACGCCGCAAGTGCGCGATGCGATCAAACGGCTTCAAGAGCGCAACATTGCAGCGTTGCCATTTATCTCAAACCAATCTGGCTTTGAAGAGAACTGCGTTAGTATCGACAATAGGGCGGCTGGGGCAACTGCGGCCACTTTGCTTGGACGTTTCACCCACGCCAAATCAGGCAGCTTAATGGTCGTATCTGAAAGTATGCAATCTCGCGACAGTCAAGATAGGCGTTTGGGTTTTGACGAAGTGATCAACACGCAATTTCGACATTTACGCGCCATCCCGTCCCTTGAAACTTACGGTGACGCCGAACGGGCAACAGCCATAATTACCGCGACGCTGTTGCGTAATCCTGATATCGTCGGGCTCTATATAATGTCGTCCGAAGCGCGTGCACCGTTAAAGGCAGTCGAGAACAGTCTGCTGAAAAATCAGATTGTAACGATAGCGCATGAGCGTACGCCCTTTGCTGAGAAAGCACTGCAAAGGGGCGCCATTGATGCCGTGATCGCGCAAAACACCGGCCACCTAGTGAGGAGCGCAATTCGCCGTCTCAAGAATATGCTTGATCATCGCAATACCTTAAAATCACAAGAGGTCATCAGGACAGAAATATTGATGAAGACCAATCTATAATTGCAGCTGTTTGAAAACTCTCGTGTTATTAAAGCTTACATTAAAATATGGTCAGTTCAGGATTTTTATTGATTGATACTTGATGCTTGATATTTATAAAATTAGTCACGCGCACTGTGTCATGGTCAATTTTTAGCCCTTAGGCGCAAGATTCGCAGCTAGGATAGCCTGATTTCAGCGGGGGGTATTGCTGACGGGAACAAGTCCGGGAAAACAAGGGAGTAGGGCTGTGATTGGAATAATGCATTATGGGACAGGTACGTCACAAGTACGTCACGGCTGCGCACGCCATCACAGCTGCAATCCAGCAGTCACAAGCTATAACTGCGGCGCTGAGCCGGGAACCTATAATCACTGTCAAAACGGTTGCAAAATGGCGCAAGTGCGAAACGGTTGAAGATCGCAAAACGCGTCCAACACACC
>Ga0115563_1003624_pt1 | contig 10789 bp, 10 predicted proteins | sample COGITO_mtgs_1105_2_FD_87198 | JGI IMG/M metagenome (GOLD analysis project Ga0115563, IMG submission 87198) | Pelagic marine microbial communities from North Sea - COGITO_mtgs_110519 | ecosystem: Environmental > Aquatic > Marine > Epipelagic | place: Germany:Helgoland, sampling site Kabeltonne...
CATCCAGTTCGGCAACACCAGAGGTAAAGGCCTTGCGGTCATGAAGCTCAGGATCAAGCAAATGTTCCTCAATCATGCCGAACCTTACGGGCCGCACTCATGGCGGTTTGCAGCGCTGCATTAGGCGTAAACTCGCCGTTAAGCGCCTGGGTAAATGCTTGAAAATCGTGAGCTGACATACTGATGCGCGCTTCGCGATCTAACAGTTCACGCGCTTTTTCTTTAGCTGCCGAACGCACGAAGGCTGCCATAGTGGTGCCGACTAGAGCCGCTGCCCGAGCTACGACCTCTTTCTCTTCTAAACTCATTTTTAAATCAAATCGAGCGGTGGTAGACATACCAACCTCCACAATACAGCCCATTCACGTATACGGTAATATACCGTACCGATTATTGGTGGGCAAGCGCATATTTTAGGCTACCACTACAACCGCCAACGCACCCTTTAAAGGTTCTAGGGATTTAATGGGTACTTTTACCAAAGGCACGGGGAGTCCCAGTACTTTGCAGCCTCCAGAATAGTATTTCTATATAGAATGTAATCCCCCCTTTTTTAATCTCAGCCAAAATTGAGAGGTTATTAATCACAGTAGTTGTCTTGGCGGAACTCCATATAGAAATCTCTTGAAATTCATTACCTTCATTTATCAGCTATTGCCACTTTTCCCTTGAGCTTGACCAAACGCTGCCCTACTGCCAAGGTCAACACCAAAAAACCAACAGGCATTATGAGCCATATAGCTTCATTGGGTGCATCTACGAGTTCAATCCCGACAAACAGCCTGATGATAATCCCAGTGAAAACTAACAGGCCATTCATTCCTGGATCATTTCTCGCACCAATTGAATAAAAAGTATTGATAACAAAGTAAAGGATAAAAAATGGAATGGTCGATAATGGCAGAAAGAAAGAAAGCCGGCATAAAACCAACAGCAGAACCATAACAGCTATTTGGGCTGTTCTTTCACTTACGTTACCTGAAGGTAGTGCTTTATTTTTTCTTTTAGGGTGACCTAAATCAGACAGCACATCTCCAAGGGCGTTTAGGCATGAAATCGCACTAGTCAGTAGGCAAAATAATACCAAGCCAATAGACAAGTTTAGGCTGCTATGATCGCCACGATAGAACAACGCGGGGAGCAAGATAATTAGGTTGAAAATATAGCCCTTAACGCCAAATAGCTCAATCCAACTAAATATGTTAGCTGGGCCCTTTGACGCAGTATTGCTTGGTGATCCATATGTATTGGCACTCATAGTTTCTTCCTTGCTTCTTTCGAGACGTTAAAATTCGGCTGGGCGCTTTGATGGAATTCATCAACAGAGCCTATCTAGACAATTTAAAATCAGTTGAAATAAATGTTGAACAAACCAATAGTTAATTTGAATTTTATAGTGCATTTAGCCATTTAACTCATTCGTACTAGTGAATTAAAAAATCAAATAGTTTCAATTAAATTGCGACATGAATGCCCGAATGGGCTGCCTGCGATGGGTTAAAATTAATTTAGAGAAATAATAACATTGAAAGAGCAGATGGGAACAAATCGTTGCATCGCATTATCCTTTTGGTGTCATCCCTTGCGTTCTATACTTTTGAGGCTGGATTGAATAATCATATGTAAACAGCCTTAACAGACATCTTGGTTGCCTAAGACATAATTAGGTTATCCATTACTTAGAAGAAAACCAACTGGAATTTTGATACGGGTGGATCTACGACTAACAGGGGCCGCAATACACACCTATATTCAACAGCGCGGTAACGATGATCAGTAGAACAGCGCGATCGAAGCGAATTTCCTCAAAGGCTGAATCGATATAGAAGCCCAGGGTGGCCACTCCCAGCAGGCCCAAAATAGCGCTTTCGCGCAGTATCACTTCCCAGCGATAGTGCATCAGAGTTATAAACTGACCGCAGAGCCGCGGGGTGACCTCATAAAAATATCGATTCAGCCCGCGTACCGTACCCTGGCGCAGCACCAGCTGTTCGCTCTGTTTGGCCACTAAAAAGGCGATCAGGCCGCCATTGTGCAGGCCCAGGGCCTGGATCGTGGGCAGACCCGGGGGGCCCAAGGCTATCAGTCAAGACACACCCCCTGTGTCAGGCTAGGAGTAGCCCTTGCCAAGTCTAAAAAGTCCACCTAGTTGGGGTACTGCCGTTTTTTCCTCGAAAAAAAGATCAATGGCACTTGTGCTTACCACTTCTCGCATAAAAGAAATTCATAGGTGCCACAAACTATATTTACTTTAAGGTAAATGAATCCTATACTTATCATTATTTGAATAATTGGTAATTACAGTGCCCATAACAGAATCAAATCCAAAGCGAAGTGCTGTTGTCTTTCCCAAGAACCGGAAGGTTTTAGAGCAACTTGGCGGCAATATTAAACTGGCCTGTAAACGCAGAGGGTATACCCAGGTTCTGATTTCAGAGAGAACCGGGTTAAGCCGTCTGACCATTCGCAAGATTGAACAGGGAGATCCTAAAGTGTCTATCGGTCACTATGTCGCCGTACTCAGTGTGCTGGGATTAACGGAAGATTTTGCGAGGGTTGCCATTGATGATGAACTGGGTCGCAAACTCCAGGACATCAAACTGATGAATAAACAAAAAGGTAAGTAGTAATGAGTACGGTAGTCTATGTCTTTGCTGACTGGGAAGCGTTTGATGAGCCTATTCTGGTGGGTACTCTGCGATCCTCTGTGATCAAAAACAAAGAGCATTTTAGCTTCAGCTACGACAACGATTGGCTGCAGTCTCCCTATGCGCAAAAAATTGATCCGGACTTAAATCTCTATTCGGGAGCGCAGCACAGCGAGAATTCCAAAAACTTCAGAACCTTCTTGGACTCCTGCCCAGATCGCTGGGGTAGACTGCTTATGAAGCGCCGCGAAGCCATTATTGCACGCAAAGAGGATCGCCGCCCAAATTTACTCTACGAAATAGATTACCTGCTGGGCGTACATGACCTTTACCGCTTGGGTGCATTGCGTTTCAAGCGAGAAATGAACGGTGCGTTTCTGGATAATGACGAAAAGCTGGCAGCACCGCCAATCTCTTCGCTACGAGATCTCGAATACGCGGCTCAACAAGTTGAAGACAACCATAATACAGACGACGCGGAGTACTTAAAGTGGTTAACCATGTTGATGTCTCCGGGCTCCTCCCTGGGGGGAGCTCGCCCCAAGGCCAGCGTAGTCGATGAAAACAATCATTTGTGGATAGCCAAATTTCCCAGCCAGCTCGATGATCATGACATAGCCGCCTGGGAGTTTGTTGTTTACCAATTGGCCGTGGGTGCCGATATCCAGATGGCAGAATGCCGGATTGAAAAATTCAACAGCCACCATCATACATTCCTCACCAAGCGGTTTGACCGCACGCCAGAGCACCGTTTACATTTCACCTCAGCGATGACCCAGCTTGGCTACTACGACGGTGATTATGATGCAAGCTACCTGGAGCTGGCGCAGTTTATTACTGAACATGGAGCTAACACCAAAGAAGACCTGGCGCAACTGTGGCGACGCATAGTCTTTAATATCGCTGTGTCGAATACGGATGATCACCTGAGAAACCATGGCTTTATTTACAGTAACGGTGGCTGGTTACTATCCCCTGCTTACGATATCAATCCGGTAACACCGGCTAACGGCCTGCACCTGAATATCACCGAAGATGACAACAGCCTCAGCTATGAGCTGGCGATGGACGTGATCGAATTTTTCCAACTCAGTACGTCACAGGCTCAGCGTATAAAAGATGAGGTGCTGTTAAGTGTTGCTCGCTGGAAAACGGTGGCAAACTCTATCAATATTAGCCGCAGCGAACAGCTGAATATGGCGAGTGCATTCAATGTCTAACCCAGCAACACGAAATAAGCCGCGTTAACAAAAGGCGAATTCCAGTTCCAAGTGCACCACTAGAACTTATAAGGGTTGATCAACTTGCTGTTGAGAAGGATCAACTATGGCGAGAAGGCAAGACATCGAAAGAAACAACCCAAAACCCCTATTGCTCGGCCAAGGTGGCAACCTGACAATACCCCCGCACTCGCCGGGCAAAGCTATCCACCCCAATATTCAGCAACGCGGTCACCACGATCAACAAAGCCGCGCGATCGAAACGAATTTCCTCGAAGGCCGAATCGATATAAAACCCGAGAGTGGTTACCCCGAGCAATCCGAGAATGGCGCTTTCTCTCAAAATCACTTCCCAGCGATAGAGCATCAGATCGACAAAGCGCGCGTAAAGCCGTGGCGTCAGCTCATAGACGTAACGATTTAGGCCGCGCGCCGCATCGTTACGCAGTACCAGTTGCTCACTCTGCTTGGCGAGCAGGAAGGCGATAAGGCCGCCATTGTGCAACCCCAGGGCGATAATGGCCGGCAGACCGGAGGGGCCTAAGAGCAGCAAAAATAGAAAGGTTAGGATGAGTTCTGGCGTTGAGCGCAGCACCAGCAACAACCCCTTGCCCAAATGCCAAACGCCCGACGCGGCTAATTGTGAGCTGGCCCAACCGTAGCTGAGCAAGGCAATGAGGCCGGACAAGACCAGCGCCAGTTGCGCCAGCAGCAGGGTATCGACTGCGGCCGGTACGGCGACCGAGAAGAGCTGGTGAGGATGCCAGCTCAGCGCCTCGGACCAATTGCCGTTGCGGACGGCACTGGGCCAAATATCCTCACTGAAAAACAACCAAGCGCTCGATTCTACTGGCGCTGAAGCCGGCAACACCCAGAAGGCCGCGGCTAAATAAAGCAAGGTATAGCGCGGCCGGAACCAATAGCGAATGGTGCCAATCAGAGCAAAAAACACCAGCAGTAAGGTCGCCGCCTGATCGTACTGCCCCTGCTTAAAGGCGGTTTCCAGATGAAAGCCCAGGGTCGGTAAGCCGATAAAGCCCAAGACGGTACTGGAGCGCAACGCACATTCAAACCGATAGCGGGTATAGCTGAGCAATGCCGGCCATGCTTGCGGCAGCAACGTGCAGCAATAGCGGCTGAGTCGATCGCTGCTGCGCGCTACGGCGGCGGATGGTAATGGCGATTGTTGGGCCAAGAGTTCGGCAAAGACCTTGGCAAAGATTCCACTGAAGGGTACCAATATGGCGAGCAGTCCGGTGGTCGCCGACAGGCCATAGACCTGCATAAAAATCAGGCCCCAAAAGATCTCGTGCACGGCACGGGTCGCGGCACAGAGCAGGCGCACAAATCTAGAGTGAAAGACCAGCGCCAAAGCTAAACCGATCAGCGCCGAACCGGCTACGGCTAGGAGCGCGAAAGCAACCGTCTGCGCGAGCGCGGGCAGCACCAGGCGCCACATGTGCACGTCCGGATGCAGCAGCCCGAGCGCCATACGCTGCAATTCGATCCAGGGTTCCACTGGGTATAGAGCAATATCGGCGAACGGTAAACAGAGTAAGGCTGAGCAGACGAAGAACAGGCTGACAGCGGCCAATCGGCGACCACTACTGCGCATAGAACCGATCCAGCTCGGCGTGACTGATGGCATTGGCCGGCCGATCTAAGACCACACGGCCGCCCTTGATACCGATAATTCGGTCGAAGACACTCAGAGCCATCTGCCGATTGTGCAAGGCGATGACCACGGTCGCGTGACGCGCAATAATCTTGGCCAGAAGTGCCTCGCCCTGGATCGGATCCAGACTCGCGACCGGCTCATCGCCGAGAAAAATCGCCTTGTTACGATATAGGGCGCGACCGATCGAGACCCGCTGTTGCTGACCGCCCGACAATTGATCAATGGAATGGTCCAGCTTTTGACCAAGCCCCAACTCACTCGCCAACTGACCGATGGCCTGTTGGTGACGTGCGATGGGGAATAACAGATTCCAAATATTATAAGGCGCACTGTGGCGCTCCAGTTGGCCCATATAGATATTGTGGTAGACCGAGAGAATATCGACTAAACCATAGTGCTGCGGGCACCAGGCAATGTGTTCACGCTGCTGTTCATAGAGCACATTGAGCAGACTGGTCTTGCCGGCACCGGATGGCCCGACTAGAGCGACCTTTTCGCCGGCGTGAATCGAAAGGGACACCGACGCCAATGCGGTCTGTTGGCCATAGGCTAGGGTTGCCTGATCCAAATGAAACAACGACCGATTCGCCGTTGCATCAAACACGCCGGCCTTACTGGCAGACAGATTCAGGCCCTGGTTTGCCCCCCTGCTCACGGCGCTTAGGCCAAGGTGTTCACTCAATCCAACAAGCCAATAGCTTGGGCGGTATTTTCAATCGGCACGTAATCCTGATTAGACGCCGGTATAAAGGACTGGCGCGGGAAGCTGGCGAGCAAATCCGGGTCAGTCATATTCAACAGAGCCTGGGTAACCCGAGCCTTAAAATTATCACCATAACGCGCATCGACATCGCCGCGAATCGTCCATTGATAGTCCGGATAGGTGGGTGTGCGCCAGATCACACTGACCTTGCTCGGATCAATCTTGCCGCTGGCCAGTTCAGTTTCCCAAACTTGATAGTTGACCGCGCCGACTTGGTAAGCGCCCGCCTGCACCTGGGCAATGGTTTGGCTGTGATCGCCGGAGAAGCCGACGCGCGCAAAGACTTGCTCCGGAGCCATATTGAACTGCTCACGGATATGAAACTCGGGCATCAATCGGCCCGACGTTGAACCCTTCGAGCCGAAGGTAAAGGTTTTACCTTGAATGTCCGCCGGAAAGGCATCCGCCTCGGTCAGGCCAGTACTGTGGTGCGCAATAAAGTAGGTTTTGAACAGTTGGTCTTCATACCCTTGTGCAATGGCCTCTGAATTGACCACTAAACGCCGCGCCTGAACACCCGACAGGCCGCCAAACCAAGCCAATTGCACCTGGTTGTTCTTAAAGGCGGTGATTGCAGCGGCGTAAGATTTGACCGGAATGTATTTTACCTCCACGCCCAGTTCGGCACTCAAATAATCGGCGACCTTATCGAAACGCTCCTGCAGACGCGACGCATCGGCATCGGGAATGGCGGTAAAGGTAAAGGTTTCAGCCTGGGCGGATAAACTCGCAGCCAGACACAGCACGGTAGATAGGATAAGACGACTTAAATTAGACATTACAGACTCGCAAAGTGGGCATCGCAGGGGTTTGCTCGCGTGGCAAGAACCGGCGTGGAACGCCGATCGAGACACGGTGCTCGAAAAACGCGAGCAGTATAAACAAAGAACCCCCACCAGACCAGCTGCCCCCAATGACCAGTTACCTGCTCGTCATTGGGTATAGTCGCGGCCCGGCCCTAGCGAATGCCTTCGGCTTTAAGGCGCTTATAAAGGGTGTTACGGCTAATACTCAAGGCCTTGGCCAAACTGGAAATATTGCCCTTATGCTGCTGGAACAGCAGTAGCAGGTCGACTTCGGCGTCGGTTTCGATCGGCTCCGGCGCGGCCTCGGCCGGCAAAGACTCCCGTGCCGGTAGCGCATCCCTAATTGGGCTCGGCGCAGCATGCCTTACTAGGGCACCCATCTCAGCCATACGTTGCGCGCTCTCATCGCCGAACACCGTCTCACTATCACGATCAACAGAGGACTTATGGATATCGGACAAGAAGTCGTCCGGTAGATCCCAGAGTTGAATCACTTCGTTTTCTGCCATCGCCAAGGCAATTTGTAAGACACTGGCCAGTTGGCGCAGGTTACCCGGCCATGGATGCTGCAAAAAGAGGTTAACGATCTCGGCTGACAGCTGGGACGGCTGCTCCGGGGTGCTGAACAGTTGATAGACCTCTTGAAACAGGGCCTCCCGATCTTGGCGTTTGCGTAGCGGCGGCAGTTCTAGGTTTAAGCCACTGACGCGATAGTAGAGATCCTGGCGAAACAGGCCCTGCTCGACATCGTCACGTAGGGAGCGGTTGGTCGCCGAAATCAATTTAATATCAACGGGAAAGGCTTCGGTGGACCCAAGCGGCACCACCTTACGCTCCTGCAAGACGCGCAGTAAGCGGGCCTGCACCTTAAGCGGCATCTCGCCTATTTCATCGAGAAACAGGGTGCCGCGGTGGGCCTTGCGAATCAGACCGATGGAACCTTTGTTGTTGGCCCCGGTGAAGGCGCCCTTTTCATAGCCAAAGAGCTCGGATTCGACCAATTCGGCCGGAATTGCGGCACAGTTGACCGCAACCAGGGGATAGGATCGGCGCGAGCTGAATTCGTGTAGCGCGCTGACAAACACTTCCTTGCCCACACCGGTCTCACCGGCAATAAGGATGGGAATGTCCTTCTCAATCACTTTTTTCGCCTGAGTCACCGCACGATCGACCAGCTGATCGCCAAAACTTAGGCGCTCCAGGGTAATCAGGTCTGCATCAACCGAGCGTTTTTTAAGGTGCCGTTGCCGGAAATCCAGCGCCTGAACAATCTTTTTTTCCGGGCGTCGCAACGCGCCATGCATCTGAAAGCGCCCCAGAGCGGGCAATTTAATCGGCATCAGATCTGGGTGGTTCTTCAGATCGCGCAAAGGGCAATCAAAGATGTCAGATATATGGGCCAAAGCCAGGTTTTGCCCAAGCAACAGCTCGGCCCGGCAATTAGCCGAAATAATGGTGCCATCATCATTGAAGACGATCAACCCGGCCCACTGACTGTCGATGTTATCGACATTGGTATTAAAGCTGAGCAGGAAGTTTTCCGCGGCAAACCTCTTAACAATAAGCCGATTCTCAACCGCCTGCGACATCAACTTGACCAGCCCTAGGGTATAGGAGTGCGGCAGATAGGTGTCACTGGACACGTCCAAGACACCGAGCAGGTCGTGATTGACGTTAAAGATCGGTGCGGCCGAGCCCACCATAAAACGGTTTGACTTGAGAAAGTGTTCATCTTTCTGCACCTGAACAGCCTGACCCAGCTCCATCGCGGTGCCGATGGCATTGGTACCGTTCACCGCTTCACCCCAATAGGTACCTGGGTTTAAGAAGGCTTTCTGTTCTTTGTTCAAAAACCGTTGATCACCCCAACTGTTCAACATCTGGCCGCGACTGTCGGTCAACATGATCATACATTGGCTGTTGGACAGGATGTTTTCGTAATAGGGCAGCACCTCGTTGCCCGTGGTCTGCACCAAATAATGGTGCTCTTCCTTTAGGCTCTCGATCTCCCCCTGTGGCATCGTTTCTATATCAGGCATTGCTAACGGATCAAGGCCGTACTCACGGCACCGTTCCCACGAATCGGCTATCACATTCTGATGCTCGACCGGTGCTTTGACAGCGGTTAGGCCTACTTTGTAGGCGGCCAACGGCCCTGTCTGGGGATCATTTAAATTGTGCATAGATTCCTACCGATCGTTGTTTTTATTATATCGGACCATCTCAATTGTCCTTAAAAAAGCAGAGCAAAGAGTATGTCCTGAACAAAACTTGCCTCGTATTGAACAGTCTTGATGTTCACAGTTAATGATCAAAACTGTTCAGAGTCAATACTTAACTGAACAGCGGCCGCTCCTGAGACCAACTAAAAGACCTTAAATTCGCCCAGATTGTAATATTTATCACTTATTAATCAATAACTTATAATGATTAATCGGAGTGTTAAGTTAAACTTGGCACAGGATTAGCATTGTTCCTTTCAGAATAAAAAAATTGCGCAGTGTTGAACACACAGCAAAAATCAAAATAGCTACAGGACGGCATATATGTCCCTCAAATTAGAAAATGTAGACCAGGTCGTGAACGGCCAAAACCACCTAACGAATGTTAATTTAACGCTTGAGCCAGGTTCATTTAATGTGCTTTTGGGTCGCACCGGCGCTGGTAAAACCTCGCTGATGCGTTTGATGGCGGGCTTGGATAAGCCAACCAATGGCAAGATCATTATGAACGGTGCCAATGTCACCGGCATCACGGTGCAGAAGCGTAATGTGTCGATGGTTTATCAGCAGTTCATCAACTACTCCAACCTAACGGTTCGGGAGAACATCGCGTCGCCACTGCGTTTGGCCAAAGCCTCTGAGGCCGAGATCAACAAGCGGGTGATGGAAACCGCCGATATGTTGCGGATCACCGAGTTTTTGAATCGTTACCCGCTGGAACTGTCCGGCGGTCAGCAGCAGCGCACGGCTATGGCGCGCGCCCTAGTCAAAGACGCCAGCCTGATCCTGTTCGATGAGCCTTTGGTCAACCTAGATTATAAGCTGCGGGAAGAGCTGCGCTTCGAATTACGCGAACTTTTTAAAGCCCGTAACGCTATTGCCGTCTACGCGACCACCGAACCAAATGAAGCTTTAGCGTTGGGTGGCACCACCACCCTGTTGCATGAAGGCAGAGTGATCCAGTCTGGCCCCTCAGCTGCGGTCTACCGTGAGCCGGTCGATGTCTATGCAGCCGATCTGTTCAGTGAACCACCGATTAATTTAATACCCGGTAACGTGACCGACAATGAGGTCACCTTCGATGAATCAGTACACTTTCCATTGCATCAAGACCTTAAAAGTCTGACGCCGGGTGGTTATAAGTTTGGTATCCGTCCCAGCCATATTGGTCTTGTGCCAGACAATGACGACGACCTCGAACTGTCGATGAAGGTCGAACTGGCTGAGATTAGCGGTTCGGAAACCTTTCTCCACGTGAAAAACGATCACTTTAATTTGGTCATGCAGTTGTCTGGCGTTCATGCCTATCGCAGCGATGCCACCATTAACATCTATCTGCCGGTACACAAGCTGTTTGTGTTCAATCTCGACGGCAAAATGATCCAGTCGCCGACTCGACTGATAAGGGGCTAACTCAAGATGGCTGAAATACAACTGAAGTCCTTAGCGCAC
>Ga0115563_1003654_pt1 | contig 10734 bp, 9 predicted proteins | sample COGITO_mtgs_1105_2_FD_87198 | JGI IMG/M metagenome (GOLD analysis project Ga0115563, IMG submission 87198) | Pelagic marine microbial communities from North Sea - COGITO_mtgs_110519 | ecosystem: Environmental > Aquatic > Marine > Epipelagic | place: Germany:Helgoland, sampling site Kabeltonne...
CGTCGTATTGCTGAGAACTTCGCCGCGCTGGAAAAGCTAATCTAGATAGCTGATTAAATGTCCAGCGTAGAGGTCATCACTGACGTTATTTCTATAGGCACCCTTCTAAAGAGCACATTGGAAGAGGAGTTTATTGCCCTATCGGAAAAGAACTTAGAGCACCTGGAAAGTGTGCAAGTTAGAAAAGTTGAGCTACTACAAAACTTGGAAAGCACATGGCCTAAAGGCGAGACTGAGTCACTTGCGTTAGATGAGCCTTTATGGGATGAGGCGCGCAGCTTAATCAGTGAATGCAAAGAGGCTCATATTCGCAACGATCTATTGCTGAAACGCCAGCTGGAAGTTGTAAGAACTGTACTGGCCTCTCTCACAAAGAGAAGTACCGACAACTCAAGCAACCTCTACGATAAAATGGGCAAAATGAAGCGCAAGCGTCAGCCTCTTTATTAACCAACCCTTTCTAACACCTCTCTTTTCGACAACCCCCTCACTTAAACGCCTTGGCTTAACTGCCTCTCTTCACCAAGCGCTGACCCGCAACAACGCTCTGTTACTCTAGCGTTTGGGGCACCTGGCCCTTCAGCCAATAGGCCCAGGACAACACTGTTGCCACTGACTGATATACCTCTTCAGGCACCTCTTGCTCTAATTTTAGATAGGACAACGTCTCCACAAGCACCGGATCTTCCGCGACGTGAATACCATGCTGCTTTGCAATTTCGATAATCTGCCAAGCCACGGCGCCCTTGCCCTTGGCTTTAATAATCGGTGCGCGCACCTGGTCATACATCAGCGCGACCGCTTTCTTTTCGCTGTGATTACCGTCAATAAAGACGCTATCGCCCTGCCTTGGGTTATTCCAGCTATTTTTATCATTGGACTTAGGCATCGATATTTAACCCCACTCTTTGCTCAGGAACGTCATCGGTAATGGGGATTCTTGTGGTTGGGAAGATATTTAGGGTCACCAAGGTAACGCCCTGCTCGCGTAATCGCTTAACCAGTTCCTCTCTGGAGGCCTGGGCCACAGCAAATAATTCTGTCGAGGGCAGCCAAATACGCACTTCAATTTGTTTCGATGCATCTACTCTAATATTCGCAGACATAGCCGTTTGCTCATCTAAACCTGCTTCCAGATCTACTGACCAAGTTTTTTGTACATTGCTTTCGGCATTTCCCGGCGTTTCGTCTTGGCTCAAGCGAATATATACCGGCCATTGATCAGCAAAAGGAATCACCCAAGACAAAGACGTTTTACCCGCAACCTGTTGTGCCAAACTTTCAATCTGTCGGGCCTCCAATTCGTCTATGGCACCAGATATTGAGGTGGTGTCCATTTGGCGGCTTTGAAAAAGCGCGCGCAAACCAATAAGCGCAGATTTAATGCCTTGGTTCGCTGGTGCCATGCCGGTCTGGCGGATCTCACTTTCAGTAAACAAGCCGAAATTTTCTAGCGAGCGGCGGATGCTGGCACTGTTAATTTCCCGCGAGTTCATGAGTAAACCGCGCAGCACCTGGCTTAGGTCGCCACTGGCCGGCGAGCCCAAGAGTTGCGGCATAACACCGGGAGAAAAAAGGCGGCCCAAATGCATGCCGCCTGCATGGCCCAAGAGTCTGCCAAAGCGTGCATCTGCATCAGCCCGCTGATTGAGCTTATTCGCGCTGTTTGGGTCTACTAGGCTGAGCACCATGTTGCCATTTACAACACTGACCATAAAAGCAGCTGGCCCTTGGGCTAGCGACATACGCGCCGGCATGGCCAGTTGTTGGTTACCTATTAACAACAAGTTACCGTCTGGCCGCTGGGCGACCACGGCGTTGATAACTTGACCCTCTCTAAGCCCTAACACTCGTGCCTGTTCAGGGTTGATGCGCATACCCGCTGCGGCACCCTCCACATAAACAATGTTAGGTCGCATGGACATATTCATGGGTTCTGCGGTCAACATTTTGACGCCTCCACTGAGATTGTTTGCGACAAACCCGGCTGATTGGGTTTGCTTCAATATGTAATTACTACCCTGCCGATCCACCACCATGGCTGTTGGTAGTTGGGATAGGGTAAAACCTTTAGGCAAATTAAACTGCCTGTTGCCTACTTCCAACAAAGTATTTGAACCTTTGCTGATCACCCGCCCCTGTATATTGGGGCCTTGTTGGGTAAGTAACTCTTGGGCCTGGCCGGCACTTATGGAAATCCTCGGCTGGACTGTGGCGTTAGTTTGCGCAGGCGCTTGATTGCCACCGGCGTTGGCGCTGCTCGGCACTGACCCCGCAGTTGCTAGAGGTGCAGTAGGTGCTGCATTAGGCGCTGCGGCAACTAAGAAGTGCCGTACTATACTTTTGCCGCCCACCTCACTGTGCTGGCTGACCAGTGTCAGTGCCACTGACGCTTGAGTATATTTAGCAACCATCGGCAAAGGCAGCGTGCCATTGGGTAGCTTCAACTCACTGCCCGTAGAGCTGTGACTAATCACTGCGGTTAGTGGTTGGCCTACACGCAAACCCAATTGATTCATTTGCGTTTGATTGAGTCGAGCGATCTGTTTGTTTTCGAACTTCGCCAAATTATCTAAAGTGGAGGCGTTATTAGTCCCAGCTAAAGTTTGGTTCGTCCGACGGCCTGAATTTGCTGCCGGCAGGGTTGCAGCCGCAGTGCTGGCGGTGGCGGTGGTTAACGTGTATTGACCACGCTGCAACCCAACTGTGAGCGCAATAGTTTGTCCCGGCGTGCCTATTCGATGTGGCAGCGTAATTGATTTGTTATCTACCGTTAACGTAGTCGTGCTTACTGTTTGTGCTACCTTGGCTTGAATAGGTTGACCCACAACTAGGCCTAAGCTGCGCGCCTGTTGTTGGGTGATTTGAATCGTTTGAGGCGCTTGAGATGTTGCGGGCGCTTGCGGCACAGCGGGTATTGGGCTCGTTGACGGTAGAGCGCGAGGAGCAACAGATTCCGCAGTGTTAACCTGGGGCGTGGGCTGCACAAGCGTGAGCACTTGCTGGCCGTCGACTACTTTGACCTGAAAGGTTAGGGGTTGGTTAGGCGCAGTGACAGCGTTCGGCAATGTTGCTCTTGAAGGCAGCGGCAGTTGCTGCTGTTTAACGTGCAACGCGCGCAGACCTTCATTAATAACAACTTGGCCTTGTACCACCTGACCAGGCTGGAGGTTCAACAGGCGTGCTTGAGTAGGCGGAATACGCACTTGGGTCACCGTCAGTGCGGTGGCAACAGTCGCCGGAGCCGGCGTTGTGGTTACGGGCGCATAGTTAAGCAAAATGGGGCCTTAAGGATATTGGATCCAACCCTCGTATGGATCGATGCCGCGCGCCTTGGCTTTGTTCGGATCTATGTCCTTAAAAATGACTTTCTTAATATCGTCTACATCCGGCACTTTGAGACGCTTATTAGCCAACATCCAATTGGGATTGGAACGTTTGAACGCGCTTGGGTTAGCCCGTACAAATGCCCGGCGTAAAATAGACGGGCGGATGCTTGAATTGCCGGCTGTCTGCTTAATGATTTTGTCTAGATAGTCACCGGGCTTAACTAGGTATGTACCGTCTTCGGCAAGCACGGCATCTTTGGTGTTTTTATCTGCAACTCTCGTTGCTTCTATTGCAGCCTCTAAATCCTTAATTAGTCGGGCTAGAGCCGCGTCTAGTTCGGCAACATCAATTTCTTCCACTGCGTCTTCGCCGTTGGCTAAGGCAAGTTCAGGTTCTGGCTCTACAGCTGCACAGCCGGATAAAACAACCAGTACGGCAAACATACCTAACACGTTACGCATAGATATTGAGACCAACTTCGCTAGCCCCATCGAGATAGACGTTGATATAAATATTGGTCCAGTAGCCATACAAATTCCTGTTTTTCTTTTTAACATCGACTTTCTTCTAATAAGACCATTCACGGCGCTAACGCCGCCAACGGGATAGCAATCATGTTGCTATACGAACGGGGTTCAGGGCCGGCATAAACTTCAATACTCGCCGTATGATTATTCAGCTGGGTAATTTGGGCAAGGCCAATTGCACTCAGTGCACGCTCTAAACCTTGCCTTTGGGCCAACGCACTGCTGGGCATAATGAGAAACTTTTGCCCATAAAAAAGGCCAACGTCTCGTCCAGCCATAAGCAAACCACCATCAGGCCTGTGGGCAACAACGATCGCGGAACCAGTATCACAGCGGATACTCGCGCCAAGGGCCTCTATCGCTTGAGAAGACCATTGGGCTAGATCTGTTACCGCAGATTTGGACAACGTAAGCCAAGCCTTTTGAGCCTTTTTATCGCCCGCATCTGATTTGACTAGAATTGAACCGGTTTGGCTGAATTGAACGCCAAGGCTGGATTGAGCAATGATCTCAATGTCCAAACGTATGGGCCCCCTGGATGATTTGGTCACCCAAAACCGATCTAGCATTTTGGCTTCAGGCCGACCGGAGATACGAATGATCACTTCAAGATCCGAAGTAACCTGTTCGGCCAAGACCATATATTGCAGATAATCTGCACCTGCAGATGTGCCCACAACCTCAGGCTCAATTATCGTTGTGTCCTGCAAGGCGCCAAAGCGGGCGGCTTGCATAAAGTCTTGTTTGATTAATCTGGCACTGTCGCTCATGAGGTTCAGCACACTGACGTCCTCAATCTGATCCAATTGCAGCATTAACTTTAACCGCTGTCTTCTTGCTCCGGGACGGGAGCAACTTTGCTCGTCGCCTGTTAAGCCTGCGGAATCGCTCTCTACTAACCGCGTGCCTTTGAGACCAAAGCGGTTGATGTAGGGCTGAGGTCGCAACTTCTCTAACTGAAGGTTGCTGAACATCATTACTTCTTCTTTTAACGCGCCGTCATTGTCGGTCCAGCTGGCCGCCGCTACGCTGGCATTACGCTCCATTGCATAGTCCAGGACAGATTGCTTGAGAATGGCCAACTGCTCGTCGCTGTCAATTTGATTCAGCGATGCCAGTGAATCAATATCTGTCGCATTAGATGTTAAGGCGGTTTCGGCCACCGTAGTAGCGCCAAACAGGTTCAAAGCAAAACCCATAACACATAGCATCGCCACCTTGGCATTGCACTTTGTCCACATATGCATCGCTTTTGCGCTCACTTTAGCGACCCCTAGCCTCCCCTACCTGCCGGGGCTATTAGAGCTTCTATCGACTTTCGATACTTGTAGATAATTACGCACCAACTCGTTGATGGTCTCCTGACCTAAAGAAAGCTTGGTTTCATAGGTCTCACCACCAATAGGCGTAATGCTGACTAATTTGGCGCCATAAATCACACCCTCAACCCTGCTGCGCATTTGGTCTTGAGTAATCGACATATCGACCATGGTACCCGTTGCGTTTACATACTGGCCGTAAACTTGCTCAGTTAGCGCACGGTAAGCGTCTAACTTGGAAGCTTTGATGGCCATAAGCCTTTTCTGCGCTGGTGTGTCGCCGTGTTGAGAGGAGATCACCGCATAACCCGTGGCAACAATACCCTGTCCCTGGGTCATACCATAAGTGTCTTGATTGCGCCCTTGGCTGGCACAGCCAACAAATAGCAATGCCAAGGCAAGTGTAAATACCCACTGGCAAAACTGCTTTTTTAGCGACATAGAATTGGCTTTGCCTGAACTTTGTAAATACATGGTGAACTCTAAGTTAATTTTCTTACGTAACTTCAGTCGGCCCAAAAGCAAATTTCTTGAATAAATTCAGCAAAGTTAGCGATTTTTCAGTAATAGGCACGGTTCCTGCATTTCAAGCGTGTGGACGCAGTGCATCCGCGTATTTTTGCGAAAAATCGATATTTTTCGTCAATATTTGTAGCAGCAAACAGGGTTTTTTAACGAAATGGCATCTAGCTCTTTTACATTGTCAGATCTTCGACAGTTGTCACTAGACATTCCATGGCAGTCATTGGCTATGCCTGTGGTGATTGTGTGGATCTTGACCATGCTGATCTTACCCTTACCGCCGTTCATGCTGGATATCTTTTTCACTCTGAATATTCTTTTGGCGCTATTGATCATTATGGTTGCGCTAAATACCTCTTCCACGCTGGAATTCTCTTCTTTTCCAACCATCATTTTGTTCGCGACCATGCTGCGCTTGGGGCTGAATGTTGCATCTACGCGGGTGGTTCTTTTAGAAGGACACCAGGGCGGCGACGCAGCTGGACAAGTGATTGCAGCATTTGGCGAATTCGTTATTGGTGGCAACTACGTTGTTGGTTTTATTGTCTTCGCAATTCTGATGATTATTAACTTTATCGTCATCACAAAGGGTGCAGGGCGTGTATCTGAAGTAATCGCTCGCTTCACATTAGACGCCCTACCGGGCAAGCAAATGGCCATTGACGCGGACCTGAATGCCGGCGTTATTGATCAGGCTGAGGCGAAGCAGCGACGTATGGAAGTTTCTCAAGAATCGGACTTTTTCGGTTCAATGGACGGTGCATCTAAGTTCGTTCGAGGCGACGCAATTGCTGGCTTATTGATTCTTATCATTAACTTGGTGGGCGGCCTCGGTATTGGTTTATTACAGTATGATTTAACGCTAGCTGAAGCGGGTAAGAATTACGTTTTGCTGACCATTGGTGACGGCCTAGTTGCACAGCTACCCGCCATTATTCTCTCGCTCGCAACAGCGATCATCGTTACTCGAGTAGCCACCTCTGAATCTTCACCAGAACAGGCCGGTAAGCAGCTGGCCAATCCACTAGCCTTCTTTATTGCTGGCGGCATTTTGACATTTATGGGCGTTATTCCCGGCATGCCAAATTTGGTGTTCCTATCTTTGGGCGCGGCGGCATTGGGGCTGGGCTTCTATATTACCAAACAAGAAAAATTGGCCCTAGAATTTCCAGAAACCACGCTGGACGGGCCAGATGCCAATGCAGCGCCAGCTGATCCTAACTTGCTTGAGCTTGATTGGGATGACGCCGGCCAAGTGGATGTCATCAGCTTAGAACTGGGCTATGGCCTGATCCCTATGGTGGACTCTGACACGGGGGGCCGACTGTTAAACCGCCTTAAAGGCATCCGTAAAAAGTTGTCTGCTGAAATGGGCTTTCTACTGCCTTCCATCAGAATCCGCGACAACTTAGATAACGCACCTGATTCCTATCATATTGTATTGAATGGCTCGGTACGCGGCATGGGTACCATTGCTGTAGGTAAGGAAATGGCCATTAATCCCGGCAATGTTTTGAGTGAAATACAGGGCCAAGCCGGCAAAGATCCAGCATTTGGCTTGGACGCGGTATGGATTGAATCCTCTGAGCGCGAATATGCTCAAGCAGTTGGTTATACCGTTGTAGATTCAAGCACAGTCATTGCCACGCACCTTAATGCCGTGATTAAGAACAATGCTGACGAATTGATGACTTACGACGTAAGCCAGCAGCTTATCGACAAAATTGCTGAGACGTCGCCCAAGCTTATTGAAGACTTTATTCCTGAGAAACTTTCTTTGGGTACCGTTGTTCGAGTTCTGCAAAATCTTCTACGTGAGCGTGTGCCACTGCGTGATATGCGCACCATCCTTGAGACATTGGCTGAAGAAAGTGGCCGCACACAAGACGCTAACCAACTTGCAGCCCTGGTTAGGCCAAAGCTTGGTCGCCTCATAGTCCAAGAGATCATTGAATCTGACGAAGAGCTGGCCGTGATGACCCTTGATCCAGAGCTAGAACAGTTAATGAGTGACTTGGTCAGCCGTGCGAACAGCTACGACGAGATTGCCCTAGAACCGTCTTTGGCAGAGAGCTTCTTCAAGTCTGTTCGAGACACCATTGAAGAGTTAGAACAGCAAGAGTTACCTGCGGTACTGGTGGTATCCCCACTGCTTAGACCTTGGCTAGCTCGCCTGCTGCGAAGATCTTCTAAAGACCTGACAGTACTTTGCTATACCGAAATCCCTGATGATCAGCCCATTCGCGTGGTCTCATCTATTGAAGTTAACCGACGAGAGATTGAGCAAGAGTAATCCTTGCGAGAGTAAATTATGGAACTAAAACGATTTGTAGCCGCCGACACTAAATCTGCAATGGAGCAGGTGAGAGCCAGTTGTGGGGAAGAAGCTTTAATCATTAGCACAAACCGTATCGGTAACAAGACCGAGATGATTTGCGCAGTGGAAATTGCCCCTGAGGAAACGCCAGAGCCTAGTTCTGCAGCGGCTGTAGTGAATATGCTGTCCAAGGCTGTAGCAAAATCTGATGTCAGCGAACCTGCTGCTGGGCATACTGCGGATAACGCTGCAGACAGTCCTTTTGCACCGAGCTCTGGCCGCTTTGCGCCTGCGGATAAAGACAGTTTTTCTAATCAATTAGGCAACGCGCTGCGCGGTTCAACAAGCCAGCCACAAGCCAGCGAAATCAAAGTGGAACTTAGCCCGCAAGCTGCTGCATCCGCCCCAACTTCAGCCCCAGTGTCTTCGTCTAGCCGCGAGTCCGAAGCGTCTATGAGTGAAATGCGTCAGCTGATGAAGACCATTCAATCGGAGTTTTCAGACTTACGCCAAACGCTCCAACATCAATCAACTGCCAATGTGCCTGTCGACAGGGCTAGGGCTGCTATTTCTTCATTTAACAGATTGATTCAAAAGCGTGGTGAAGACCAATTTCAGAATGTGCTAGAGCAAATTCAACGGCTAAATAAGCTTTGCCCAGGCCAACAACAAGACTGGCAGGGTGCGCACCTTTTCCTTGGCTTACCCGGCAGCGGTAAAACCACCTGCATTATGCAAATTGTAGATAACTTGGTCGCTGCTGCTACAGCGGCGGATACACCAAACAGACCCAATGCACTGATTACACTCGCGCAACCGGGGTCTCTACAGGCACAAGGCGAATACTGGCCAACACTTAGCCGGCATGCGCAGAAACTCAACATCGCTTATTTCCACGCGGCCGATGAGGTGGCTTTGGCAAAACTTTTGCAAACCTATGGGCCAACCCACAATATTTTCATCGACAGCCATTCTGAACAGCTTAATGATGATGAAGCATTGTTTAGTTTGGTCAGCCAAAATTCCTTAACACCCCACGTTTGTTTCCCCGCAGATAACTCGCTGCTAATACTCGAAAATTTGAGACAGCGCGCGCCTTGGCTAGTATCCTCTATAGTTCTAACTCGACTGGATTTAGCCCCAGATTTCGAATCGCTGATTAGCGCTTTAGAAGTGGTGGGCGCTCAGGTTGATTGCGTCACAGGGTGTGCGCCGAGTGAATGGAACCAGGAACAAAGCGATTAATAAGATGAACAAAATACCAGTCGCCATAATAATTAATCCGGGCCTTTGCAAACAAGATGTCTGAAGCCGTGAACACAACATCAGTAATTGGCATTGCCAGCGGCAAGGGCGGGGTTGGCAAAACGACCATCGCTGTAAATTTGGCATTGGCCCTTTGCAAAGAAAACCGCAAAGTTGCATTGCTGGACGCAGACCTTGGTTTAGCCAACTCACAAATCATTTTGGGTATTAACGCACCATTTAACGTTAGCCATGTGTTTAATGGCGAAAAAACCGTCGAAGAGGTCAGCGTCACCAATGACGATGGCCTTCTCCTTATACCGGGCGCATCAGGCAACGAATCTCTCGCAAATATAACGGCTATGCAGGCCAAATCGTTAGTTGAGCAAATTTTACATACCTACCCTGATTTAGATATTTTGATTATCGATTCGGCTGCGGGTTTATCTAGTTCCAACATGAGCTTTTTAGACGCCTGCCACGCTAGATTGGTGATTTTGCAAGACGAGCCTGCTTCTATTGCAGATGCCTACGGGCTGATCAAGCTGGAAAGCCGCAAAGATCGGCTAGAAACCCTCTTTGTTATTCCCAACAAGGTTGCTTCTCAAGACGCCGGCAGTAACCTTTTCAATAAAATGAACCGTGTTTGCATGCAGTTTCTTGAAGAGCCTGTTAACTATTTATATTCTGTTGTTGAAGATGATTTACTGTCGCAAATTATTAGACGACGAGAGAATCTTCTTAACGATCACCCAAGTAGCCGAGCAGCGGCAAATTTCAAAGGCTTTGCTAAATCTCTCATTGAGTTGCTAGGGTCTTCGAAATTCTCTGCAAACTCAGCGGAAAAGGTTAACTAACTGGCTTCGCCCTATGTCTGATATTGACGCATATTCAGAGCAACAAGCAGATACCGGCATCTCTATAGGCCAGCACTATACTTTGGTGAAGCGAATTGCTTACCACTTGCGCACGCGTTTGCCTTCTAGCATCGCCACCGATGACCTCATTCAGGCCGGCATGGAGGGCTTAATTCATGCACAAAAATCCTTTGAGCCTTCTAGAGGCATTGAGTTTGAGCTTTTCGCAAAAACTAGAATCAGAGGGGCAATGCTTGATGAGGTGAGGCGTATTTCCTACTCCACTAGGTCCGCCATAACCATTAAACGCGAGCAAGACCACGCCATAACCTCTTTGAGTAGGGAATTTGGTCGGCCACCAAAGAGTGGAGAGGTTGCTAAATTTCTCAATAAGGACGTAGCAACCTACGAAAAAGAGCGAATTATTGCGGAGGGTGTAGACATCGTCAGTAGCGATGCGACACCCAACCAATTTGAAGAATTCAGTCAGGTAGAGGACGGGCCTGATGAAAGCTTAGAAAAAGAGCAGATGATCAAAAATTTGGCAGACTCTGTAGAACAACTCCCTGAACGCGCAAAGATGGTGTTAGCACTGTACTACCAAGAGGAAATGAACC
>Ga0115563_1003731_pt1 | contig 10628 bp, 12 predicted proteins | sample COGITO_mtgs_1105_2_FD_87198 | JGI IMG/M metagenome (GOLD analysis project Ga0115563, IMG submission 87198) | Pelagic marine microbial communities from North Sea - COGITO_mtgs_110519 | ecosystem: Environmental > Aquatic > Marine > Epipelagic | place: Germany:Helgoland, sampling site Kabeltonne...
GTGGGCGATATTGTTGAATGCCTAGAGAGAGCTTCAATACTGAAGAAAAAAAAGAGATTAAGTAAGTGTTTGAGTCATGCCCGTTTCTCGGCAGGTTTATCGGTTCAGCCTAAAGCCGTTACTGATATGAGTTTGAAAATAGTATAGTTTTTTTAAAACGATGGTTATTGATAGTATTAATAGTATTAATGGCCATCGTTGCTTGGCTAGCTAGTTGCTAGCTGGTCACCACTAAATAACAAACCAGCGTTTTTTTACCAGCATTTTCAATGCAATGATTTAAGTCAGCACGATAATGTGCCGAATCTCCGGTCGATAATTTACAGACGGTTTCTCCCGCTATTACGTTTGCTTGACCACTGGCAACGGTTAACAATTCTTTGGTCCCTTCATAGTGAGGTGCGCTGACTAAGCTTGCCTTAGGCGCAATTCTTAGTTCATAAAACTCAATGTCTTTTTCCATATGAAGCGGTGATAGGGTGCGGATTTTACATTCGTTATCACAGCGGAATAAGTTGTTGGTATCACTGCCATACACCACTTCAATAGGCGATGTTGACCATGGTTGATCGACAAGTTCGCCAATCGTGATGCCAAATGCCTGCGCAATACGAAAGGTCACCGCCAACGTGGGATTTGCTTGCCCTCGCTCTATCTGGCTTAGCATGGAGCGGCTGACGCCAGAGCTTGTAGCTAATTGATCCAGCGTTAAGTTGTTGTTCTTACGTAGCTCTGTAACACGATCGCAAAGTACTTGGCTGGCTTGGTCTATTGAGCTCGCTGTTTTTGTTGCAACGCTTGGTTTCTTTGTGGACATAAAATCAATTTCCGTTATAAGGGAATTTATTCCGATATCTGGGATCGTATCTGTTTAGGTGATTCTACTATACAGGAATCACTTCTTATATAGTAAACGCGGTGGAGTGTAACTCGGATGAAGGCATTAGTTAAGCAAGAGGCGCAAGAGGGGCTTTGGCTCAAGGATATGCCCGAACCTGAAATGGGTATCAATGATGTATTGATAAAGGTTAAACGAACCGCTATCTGCGGTACAGATTTACATATTTACAATTGGGATAGCTGGGCGCAAAAAACGATTCCTGTTCCTATGATAGTTGGCCATGAATTTGTCGGTGAAATTGTATCTGTTGGTTCAAATGTAAATGATTATAGAGAAGGGCAGATAGTGTCTGGTGAAGGGCATGTTGTCTGTGGCCGTTGCCGTAACTGTATGGCCGGTCGTCGACATCTCTGTGCTTCGACCAGTGGTATTGGTGTTGATAGGCCTGGTGCATTTGCTGAGTATGTATCGCTACCTATGTCTAATGTCTGGGAGCATCGTCCGGGTATTGATTTAGATGTCGCAGCATTATTTGATCCGCTGGGTAATGCCGTTCATACCGCACTGCAATATGATTTACTGGGTGAGGATGTATTGATTACGGGTGCGGGTCCTATAGGTGCTATGGCTGCTGCTGTTTGCCGGCATGCGGGCGCTCGACATGTTGTGATTACCGATATTAATCCTCAACGTTTAATCTTGGCTGAAAAGCTTGGAGCCACTTGTGTGGTGAATGCTGCCACCCAGAATTTAGCCGATGTTCGTCGTAACTTAGGTATGTCAGAAGGGTTTGATGTTGGTTTAGAGATGTCAGGTCATCCTTCGGCGTTTAAGGATATGCTCGCCAACATGTGTCATGGAGGAAAGGTCGCGATGTTGGGTATTCCTAGTGAGCCCTTAGCGATTGATTGGAATACCGTGATTTTCAATATGCTAACGCTTAAAGGTATTTATGGACGTGAGATGTATGAGACATGGTACAAAATGTCGGTAATGATTGAGACCGGTCTAAATATTGCGCCAGTCATTACTCATCGGCTGCATTACAGTGATTTCCAAATGGGTTTTGATGCTATGCGTGCGGGTAACGCAAGCAAAGTCATTTTGAATTGGGAATAATCTAAAACGTAAACGAGCAAGCGTTTAGTCACGTTTAATATTTGAGTGTTGTAAAGAAGGAGAGTCAGCGTGTACGATCAATTTCAAAATCATTTGAGTCAAGAGTTAGCGGGCATAGAAGAGGCTGGTTTATTCAAGCGAGAGCGGCTAATTAGCTCGCCACAAAGTACGCATGTCAGTGTAATGAGTGGGTCTAACAAGAGTGATAATAAAACTGTATTGAATTTATGTGCTAATAATTATTTGGGGCTTGCTCAGCACCCTCAAGTGAATGCTGCCGCGAAAGCCGGCTTAGAGGAGTGGGGCTATGGCATGGCTTCTGTGCGATTTATTTGTGGCACCCAAACGCTTCACAAGACTCTAGAACAAAAACTCAGTGCGTTTTTAGGTATGGAAGACACTATTCTTTATCCTTCTTGTTTTGATGCCAATGGCGGTTTGTTTGAAACCTTACTCACTGACAAAGATGCGGTTATTTCAGATCAATTAAATCATGCCAGTATCATCGACGGTATTCGCTTATGCAAAGCGAGTCGATATCGTTATAAGAACAGTGATATGGCAGACCTTGAGGCACAGCTTCAAGCAGCTGATAAAAACGGAGCGCGATTTAAATTAATTAGCACCGATGGCGTGTTTTCAATGGATGGCTATATTGCTCGCCTAGATGACATTTGTGATTTAGCCGATAAATACAATGCACTTGTACATTTTGATGATGCGCATGCAACGGGCTTTGTAGGTGAGGGGGGTCGTGGTACACATGAATACCATGGCTGTATGGAGCGAGTAGATATTGTCACCGGTACATTAGGCAAAGCCTTAGGTGGTGCGAGTGGTGGCTATACGAGTGCGCGTAAAGAAATTGTCGAGCTGTTACGTCAGCGTTCACGGCCTTACTTGTTTTCTAACACAGTGGCTCCACCTGTGGTAGCTGGTGCTATTAAGGCATTAGAGTTGGTGACATCATCTAATCATTTACGTGATCAGCTGAATGAAAACACCGCCTTTTTCCGTGAAGGGTTAGCTCGAGAGGGCTTTGAACTACTACCTGGAGAGCATCCTATTGTTCCTGTTATGTTGCATGATGCTGCGTTGGCAGGGCAATTTGCCAACGCTATGCTTGCTCAAGGTATTTATGTCGTTGCTTTCTGTTATCCCGTTGTCCCTAATGGTAAGGCGCGCATTCGTACGCAAATGTCTGCGGCACTAACGCGAGATGATTTAGAAAAAGCGATTGATGCCTTTGCCTATGTTAAGCGGAAGCTGGCACTTTAGTCGCTATATGCTTAGCAAATGAATTCTAGAATTTATCAGTGATTCTCATAGCGTAAGTAGGGTCTGAAACACCTGTATCTCTAAGTTAAAGGGCTGCTAAAGGTATAAGCGGCTGTTTGCTGTCCGATAATGCTAAGTCCATAGGCCTAAAATGCCATGGGATTTCGTTCTTTTATCTAAGACAATTCATTGCATCTATTCACCGACTTTTTGTTTAATAGAAAAGGATCCTCGTTATGTCTGAAGAGAAGAGTCTCTGGGAGGCTACGCCTTCACAAGCAAGTAATCTCGCTTATTTTATTATTTGTGGCTTGTTATTTTGGTTAGTTATTCCATTGTTTCTAATTTTGTGGCGTTGGTTACAAACTAAAAATACCAAGTATGAATTGAGTAATCAGCGTCTGATTACGCGATACGGTGTTTTGAATAAAAAAACCGATGAGCTTGAGTTGTATCGAATAAAAGATTATCAGTTAGAAGAACCTATTTTATTACGCATGTTCTCACTAGGTAATATCATTCTAAAAACTTCCGATCGATCGCATTCTGAAGTGGTTATTCATGCGATTGAGAAGGGTGAAGAGCTGCGTGAAATATTGCGGCATCATGTGGAAATTTGTCGAAGTAATAAACGCGTTCGAGAAGTCGACTTCGAATAAAATGGAGGGTTTTCTGATGTCCAGCTTTGACTATGTGGTACTTGCTGTAGGTTTTGGCTTGTTATTTTTGGGTGCTTTTTCTGGTTATGCCTTATTTGCTAGAGCGTTAAAACTGTCGGATAAATTTGGTGATGAAACTAATATAGGCACGCTGTGGGGTTTGTTTTTAATTGGCTTGTCAGGCGGTTTGTTATTAACTTGGTTGTCATTGCCTTAGTTTTTTTACTAACTGAAGTGCAGCGGATAAAGAAAAATGCTTAATTTAAAAAAACTAAAATTAGCTGAAGTCGAGTTTTTACAGCGCTTTCCTGGTGGCTTTGCACATCCTGACATGCAAGCTATAGGTAAAAAACATAACGTCACAAAAATGGTTACCTTTGCGCAAGAAAGCTTTACTAAAAAGGCCAGTAAAGATATTGATAGCTATGCAGAAAATATGATTAAAGTGGTGAGTCGTTCATCGATGGTGTCGATGTTTGAAAAGCCTAAGTTTCGTGATTTTGTTCAACGACTCGACCCTTCAGAAAAAGCATTTTTAGTGAAATCATTGAATCAAGTCTTGCATGGGAAACAGCAAGCAGGGTTTGAGGTGATGATCGAATTGTTAGATACTGAGAAGCTGGCTAAATGGAGTTTAATCAGTATTATCCCTGCTTATTATGCGCCAACTACCGAAGTGTTTGTTAAGCCTACCACCACAAAAAATGTCATTAACCATTTTGATGTCAAAGATCTTATTTATAAGCCAAGACCTAGTTGGGATTTTTACCAGCGTTATAGGGCCATTATTAGTGCAGCTAAAGACGAAGTTGACAGTAGTTTATCACCCTCTAATGCGGCTTTTTCCGGCTTTCTTATGATGGCCATGCCTAAATAAGTAGCTAATGGCTTTTTTATAAGTAGCTAATGGCTTTGTTATAAGTAGGTTGATAAACATTATCTGCTCGATTCCTTTTCTCAAATGCTAAGTATTTTGTCCTCGTTTGCCATGGGTTATTGCAATATTTTATTTCAGAATAAGTGCTTGTAGAAGAGGATCACTCACGGAGTATTATGATTTATGGTGAATAAAACTCTTAATTCACGGGATATGGATTTCCTATTATATGAGTTTCTGAATACCGAGTTATTACTTAATCGGCTTCATTATGCCGGGCATTCAAAAGAATTATTTGATGCGGCACTTAATAGCACGCGAGAGCTTGCAGATAAGTATTTAGCGAATCATTATCGTAAGTCTGATACTTATGAGCCGGTATTCGACGGTAAGCATATACGCCATGTTCGCGAGACAAAAGAGGCTTGGGATGCCATTACAGAGTTAGGTATTATCCGTGCCGAGCAAGGATTTGATGAGGGTGGTATGCAGCTGCCTGCGAGTATTTGTATGGCGGCTAAATTCTATTTAAGTGCAGCCAATATCGCGACCAGTAGTTACCCTCTGTTAACTGAATCTGCAGCTAACTTAATTGACCGTTTTGGTAGTGAAGAGCAAAAAGCTTTGTTCTTACCTTCTCTTCTGAATGGACGCTTTAGTGGTACTGTTGCTTTGGCCGAAGTGGGTCAGTGGGCTGAGCCGGACGATATTAAGCTTAGCGCAACGATTCAAAATGATGGGAGCTACCGAATTAAGGGGCCTCAAACGCTTATCAGTAATGGTGATCATTGTCTTACCGATAATATCGTACATATGGTGTTAGCAAGTGTTGAAGGTGCGCCAGAGGGTGTCGATGGAATATCATTATTTATTGTGCCCAAAGTGCGGGTAAATAAGGATGGCAGTCTCGGCGAATTAAATGAAGTTGTTTTAGAGGCGTTGTTACCCAAAATGGGATGCCGTAATTCTGCTTCTACCGAATTAAGTTTTGGTGTTAAAGAGGGTGCCGAGGCTTATTTGGTCGGCAAGCCGTACCGAGGTTTTCATTATATATCACAAATAATGAGTGATACTTGTATTCGGGTGAGTGTCGGTGCTGCAGCGCTGGCCTGTCAGGGTTATCAATATTCACTCAGTTATGTACATGAGTGTTCGCAGCGTCAATTATCGATAAAAAATATGCCGCTCTCACAATCAGTCAAGATGTTTGAATCTGCTGATGTGCGCCGTATGCTACTAACCCAGAAAAGCTATTCTGAAGGTGCGCTAGCACTTTGCTTATATGCAAGCTCGCTAAAGGAAGATGAAAAAACCGCCGATACAGAATGTGAGCGACAACGTGCAGCGGTGCTTTTGGATTTGTTGGCACCGGTGGTGCAGTCTTGGCCATCAAAATACGGGTGTATTACAAATGACTTGGCTATGAAGATATTGTCTGAGGTAGGTTGTTTTCATGATTATCCTGTAGAGCAGCTTTATCGTGATCAGCGTATCAACCCTATGCATGAGGGTGCTGAAGTCCTTTATGCTTTAGATTTATTGATTAAGAAAATCCCTCTACAAAATCAATACGGATTTGATATTTTCAAACAAGAAGTAAGAATGACTTTGCAGCGTGTAAATTCAACAGCGCTACTTAAAGAACTGTTTGCACCCGTCCATGAAGCATTAGAATGCTTAGATGTGGTTACTTCAACTTTATTGCATGATATTGAGAAGGATCCTAGCTTGGGCTTGGATACCGCGAATCTCTATCTTGATATGTTTGGGCGCGTCACTATGGCTTGGATTTGGTTGCGGCAAGCGCTGGCGGCTTGTCGCTCCTTAGATGACGATAAACAAGTGCTTACTCAAAGTGAGCAGGATTTTTATGAAGGAAAACTTCAAACTGCACGGTTTTATATTGAGGGAGATCTACCGCAGGTTATTCGGCAGGCGGATTTATTGAGTAACAACAATCAACTTAGTTTCGGTATGTAAGATCAGTTTTTTTGAACCGGTTTTATAATAGATAAGGATTTTTATGAGTTTAGATGCTGTTGGTGTTGTGTGTGAAAATATTGAATCGTCAATCGCATTTTACGGGCTGCTAGGGTTAGATTTTAAAGCCTCTGGTGAGGGACACTATGAGGCTGTTACGCTAAGTGGTTTTAGGCTAATGCTAGACAGTGTTGAATTAATTAAGCGTATTAACCCTGATTGGAAAAAGCCTACTGGCTCCTCAGTTATTCTTTGTTTTAAGCAGGATTCTGTTAAGGCTGTGGATAATTGTTATGCAAGGATGATGGCTGCAGGGGCTGCCAGTCAAAAAGAACCTTGGGATGCCTTTTGGGGGCAGCGCTATGCCTGTGTTTATGATCCTGATGGCCATCAAGTCGATATTTTTGCCGATGCTTAATGATCATTAGCTTAATGCTGAGCTAGCCCAGATTGAATTTACGAAAAAATGGCAGGGTAATACGTTTTCTTATGGGTAATTTGCATTTTGTTTTAATTTTATATTGGCGTTTTAATTCATAAAAATCATGATATTGCTTTTGTTCACAATAACTCTCAGTGAGAATCGTTCTTGTTCTAGAGAGCTGATCACTTTCTTGGCCTAATAATTTTTCTGTGAGCATCGTCATTTCTAACAAAATAGGAATTTCTTGATCGACGAAACCTTCGACTTTGTAGAGTGCATAAAGTTGAATTAACCAGTCTAATATTTTGTACTCATCGTCACCTGTTTGCCTTTCGGCTTCAATTAACTCAATGACGATAGGGATCGCCTCTTTATACCGAACTTGATCAAGCAGGAGTTGATGAAATACTTCGCGTGTTCTGATAGTTGAAAAGTGCATGGCTCCCAATTCTTCTGAGGCTGTGCGGTAAGCATATTCAATATTGCCGGCATTTTCTTCAATTTCGCCAGCGCGAAAATAAGCCATGCTGTTATTTTTCATAATCCGTATACAGCGCCTATCTCGATCAGAGTATAACTGGCTACAACCTTCTAATGCTGTCTCGCCTAGCTCAATGGCTTTTTCCCAGTATTTGCTATCAAAAGCTTCTTTGCCTTTTTTTATAGTGGCATGTAAGCGAGTGTCTGACCATGATTCGGTATTTTCACTGCTTTGCGGCTCGCTAGTAAGCGGTGTTGATATTAGGGTTGTTTTTGCATAGGAGAATGGCGACGAAAGTAGTTGTGTCACTACAAGCGAAAACGCTATTACGAATGATCGTAACGGAAGATGATTATTATATGGCTGGCTAATTACGGTTATTTTCAAAGACTAACCTCCCTTTTATTTGCCCATAATAGGTAAGCGTTGCTTGTGAGGCAAGCCTTTAATGAAGCGCTCTCCGTAATAAAGCCTTTTTTAGGATCGTATTTTTACAATTGCTGAGAGAATGTAAATGAGAATGGCGTTAGTGTCCTAATTTGTTTATTAGCGAGAGATAAATGTTAAACATTTTGAAATGTAAAAATTGTTCTGTTTTATTTTTACAGCTAGAGTTTTTTATTAATAAGCTCAGTAAAGTCATAGGTAATTTCATAATAAGTGATATCGAATATATAAATGAGTATCCATAAGTATGATTCCTTATAAAAAGAAATTTTATATGATTAAAATTGATATTTTTGCTTGGAATGGATACTAAAAAGAATAAATTTTAAAACAACGTCACAATCAATAAGTTAATCACATAAGAAGGTGGGGTTTTATCAGCCTAAAGCGTCTTATCTAACATAGGCAATGTTATATCGAACATTGCAATGGATTGTCGATGAGTATGATGCTAAATATTGAAAGATGTCTAAAGTTGGTCCTGAGCTCGTTTGCGATGCTGTTGGCTTCGTGTGCAATAACCACGGATACTGATTATGCCGAAACTTTACATGCTGATATGACGCCCTCAGCTAAGAAAGGTTTACTGGTGGCTTCTATTACGCGTGAAATAAGTGCTTTAAGTAAGCGCGGTGCCATCGCCTTTTTCTTTGTACGAGATAAAAAAACCGGTGTTGAGTTCGAAATGAGTTCCAATAACACTACAAAAGATACTATTAAGCAGCCAGTAAAAACGAATACTAAGAGAGTTGCTTACAAATCAATAATTGATAATACGAGTGAAGATGCTTCTTTTGCTTTATCCAGTGGCATAGAAAGTACGCAAAACCAAGTGGGTAGGGTGCTGGCTTATGAGTTAGAGCCAGGAATGTATGAAATTTCTAAATGGAAAATTGTTACTGCTGGTGGCGTCGATTTTGCTAATTTCGATTCTGAGCATCAACCACCCATTACCTTTGAGGTAAAATCGGGTGAGGTTTCTTATTTATGTAACTGTCATATCAATGTTGATATGGGTGAAGATATCTTTGGTCTCGCCGTAGAGGATGATGCAGAAGCTGAGATTTATGACAAAATGCAACGTGATATGCAATATGTTGATGAGCAATACCCAAACCTTGGTGATTTAAAAGTCAATAATATAGCGGCTAACCTTCGTGATAGTGATCATCCTCTAGCGCATTAGCCTTGTGTAACAATGTGTAACCGTTATAATCTTTACATTCTAATAATACGTTCTGGCTTCTCTTCCATTTAATGTAATCCTGATGAATCCTTTCGTTCTAGAGATAAGTCGTTATCCTCTTTCGCTAAATTATGTCCTGAGATTCTGGATATTTAACAGGTTTATGTAAAATGCTTTTAGGTGATTTATTTGCAGTGTCTTCGGCGCTGTTTTGGTCGTTTTCAGTCATCCTTATGCGCATTGCAGGGTATCAAATACCACCTATTCCTTTGACGTTCTTCAAAAACTGTATCGCTATTATTTGTTTAGTTTCTGTCATGTTAGTGTTGGGTGAAAGTTTTTTTATTGACCTCTCGCGGGCCGATTATTTACGTCTAACTTTTAGTGCCGTTATAGGAATATGTTTTGCGGACCCTATGATTGCTGCTGCGCTTAATCGCTTCGGTGCAAGCTTACAAGCACTTGCTGATTGCGCTTACTCACCGGCTATAACCTGTATTGGTTTTCTTATGTTTGGAGAAAGGCTAAGCAATTGGGAATTAATTGGCGGGTTTTTGGTTGTTTCAGGTGTTTTTGTGGGCGCAACCATGACAGCTGAAATTAAAAGTTCAAAAGATCTAATGGTGGGGATTTTACTGGCGGCTTCTGCTCATATTATTATGGCTTTTAGTATTTTGATGGTGCGTGATATATACCGTGACTCATCTATTTTTTGGGTGTCTGGCTATCGTTATTTAATTGCCATCATTGCGATGATGGTATGGGCTTATATCCGGCATCCTCATAATATGAAAGAAAAATTATTTTTGGGTTTTTATAGGCCTGATACTTGGAAAACGATGATTCCTATGTCTGTATTTGGGTCATTTCTTGCAGCGACAACATGGATGGCAGGATTTAAATATCTCGAAGCGGGAAGGGCTGCGATTTATAACCAGTTATCTACTGTCTTTATTATTCTGTTGGCTTACTTTCTATTGAAAGAGCAGTTTACAGTAAGAAAGGTTGTAGGAATTGTGCTCGCTTTGACGGGAACATTTATGGTGGTAACGCATTAGCTAGGATTGAGTTGACTGGTGGCGTTGTTTGCTGCTTACCAGCACTAAACAAAACCCCGCCAAAAGAGGCAGGGTTTATTTGTTTGGTACCAGTGGGCGGAATGATGACAAAAGCCTATGGGCTCTTGTCACTTGCTTCGCAAGCGCTCCACTTCGTTTCGCGTCCAAATTGCTTACGCAATTAGTCGAACCGGTGGCGGTGCTCGCCGCCCACCAGCACCAAACAAAAAACCCCGCCAAAAGAGGCAGGGTTTATTTGTTTGGTACCAGTGGGCGGA
>Ga0115563_1003751_pt1 | contig 10580 bp, 8 predicted proteins | sample COGITO_mtgs_1105_2_FD_87198 | JGI IMG/M metagenome (GOLD analysis project Ga0115563, IMG submission 87198) | Pelagic marine microbial communities from North Sea - COGITO_mtgs_110519 | ecosystem: Environmental > Aquatic > Marine > Epipelagic | place: Germany:Helgoland, sampling site Kabeltonne...
CTGAAGATGTCCCCTGACAACACTTATGCAGATAACGAGGCCCGGGCGAGGAATTATTTGGCCCGATTCAAACAGGCGCCTATCGGCCACTTTATTGATGGAAACTGGGTTTCGCCAAAGGAACAACAAACTTTTACTAACCTCGATCCAGCCACCAATGCATCCCTTGGCGAAGTCGTTGCAGGCACAGCGGCGGACATGGATAGCGCCTGCGAAGCCGCAGCAGCAGCATTTCCGGCATGGGCAAGCATGCCAGGCGCCACGCGCAAAAAGTGCCTACATCACTTTGCAGATCTCATAGAGAGTAGAGCCGATGAAATTGCGCTTATCGAGTCTTCCGACTGTGGTCAGGCCATCCGATTTATGAAACAGGCCGCCATACGCGGCGCAGCCAACTTTCGCTTTTTTGCTGATAAAGCACCTGAGGCACGTAACGGGCAATCATTGTTCCAAGCCGATCACACCAACTTCACTGTGCGCAGTCCGATCGGGCCCGTAGGTATCATTACGCCCTGGAACACACCCTTCATGCTGGCCACCTGGAAAATTGCGCCTGCACTGGCGGCGGGTTGTACCATCGTTCATAAGCCCGCTGAATTAAGCCCCCTATCGGCCCATTTATTGGCCGAAATAAGTGCAGAGGCGGGTATTCCTTCCGGTGTCTGGAACACGGTACAGGGCTATGGCGAAACTGTAGGACGGCGGCTTTGTGAGCACCCCGCCATCAAGGCGGTCGCTTTAGTAGGCGAAACTCAAACAGGCAGTCACATCTTGCGTCAGGGTGCCGACACCATCAAACGTGTCCATTTAGAGCTGGGAGGTAAAAATCCTGTCATTGTGTTTGACGATGCCGACTATGAGCGGGCTTTAGATGCTGTTGTCTTCATGATTTTCAGTCTTAATGGGCAGCGCTGCACCTCCAGCTCAAGACTTTTTATTCACAACAGTATCCGAGATCGTTTTTTAGCAGATCTCTGCAGGCGCGTTGACGCACTAGTGGTGGGCCCCCCATTGGATCCTGCAACAGAGGTAGGCCCTTTAATTCATGCCGGGCATCTGGAAAAAGTTATGCACTATATGCGCGCTGCCACAGAGGATGGTGCGACTGTTGCCTCAGGGGGTAAGCGGCGAGATGACCTGGGAACCGGGAACTATGTATCTCCCACCTTGTTTGTTGATGCCAACAACACCATGCGCATTGCAAGGGAGGAAATTTTTGGACCGGTATTGACTGCTATCGGATTCGATACCGAAGCAGAAGCCATCGCCCTCGCCAATGACACCGATTTTGGACTTGCGGGTTATATTTGGACCCGTGATACAGGACGAGCGATGCGGCTGGCCCAACATATTGAAGCGGGGATGCTTTGGGTTAACTCAGAAAATAATCGAAATCTACCCTCGCCCTTTGGTGGCATGAAAATGAGTGGCATGGGGCGAGACGGCGGCGACTACAGTTTTGATTTCTATATGGAAACCAAAAATGTTTGCATCGCCCATGACACCCACAGTATTCCTGTATTGGGACGCTGAACTAAGGAAGCAAAGCTATGGGTAGTATTGCCTTCGCTGCAAAAATAACGCACGTACCGTCTATGTATTTATCTGAAATGGACGGGCCTCATAAAGGATGTCGTGACGCCGCCATTGCAGGACATCACGAAATTTCAAGGCGCTGCCGTGAACTGGGCGTCGATACCATTGTCGTCTTTGACACGCACTGGTTGGTCAACTCCGGTTACCACATCAACAATGCACCGCACTTTGAGGGTGTGTATACCAGCAATGAATTACCCCACTTCATAAAAAATATGCCCTACGAATACGCCGGCAATACCGCACTTGGAGACATTATTGCGGAGGGCTGTAACCAAGCTGGAGTTCACACCCGAGCTCACTGCGATACGACGCTGGCTCTTGAATACGGCACCTTGGTGCCTATGCGTTATATGAACCCCGATGGCCACTTTAAAGTCGTCTCTATCTCAGCCATGTGTCAGGTCCATGACCTTGATGAGAGCGGGCGGTTAGGCGCTGCGGTCAGAGCCAGCGTAGAACAACACTATGACGGTAAAGTTGCCTTACTCGCCTCAGGCTCACTGTCGCATCGCTTTGCGCAAAATGGCGTTTCAGAACATTACCTGCATCGGGTTTGGTCACCCATGATGGAGCATATGGATCGAGAGGTCGTTCGGATGTGGGAGCAAGGTGAATGGCAAGAGTTCGTCGCAATGCTCCCTGAGTACGCCGACAAATGCCATGGCGAAGGCTTTATGCACGATACCGCCATGTTGCTCGGTGCGCTGGGCTGGGACAACTATCAAGGTAAAGTCGAGGTACTGACCCCCTACTTTGGCAGCTCAGGAACCGGACAAATCAATGCAGCATTTCCTATCAATTAGCCGCTAATCGAGCACCATCAAGATGCCACACTTTATTGTTGAATATTCAAACAACCTCTCAGAAGAGGCTCTAAACATTCCTGTTTTACTCGAAACCCTGATTGATACGGCCGTAAAAACCGAGCTATTTCCAATCGCCGGTTTTCGAGCAAGGGCTTATCGTGCTGATCATCAGCGTGTTGGACACGGTGATGCCGCTAACGCCTTTGTGCATGTCGCCATGAACATTGGTCAGGGTCGTAGCGAACACGATCGTCAAAAAGCCGGTGAAACGATTTTTGAAGCGCTAAAAGACCACATGGTGTTACTTTTAAAGACCCACAAAATAGCGCTGTCCTTCGAGATGCGCGAAATCGAACCCGTGAAATTTAACTTCAAAAATACCTGAGGATGCTCATGCTGGACTCAACGGCCGTAGAAGCCGCTGCCGCTGCACTGTTTGAAGCCGAGAAAACCCGTCAACAAATTAGGCCCCTTACACTCACCTATCCTGATATGACTATGGATGATGCCTATGCAGTGCAACGTGCCTGGGTGGATCGTAAAGTCGCTAATGGCGATCGAATAACGGGCTATAAAATCGGGCTGACATCAAGGGCCATGCAAAACGCCATGAACATCACCACGCCTGATTTTGGGGTGTTGCTGGAAAGCATGTATTTTGCCAATAACAGCACCGTTGTCGCTGGAGATTTCTGCGACCCCCGAATCGAGGTAGAGCTGGCCTTCGTCATGAAAAAGCCGCTATTTGGTGACAACATAACCATAGCCCAGGTACTCGATGCCACAGACTATATCGTGCCTTCGCTGGAGCTTATTGCGGCACGTAGCTACCGCACCGACCCCGAATCCGGATATACCCGAAAGGTCTTCGATACCATTGCCGACAACGCTGCCAACGCCGGTTATATTGTAGGCGACCAGAGATTTTCACCCGACGACATCGACCTGCGCTGGTCGGGAGCCATTCTTTATGTGAATGGGGAAGTAGAAGAAACCGGACTCGCCGCGGGCGTACAGGATCATCCCGCCAAGGGTATCTGCTGGGTATGTAAGCGCTTTGCTGCTCACGGCGTGGGATTAGAGCCAGGACAGTTCGTGCTAAGCGGCTCATTTACGCGCCCAGTGGTGGCAAAAGCCGGTGACGTAATGACCTGTGACTACGGCCCACTGGGAACAATAGTCGTTAATTTTAGCTAGGGAATGACCATGGATTTGCCGCCTAATGTGTTTCTACAGCAGCTCGAAAGAGGTGTAACTTTATGGGGCTGCTGGCTAGGCTTACCCGACCCCAACGTAGCAGAAATTGCCGCCAATGCCGGGTTCGACTGGCTGCTTATAGACCACGAACACGCGCCCTTCGAGCTTAGTGATGTCATGGCACACCTGCGGGCAATGGCGCCCTACCCGGTGGCACCCATGGTGCGCCCCGTTAGTGGTGATCCGGCATTGCTGAAAAAATTTCTTGAGATGGGTGTACAAACATTCATCGTTCCCATGATAGATACCCCTGAGCAAGCACAAGCCTGTGTCGATGCCCTGTACTATCCACCCACAGGTCATCGCGGTGTGGGAACAGCATTAGCCCGCGCCTCACGCTGGAATCAGGTGCCCGATTATTTACACAAGGCCAATGACGAAATTTGCTTGATCGTGCAGGCTGAAACCGTCACTGCCCTCGACAATCTTGAGGCAATCTTAGCCGTGGACAAAGTACATGGCGTATTCATGGGCCCCTCTGATCTAGCAGCCTCCATGGGTAAGATAGGCCAGGGAAATGATCCGACGCTTATGCGCAGTTGCACCGAAGCCATTAAGAAAATCAAGGCCGCTGGTAAGGTTGCTGGCATACTCACTGCCCATGAAGAACTGATAGAACAAAGTGCTGACGCTGGCGCTGACTTTATTGGCATAGGCGTCGATACCTTACTGCTCGGTGAGGCGCTCAGGCAACGAGCCGCCAGCCGGCCCTAAGTTTTTTATCGCCATACGTTGTTGTCACCCCCCATAAGCAGCTATAAACACCAACAGTAATTTTTTTGAATCTTTTGGTCTGTTAACCAAACGAGGTAACCATGAATTTTGAGTTCTCCGAAGAACAACTCATGCTGCGTGAGCAAGCCCGAGGCTTTTTATCGCAACATTGCCCCCCGACTCGAGTTCGCGACGTATTTGACGGCGAACACGATTACGACGCCCTCTTATGGACGAGCATTGCGGAAATGGGTTGGACTGCAACAGCCATACCCGAAGCCTATGGAGGGCTGGGACTGGGGTATTACGAGTTGGCAATTATTGCCGAAGAATTGGGTCGGGCCGTCGCGCCAGTGCCATTTTCATCTTCCGTTTATTTAGCTACTGAGGCTCTAATTGCCTTTGGCAGTGAATCTCAAAAGCAACGCTGGCTCCCGGGGTTGGCTTCGGGTGAAACGATTGCCACACTGGCACACGCGGAAGGCGCAGGCCAAACCACCGCGAAGTCGCTGACAGCTTCACTTTCTGGCGATAGCCTAACCGGCGCAAAAAAGCCGGTGGCTGACGGTGCGGCCGCAAATATAGCCATTGTTACGACCACAGCAGGCGATGGATCAGTCACCTTATGCCTCGTTGAGCTCGACCAAGGCACCGTCGTTCGCACTCCCATTCAGACCCTCGACTTCAGTCGTGGTCACGCTACCCTAGAATTTAATAATGCCTCTGCGGAACCCTTGGGCAACGGCACCATCCCCTGGTCTTCATTTGAAAGCCTTTTGGATCGCGCCGCTGTGTTAATGGCTTGGGAGCAACTAGGCATTGCTGACAAAGCGTTGGAGCAGGCCTGTGACTATGCGCAACAGCGCTATGCCTTTGGTCGAGCCATTGGCTCGTTTCAGGCTATCAAGCATAAGCTCGCGGGCATGTATGTCAAAAACGCGCTAGCGCGCAGCAACGCCTATCACGGTGCTTGGGCACTGGCGAGTGATAGCGACACCCTGCCCCTCGCAGCCTCAACGGCCCGGGTGGCATCTATCCAAGCATCGTTAAATGCCGCACAAGAAAATATTCAGACCCATGGCGGTATGGGCTTTACTTGGGAGTTTGACTGCCAATTTTATTATCGTCGGGCAAAGTTGTTAAGCCTCGCAATTGGCTCTGAGCGGCACTGGCAAGACCGCCTAGTCACCGCCCTAGAACAACAAGACCCGGCAGCTGCCTGAGCATACGGAGAGCAATAATATGGACTTTAAAGATACCCCTGAAGAAGCCACTTTTCGCAGCACAGCCGCCGCATGGTTAGCTGAGAATCAACTGACTGCTGAAGATAAGCAAGGACTCAGTCGACTGGACGTTGCCAAGCTATGGCAAAAACGTAAATACGATGGAGGCTGGGCCTGTATTGGCTGGGATGAAAAGTATGGCGGGCGTGGAGCTTCTGCCATAGAGCGCGTTATCTGGGATCAAGAAGAAGGCAAGTACGATGTACCTTCACGGTTTTTTGTGATTGGTCAGGGCATGATTGCCCCCACCATCATGGCCTGGAGTACCCGTGAGTACTGCGACCAATTTCTCCCCAAGCTGGCCAGTGGTGAAGAGATCTGGTGTCAGCTATTTTCCGAACCCGCCAGCGGCTCCGACCTTGCGGCACTGCGAACTAAGGCAGAAAAAGATGGCGATGAGTGGGTTATCAATGGCCAGAAGATCTGGACCTCAGGCGCACACTATTCTGACTACGGCATGATCGTGACCCGCACCGATCCCACCGTAGCGAAGCATAAAGGTCTCACTGCGTTTCTGGTCGACATGAAGGCGGCGGGTGTTGAAACCAAGCCCATCAAACAGCTCACCGGAGATGCAGATTTTAACGAGGTCTATTTCACCGACGTCCGCATTCCCGACAGTTATCGCTTAGGCGAGGTAGGCCAGGGCTGGCAAGTGGCGCTGACCACGCTCATGAACGAGCGTCTCGCGATTGGTGGCGGCGGCGCGGGTGCTGACGTGCCTTTGGCGCTTAAGATTGCCCAGACGGTGTCAATTAATGACCGACCTGCTATCGAAGACAGCGCGGTACGATCAAAAATCGCCAACTTCCACGTGCAAGAAGCTGGGCTTAAGTACAACGGCTACCGTGCCTTGAGTGCACTTTCGAGGGGCGACTTGCCTGGCCCTGAGAATTCCATTGGCAAACTGGTGGGCGCACCAAAATTACAGGATATCGCCTCGTTTTGTATGGATTTGCTGGAAGAACATGGGGCTCTTTGGGGAGACGACCTTGAGTTCATGGCCGGTGCAGCACAGCGGTCTTATATGGGTGCGCCAGGGTTGCGTATTGCGGGAGGCACCGACGAAATTATGACCAATATCATTGCCGAACGCGTGCTGGGGCTACCACAAGATCCACGTGCAGATAAGGGCATTCCATTTAACGAGGTGCCCACAGGTAATTGAGCCAAAACGAGCAACATTATCAATATCGCTGGGTAGGCCACCGTCGCCCAGCGTCTTTTTCTTCCCCTCAATCTCTAGGTGAATTCGAGTAAGACCCGACCCTTTATGAGTTGCTTGAAGCGCAGTGGGTTGTGTCTGTACAAGTCAGCTTAGACGCCCCCGCAGGTTTGGGCATGGTGCTTCGCTGAGAGGGTCATTTAGGTGGCTTAGGGGTCCCACACCTGATCACGGGTAGACTCACAATCACCAACTCAAGCACCGAAAATAATCCCGTTAAAAAACTTTCGTCCAAGCCTCCTTGGGGCTGGAGAATTCGGCTGAAATGTTCGACACTGCAAGCCTTAATTAGGGAGAAGAGATCATGAAAACTCGCGCCGCTGTGGCCTTCGAAGCCGGTAAGCCTTTAGAAATTGTTGATGTCGACTTACAAGGCCCTCAACCGGGTGAAGTCATGGTAGAAATCAAGGCCACAGGGGTCTGCCATACCGATGCCTTCACACTCTCCGGGGACGATCCTGAGGGCGCCTTTCCTGCAATCTTAGGTCATGAGGGCGCTGGAGTTGTTGTCGAAGTCGGCGCCGGCGTGACCAGTGTAAAGCCCGGTGACCATGTGATCCCGCTTTATACCCCCGAGTGCCGTGAGTGCAACTTCTGCCTGCACCCGAAAACCAACCTGTGCCAAGCGATTCGCGAAACCCAGGGTCAAGGCGTTATGCCCGATAAGACCAGCCGGTTCTCTCTCGACGGCAAACCCCTACTGCACTACATGGGTTGTTCAACTTTCTCAAACTTTACGGTTCTTCCCGAAATTGCCGTTGCCAAAGTACGAGAAGATGCCCCCTTCGATAAAATTTGCTACATCGGCTGCGGTGTTACCACCGGTATTGGCGCGGTGGCATTTACCATGAATGTTGAAGCGGGCTCCACCGTTGCTGTGTTTGGTTTGGGGGGTATTGGCCTCAATGTGATTCAGGGTGCCCGTCTGGTTGGTGCCACTCGAATTATTGGCGTAGATCTCAATAATGACCGAGCCGAAATGGCGAAGCGTTTTGGAATGACAGACTTCGTCAACCCGAGTGAGGTCGATAACCTCGTCGATCATTTGGTTCAAATGACCGGCGGCGGTGTTGATTACAGTTTCGAGTGTATTGGCAACGTCAATGTCATGCGCCAAGCACTTGAGTGCTGTCACAAAGGCTGGGGTCAAAGCTGCATTATTGGCGTTGCCGGCGCAGGTCAAGAAATAGCCACCCGACCCTTTCAGCTGGTCACCGGTCGCTCTTGGCGAGGTACCGCTTTTGGAGGTGCCCGGGGGCGCACCGATGTCCCCAAAATTGTTGACTGGTACATGGAGGGTAAAATCAATATCGATGACCTCATCACCCACAAAATGCCTCTGTCAGATATCAACAAAGCCTTCGATCTCATGCACAGCGGTGAAAGCATTCGCTCAGTGGTCGTTTACTGAACATGGCTGAATTAATTGACAGCCATCTCTGCTTTGGTGGCGAGCAGCAACGCTACCGCCATCGGGCTGACAGCCTCGCTTGCGATATGGTTTTTTCTGTATTCCTGCCGCCTCAGGCAGCCAGTGGACCTGTTCCCGTTCTGTATTATCTTTCAGGCCTGACCTGCACTGATGAAAACTTTGTCGCCAAGGCAGGAGCACAGCAGTTTGCCGCAGAGCATGGGATTGCCATTGTGGCACCGGACACCAGCCCCAGAGGTGACGGTGTACCCGATGATCCCGAAGGGAGCTGGGACTTTGGTTTAGGCGCCGGTTTTTATGTCAACGCAACCCAAGCGCCATGGAATGATCATTATCGAATGTATGACTACATCGTAGAGGAACTGCCCAAAGTCGTGGGCGATCTCTTACCCATCGATGCCGATCGTTCGAGCATAACCGGCCACTCAATGGGAGGGCATGGTGCCCTAACTATTGGGTTACGCAATCCCTCGCAATTTCAGTCAATTTCAGCATTCTCTCCCATTTGCTCACCTTCTGAGTGCCCATGGGGGCACAAAGCACTGGGTAACTACCTGGGAGCCAATACGTCGGATTGGCTGGAGCATGACGCCAGCCATTTAATCGGACAAGCCAACACGCACCTGCCCATTCTGGTCGATCAAGGTGGCGCAGATGGCTTCCTCGTTGAACAGCTCAAGCCAGAACTGCTGTTACAAGCCGCCACAAGGGCCGAGTACCCGATTACTTTGAGGGTCCAAGCCGGTTATGACCACAGCTACTTTTTTGTAGCGAGTTTTATTGCTGAGCACCTAGCGTTTCACGCTAAATACCTAAACCCCTGAGATTTTTATTGCACCCAGGGTGACAGACCAAAGGGGGCATCAGGCAGCTCCGCCAGATGCCATCGCACCTTTTTATCAAACGGGTCTGGTGCTCTACGCAGTCGCATTGGCAAGTTAGTTGATGCGGTATTGGCGCTACAAAAACCGTTATTTAACCAACCCAGAGCCGCGTTGAGTGATGACTCTTGAGGATCTCCAAAATTTCGAGTCAAATCATCGGTCGCCGGACACAGCGTGAATCCGCCTGAGCTCACCAAGCCGTTGTAGTAGCCCCCGTTACCTTCGCCATTGACTATCTGAAACGCGATTAAACGCAGGCGAGTATCGCAACTCGCCCATTCGCTCACCTGATTCTGATCGAAAGCGTACTGCCCTACCGCTTTTCCTAGAGTGTCCTCTCCAATTAATACGACTTCGATATGCGGGGCTAGACTGTTTATCACCAATTCGCTGGCCGATGCGGTGCCTCCTGTGGTGATAAAGGCAATGCGCAATGGCGACATGGAATCGGCTAACTCGGCAAATTCCGCACCAAAATCTTCGTCACTATGCCTATCATTATGAGTAATACGCCAGCTGGCCTCGCCCTTAGCAGCGAGACCCCCTAACAAATCCAACATAGTATCTGCGACGCTGACCAACCCACCCCCGTTGTAGCGAAGATCAATCACCAAATCTGTAACGCCCGCATCGCGAAAAGTTCGAGTGGCATCGGCAAGAGCTTCGTTCGCCGTAGATATAAAAGATCTAAGATTGAGATAGCCCACCGGAGTAGTCCCAGATCGCTCTAACAGCAAAGGCTCTGTCGCTAGGGGGGGCGTCACTAATTCACGCTTGGTCAACGTCACCTCAACAACCAACTGCTCCTGTCGAACGCGAAAACTTCGCTGTATTCCCGCCTCTGATGCACCGAATACCTCAGCGGAAGTCGCCTGCCGCTCGGACAATTGCGCTATCGTTTCAAAGCCATTGCCCACATCAATCGCAAGCACCTCATCGCCCCTACGAAAATCAGCATCACCGGCCGGCCCTCCTTGCAATACATCAGAGAACATAAAGCGATTTTGAAAATCGAAGGCATAGCTGAATCCATAGCCAACATAGGCGCCGGTGCTGCCCTGCGCGTTATCTGCCGCCTGAGTTGTTAGATATGAAAATCCGGGATCCCTGCCGTCTGGAGCTAACGGAGCCGTAATGGCATTGAGGTAGGCCTGCGCGGTTGAGTAATCGTCTGCGGAAACCGGCGCAAGCTCGTCGTACCACAGGTACCAAGACTGAGCGACCAAACTCACAAATTCTTTTTTACCTTCCTCACCGCATGCTTGGTCAACAACCACAGGGGCTCGTCGACTGGCCTCAGTCTGCTCAACTAGGGAATCAAAGATACTCCCTGGAGAGGCCTGTGAGGCTTGAGTGAACATTAAAAAAATCGCTAGCAAC
>Ga0115563_1003758_pt1 | contig 10574 bp, 10 predicted proteins | sample COGITO_mtgs_1105_2_FD_87198 | JGI IMG/M metagenome (GOLD analysis project Ga0115563, IMG submission 87198) | Pelagic marine microbial communities from North Sea - COGITO_mtgs_110519 | ecosystem: Environmental > Aquatic > Marine > Epipelagic | place: Germany:Helgoland, sampling site Kabeltonne...
TGTAACTCCTGTGCTTCGTGAAGACATTGCATTGATCTGTAATCGACGTAAAGTTTTGTGGTCACCTGGTTGTGGTAGCTTAACAGAAATTGCTCGTGCCGAAGAATTGGGATGTGAAATTGTAAAGTTGTTTCCTGGAGGAATTTATGGCCCCGATTTTGTAAAAGCAATAAAAGGTCCGCAACCATGGACAAGCATTATGCCTACAGGCGGTGTTTCGCCTACTAAAGAAAGCTTGGAGTCTTGGTTTAAGGCAGGTGTTACTTGTGTTGGGATGGGATCTAAATTAATAAAAAAAGGAGCTTCGGGCGTTTATGACTTATCAGCAATCGAACTTAATACACGCTTTTCTATAGACACCATTCAACAAATGAGTAACGTCTGATACTTGTTAAGGAACGCCATTAAATACATGTTAATTAGCACTTTGGCGTTTACGTTACTGAACGCAGCTGTCAAGTATTTACAAGTATTCACCCCCTATCAACTTGTTTTCTTCAGATCAATTGGATCGTTATTTTTCACCATTCCATTTTTATTGAAAAATAAGATTTCAATGGTTGGTAACAAACAAAAGCTATTGATTCTTAGAGGAGTAGTAGGAGTCACTTCCATGTTGTTTTTCTTTATGTCAATGAAATATTTGCCTTTGGGGTCTGCAGTATCTTTAAGGTATTTAGCACCATTCTTCGCTGCCATTTTTGCATGGGTCGTTTTAAAAGAACACATAAAATCAATTCAGTGGGTATTTTTCTTGATGGCCTTTACAGGAGTTCTCATCATGAAAGGATTTAATACTCAAATTAATTTCACAGGATTTATCTTTATTTTAATCTCAGCTATTTTTAGTGGTTTAGTCTATGTTTTAATTAGAAAAATAGGAACTCATGACCATCCAGTAGTTGTTGTACACTATTTTATGATAATTGCAACGCTTGTGGGAGGTGTTCTATCAATTGTACATTGGAGGACAACAGAAGGATTTGAATGGCCTCTTTTATTAAGTTTAGGCATCTTTGGCTATATTGGACAAGTATATATGACCAAAGCCTTTCAAGGAGCTCAAACCAATATTGTTGCACCTCTTAAATATCTTGAAGTTGTTTTCACAATGCTCTTAGGGATTGTATGGTTTGAAGATTTATATAATTTTTGGAGTTTAGTAGGAATCCTTCTTGTAATTACGGGGCTCATTTTAAACATGAGAATTAAAAATTAATTAAACACAAGAACTATTAAATTTCTGACACTAAAACAAATATGAATCTTTTAAATTTCAAATTCATAATTCACTCAATAATGAAATAAACTGATCAATTGAAATGGCTTTTTCTACAGAAAAATTTCCAATTTGCGTTCTCCTAAGTGCTGATAAATGGGCACCAGAGTTTAGTGCTTTTCCAAAGTCAAAAGCCAATGACCTTATATATGTTCCCTTACTACATCTCACACTAAAGTCTACTTTTAAACCTTCTATATTGGTGATCTGAAATTCCTCAATTGTAATTTTTCTAGAATCAATTTTAACGGTCTCCCCAGCACGGGCAAATTCGTACAGCCGTTTCCCTTCTTTTTTTAAGGCTGAAAAAACGGGTGGAAATTGATCAATCTCACCAACAAACTGTTGCGTAGTTTTGTGAATCAATTCGGGGGTAATATGTGCTGTTGGAAACTCCTGATCGATTTCAGTTTCAAGGTCATATGAGGGGGTGGTGCTGCCTAAAACAAATGTACCCGTATAGGTTTTTATCTGCCCCTGAAAAGTGTCAATTTGTTTCGTCATCTTACCGGTACAAATAATTAAAAGTCCCGTAGCTAAAGGATCTAAAGTCCCAGCATGCCCCACCTTGATTTTTTTTAGATTAAAGGCTTGACGTATATGCCACCGTAATTTATTAACCACTTGAAAGGACGTCCATTCTAAGGGTTTATCGATCAACAAAAGCTGTCCGTCTAGATAATCTTGAGCCGTTTTCATTTTGAATTAAAGTGTTATAATGATGGCTAAAACTCCGACAATACAGCAGTAGTAAGCAAAGTATTTTAATTGACTGTTTTTAACCAAACGAATCATTAAGGTACAAGCAAAAAGACCGGAAACAAAGGCCGCTATAAACCCTGCGGACAGGCTGCTGAAATTTTCAGCATTGTAACTCAAATCGCCACTAATAAAGTCTTTTGCAATTTTTCCAAAAATGAGTGGAATTACCATTAAAAACGAAAATCGCGCCGCTTTTGATTTGTCATTTCCTAACAATACAGAGGTTGAAATGGTTGCACCCGAACGAGAAATTCCTGGCAACATGGCTATAGCTTGTGAAATTCCAATAATAAAAGCATCCCAAAACCCTACTTTTTTATCCGTTGTTTTGGCACGGTCTGCCATAAATAATAACAAAGCGGTAACGATCAGCATCATTCCTACCAATAGAATGTTGCTTCCAAATAGCGCTTCCAACTCCTCCTCAAACAGAACACCAACACATCCTGCAGGCAACATGGAAATCATTATTTTTACAATAAACTGAGTGTCCTCATTCCATTCAAACTTAAATAGAGCAGCTCCTATTGTGATGATGTCTTTTCTAAATATAATTAAGGTACTCAACGCCGTTGCAAAGTGAAGTACCACTGTAAAAATCAAACTGTCTTCAGGGATGGAATCATCGCCAAGCAAGGCTTTTCCAATTTCTAAATGCCCACTGGAGGATACCGGTAGAAACTCCGTTAGACCTTGAATTATTCCTAGTAAAATACTGTCAATAAGATCCATTTACTTTTTGAAATTTTTAAGAATGGCATAAATCTGAATTCCAAATCCTATTAAAATAAGAGTGGGTGCCACTCGAATTCTTCGAGTGTTAAATATCTCAGGGTTAAAAACATTAGGATCGTCAGATCCTCCGCCTGCCATCAAAATAAATCCTAAAGCGATAAGTCCGAGGCCAATAAACATCCATTTGTAATTTTGTTTCTTAAAAATAAAATTCTTCTTTGTGTTTTCTTTTCGCTTTTGTTCTCCCATAATTAATTAAATTTTGTGAATGTTAAGGTGTTCATTCAATTTAAAAATGTATTTAAATTGTTTTGGCAGTGGGGTTAATAATATAGCTGATCTGTTTTCAGGTTTAAAAAACGCTGAGTTGCAAAAAAGGTACTCCACCATGTAATTAAAACTCCCACTAAAAAGATGGAGACAAACAAAGTGCCAATAGATAATTGATTTTGAATCAGTTCAAATTCAGGAAATGATTGATCAACATAATATAAAATCACAGCCATTCCTACCAAAGCCAAAAGTGAGCCAATCACCCCAAGTCGAATACTTCGCCAAATAAAAGGTCTGCGAATAAATTTTTTCGTAGCTCCTACCATCTGCATAGTCTTGATTGAAAAGCGTTTAGAATTCACTGCCAAACGAATGGAACTGTTTATTAAGAGGACCGCAATAACAGTAAAAATACCGCTGATGATCAGAATCCATAAACTTAGACGTTTCACGTTGCTATTCATAAGTGATACAAGGTCTTTATCGTATTTGATATCCTCCACAAAATTTTTCTTCAAAGTGCTTTCTGCGATACTATCCAAACGAGTAGCGGTTACATAATCAGCTTTGAGATTGACTTCTATAGAGTTTTTCAAAGGATTGTAACCAATATCATTTAAAAAATCTTCCCCGTACTCTTGTTTCATAAAATCCGCAGCCGATTCTTTAGAAATAAATTTTGTTTGTTTTACATAATCCGAAAATGCCAAGCTTTTTTCAAGTTGTTTTATTTCGACTTCTTTAGAAGTGTCCTCCAAGTAGATGGTCAAAATAACTTGTTCTTTAAAGTTGTTAGAGATTGACTTTGCATTGATAACCAACAATCCTAAAACTCCCAATAAAAAAAGGACCAAAGCGATGCTTAACACGACCGAAAAATAGGACGAAATTAATCGGCGTTTCTGATGTTTTTCAAAAGATGAACTCATAGTGCATTTCTTACAAATGTAAAAGTATAAAAAAACTTACTTAAATGGCTAGTAATTCTCTGAAAACAAATTAACATTTCTTTCTAGGCTTGTTTCATGAAGGAGAGTTTTTTACTTGCTAAATAAACCGTAAATTTGCCTCTATTAATGATGATAATATGATATACAATTTCAATGAAATTGAAGCCAGATGGCAAAAATATTGGGCTGATAAAAAAACCTTTCAGGCTGATAATAATTCTTCCCAACCTAAATACTATGTTTTAGACATGTTTCCTTATCCTAGCGGAGCAGGACTGCATGTTGGGCATCCTCTGGGTTATATTGCGGCCGATATTTATGCCCGTTATAAACGTCACAAAGGATTCAATGTCTTACACCCTCAAGGATATGATAGCTTTGGCTTGCCTGCAGAACAATATGCCATCCAAACTGGGCAACACCCTGCAGTGACTACTGAAGCCAATATAAAAACGTACCGAAGACAACTCGATCAAATGGGTTTTTCGTTTGATTGGTCGAGAGAAGTGCGCACCTCATCACCCGATTATTACAAATGGACTCAATGGATTTTCATCCAATTGTTTAACTCATGGTACAATAATTTATCCAATAAAGCAGAATCTATTGAGTCGCTAGAAGCGTTATTTTCAACTCAAGGAAATGCAGCGGTGGACGCGGTCTGTGATGAAGGTGTAGAAGCGTTTACATCTGAGCAATGGAAAGGCTATTCTTCCAAACGTCAACAACAGATTTTATTGCAATACAGATTAACATATTTAGCTGAAACGGAAGTGAATTGGTGTCCAGAATTGGGAACCGTTTTAGCGAATGATGAAATCATAAACGGCGTATCCGAACGTGGCGGCTATCCTGTCATTCGAAAAAAAATGACGCAATGGAGCATGCGGATTTGCCTATGCCGAGCGGCTTTTACAAGGACTTAACACCATTGATTGGACGGATGCCCTTAAAGAAAGTCAGCGAAATTGGATTGGAAAATCCGTAGGAGCTTCTGTGGTGTTTAATCTTAAAGAACACACCTCATCGATTGAAGTGTTTACCACGCGACCTGATACAATTTACGGTGTCTCGTTTATGACGCTAGCGCCTGAGCATGAATTAGTGAATCAGATTACAACACCCGCTCAAAAACCGGCAGTGGATGCCTATGTGTTGGCAACCGCTAAACGCAGTGAACGCGATCGAATGGCAGACGTAAAAACTATTTCGGGAGTGTTTACAGGAGCCTATGCAGAACATCCCTTGACAAAAAAACCCGTTCCTGTTTGGGTAGGCGATTATGTGTTGGCAGGTTACGGAACAGGCGCTGTGATGTCAGTTCCATGTGGAGACCAGCGCGATTATGAGTTTGCAAAACATTTTAATATAGAAATTCCAAATATTTTTGAAGGGGTTGATATTTCTGAGGAAGCCTATACCTATAAAACCAAGACGATTATCACAAATAGTGATTTTCTTAACGGACTCGAATATAAAGAAGCCTCTAAAAAAGCCATTGAAACCTTAGAAGCAAAAGGTCATGGTTTGGGTAAAACAAATTACCGACTCCGCGACGCGGTCTTTTCCAGACAGCGGTATTGGGGCGAACCCTTTCCTGTATATTACGTGAATGGATTGCCACAGATGATTGCGACTGAACATTTGCCAATCAGCTTGCCTGAAGTTGAAAAATATTTACCAACCGAAGAAGGCGAGCCACCATTAGGTCGTGCCAATGTTTGGGCGTGGGATACCACTCGCAATACAGTGGTTGAAAACAGTCAAATAGACCACAAAACCATCTTTCCATTAGAACTCAATACCATGCCAGGATGGGCGGGGAGCTCTTGGTATTTTAACAGGTATATGGATGCACACAATCCCAATGAATTTGCAAGCTCCGAGGCCTTAAATTACTGGAAAGAAGTGGATTTATATATTGGAGGAAGTGAGCATGCCACAGGACACTTACTCTATGCACGTTTTTGGCAAAAATTCTTATTTGATTTAGGGGTGGTGCCAGTGGATGAGTTTGCTAAAAAACTCATCAATCAAGGAATGATTTTGGGAACGAGTGCATTTGTAGGAAGAGTCGAAGGAACCAATACGTTCATGTCTGTAGATCAAATCACTTCCGAGACGATTCAGTGGATTCATGCAGACGTGTCTTTTGTGAATGCATCAGACGAATTAGATGTTGAGGCATTTAAATCTTGGAGAGAAGAATTTAAAAACGCAGAGTTTATCACAGACAATGAAGGTCTTTTTAAAGTAAAAAGAGAGGTCGAAAAAATGTCTAAATCCAAATACAATGTCGTAAATCCTGATGCGATTTGCGAACAGTATGGTGCGGATTCACTCCGTTTATACGAAATGTTTTTAGGACCTTTGGAGCAATACAAACCTTGGAACACTTCTGGAATTACAGGCGTTCATAATTTTCTTAAAAAATTATGGAAACTATATATTGGTCAAGACGGACTTAAAGTTACGGAGGTAGAACCATCAAAAGACCATTTAAAAACCCTTCATAAAACCATTAAAAAAGTCACCGAAGACATTGAGAATTTCTCATTTAATACGTCGGTCTCTAACTTTATGATTGCGGTTAATGAACTGACAGCTCAGGGGTGTGTGTCCAAAGATATTTTAGAACCCTTACTGGTGTTGATTTCGCCTTACGCTCCGCACATTGCTGAGGAATTATGGAGTCAATTGGGTCACGAGGAATCCATAACAACTGCTGACTTTCCAGAATTTGATGCCAGTCACTTAGTCGAAAGTACGAAAGCGTATCCCATATCTTTTAATGGTAAAATGCGTTTCACGATTGAGTTATCTCTAGACTTAAGTAAAGAAGATATAGAAAAGGCTGTGATGGAGGACGAGAAAACACTCGCACAGTTAGACGGACGCGTTCCGAAAAAAGTGATTGTTGTACCCGGAAAAATTGTAAACATTGTTGGATAATATAGATTCTATTGAAATCATTGGGCTCGTTGCAGCTTGTTTGACCACTTATGCCTTTTTGCCTCAAGTGTATAAAACCTGGAAAACCAAAGATGTATCAGGGTTTTCATTACCAACCTTCTCCTTGTTTTTTATAGGGATAGTATTTTGGTTGGTGTATGGTGTTTTAAAAGACAGCTTGTCAATGATCTTGGCAAATACGATTACCTTAGTGTCTTCATTTACATTGTTAGTTTTTATATATAAATACAGAAAGCATTAAAATTTACTGCCACTTTTTCAGTTCTAAAGATTGGTATTATTTTTGAAGGTTACTATTTCTAAAATTAAACATTATGGGAAACTATTATCTTATACTTGGTGTGATAGCCTTAGTCAGTTGGTTGGTGAGTTCGACCTTAAAACGAAAATTTGCTACTTATTCAAAAGTTCATTTACGGAATGGATTGAGTGGTGCTGAGATTGCCGAAAAAATGCTTTTGGATCATGGGATAAAAGACGTAAAAGTAGTCTCAACAGCTGGTCGGCTTACAGACCATTATAACCCCATAGATAAAACAGTAAATCTTAGCGAAGCGGTTTATAGCCAGCGAAATGCGGCAGCGGCGGCCGTTGCAGCACACGAATGTGGCCATGCGGTACAGCATGCACAAGCTTACAGTTGGTTACAGTTGCGCTCAACGCTGGTGCCTGCCGTGAATATTTCTTCAAAATTGTCTATGTGGTTGATTTTCGGAGGTCTTATTCTAGGCGTTGGAGCAGGCGTTGGCTTGGGCTATTGGGTCGTAGTTTTAGGATTTATTCTGATGGCTGTAGCTACTGCCTTTAGTTTTATCACCTTGCCCGTGGAATATGATGCGAGTAACCGTGCATTGGCATGGTTAAAAAATAAACACATGTTATCTCAAGAAGAATATAAAGGCGCCGAAGATGCTCTCAAGTGGGCAGCTCGAACGTATTTAGTTGCAGCGCTGGGTTCTCTTGCGACCTTAATTTATTGGGCGTATCAAATTTTCGGAAGAGATTGATTAGATTTTAATTTGGCGATCAATTTGTTGATCTAAGGAAATAAATGTTTCCGTTCTTGAAACTCCTGAAATAGGTTGAATCTGTTTGTTTAAAACAGACATTAAATGTTCGTTATCCTTACACAGAATTTTGATCAAAACACTCCAGTTTCCAGTAGTATAGTGACATTCTAATACTTCTGGAATTCTTTTGAGTTGCTTGACTGCATCTGAATTGTTTTTGGCTTTGTCCAAAAACACCCCCACAAATGCCATAGTTGTGTATCCTAAAGCTTTTGGATTCAATACAAACTTTGATCCCGCTATTAGTCCAGAGCTTTCTAATTTTCGTAAACGCTGGTGGATGGCAGCTCCAGAAATCCCGACTGTACGTGCAATTTCTAGGACAGGTGTTCTAGCATCTTTCATAAGAGCTCTAAGAATCGTTTTGTCTATACCGTCAATCTCTATAAGTTTATTCATTTTGCAGTAGAATCCTATGTTTTATGAGTCAAAAGTATTCAAATTATTTCAATTTATAACTATATTATTGATTTAAGGGGTTATATCCTAAGTATTTTCTTTCGTTTTCATAAAATATGACACCAAAATCTTTTAATTCATTTAATACGGGGGTGTAAAATTCTTTTTTAGTTGGAATTTGAACGCCATAGCTTTGTATTTCATTATTTAGGATGGCTAAAGTAGCGATTGCCACAGGTAATCCTACGGTTTTTGCCATAGCCGTATATGTTTGGTCCTCCCCCGTACAAACCATAGTTGCATCAATTTGATGTTTATTACCATTCAGTTCATAGCCAAACTTGTGATACATCACAATCATATCTTTATCTTGCGGAGATAAACTCCAACTATCTAAAAGTATTTTTTGAAGAATTTGGGCAGGGGTCGCATTTTTTAATTCTACTTTTTTATCATCGTTAAAAATATCGAGTTCTTCGAGCTTTTCCAATACAATATCATCCTGATCGATCTTTAATTGGTATCGTAATTTTAATTCTACAGAATCTGTTGGACTGTAGGGCAAAAACGAGTTTACAAAACCACGATAGCTCATATTTTCGCTATCTGCAATTGTATAGCTGTCGTCGGTCATTCCAAGTAAGACAAAAATTTGCCAAGCCCTGCTAAACCCAACGCGCCGTATTGTTCCTCTGTATAATGTTTCTATATTTTCCAATCCATATACCTCTTGGTATTTTAGGGAGTCTCTGTTTGCGTAGGCCTCAAAACGCCCATAGCCGTCAACTTCTAAAAACTCTGTTCGCCTAAACAAGCGGTGATAAGGGATGTATTTAAATCGACCTTCCTGTAAAAACTTCGCAGCCCCGCCTTGTCCTGCCAAAACCACATTGCGTGGATTCCAAGTAAACTTGTAATTCCAAAGATTTGTGTCACTTTCTGGCGCCATTAATCCCCCTGTGAACGATTCAAAAAGTAACATCTTTCCACCAGCAGCTCTAATCCGATCGATGACTTGCATGGCACTCATATGATCCACCCCCGGATCTAAACCTATCTCATTTAAAAAGATTAATTTTTTAGCTTTTGCTTCTGCATCTAATGCTTTCATTTCTTCACTGACGTAAGAAGCAGTCACCAAATGTTTTCCAAATGTTAAGCAATCCTTGGCAACCTCTATATGAAATCTAGCAGGAAGCATAGACACCACAATATCTGCATTTTTAACGGCTAATTCCCGGGATGATTTATCAAAAACATCGAGCTCTAACGCATTTGCATTTGGATGGTTTCCAATCCACTTTAGTGCGTTTGAAGTATCAAGATCTCCAATAGTTACTTTTAATTTCTCTGTAATAGATTTATCTAAAAAATACTTTATTAGGTAAGATGCAGACTTACCAGCTCCAATGATTAAAATGTTTCGCATAGTGGTTAAGGATTCTTACTTTTGTATTTAGTTTGCTACTAATGTAATAAATACAAAACTTTTTAAAACAAAATGAATAGAAAAATATTTTTATGGGCTTGTGCTACAGGTGGACTTGGCGTTGTTTTAGGTGCCTTTGCAGCTCATGGTTTAAAACCGTTACTTAGCGTTTCTGCATTTGACAGTTTTAATACAGGGATACGCTATCATATGTATCATGCATTTTTGTTATTTTTTATTGGAATTATCAATCAACTTAAACCTGCTCAGAAATCGATTTTATTTAAACTTATTCTCATTGGAGTTGTGTTGTTTTCAGGATCAATTTATCTTTTATCTACCAATGCGTTAACCGCTTTTAATTTCAAAATCATTGGATTTATCACCCCCATTGGAGGCTTGTTTTTGATCAGTTCATGGACACTTTTGTTTATCTATTTTATGAGAAATAAAAAGTAAATTTCATTCATTAAATAAATATCGATATTTTTGTGGAATTATTTAATTTAATAAACCATGACACATCACTGCCCTTCAACGAAAACGATTTCGTTACATGCTTACGGAATTAAATCTACAAAAGTAAATTATCAACTGTCTCCAGTCGATCTACATGCGATCACAATTAGTAAAAAACAAGGTTTTGAAACCAACACTGGAGCCTTAGCAATTCAGACAGGTGAGTTTACCGGACGGTCTCCAAA
>Ga0115563_1003774_pt1 | contig 10554 bp, 5 predicted proteins | sample COGITO_mtgs_1105_2_FD_87198 | JGI IMG/M metagenome (GOLD analysis project Ga0115563, IMG submission 87198) | Pelagic marine microbial communities from North Sea - COGITO_mtgs_110519 | ecosystem: Environmental > Aquatic > Marine > Epipelagic | place: Germany:Helgoland, sampling site Kabeltonne...
CGAGAATTACGGTGATTATCAGTTTGTTAGTATATCTGATATTATAAATAATTTTATAGTTGCTTATGTTGGGCAAGACAAGCTTATAACAAAAGTAAAAAGGACTGACGTTGCATATTGGGCGCAGCGAGCAGTACAAGAATTTAGTTTTGATGTATTGCCCCAAGATAAAGCAATAGAAATAGAAGTTCCACCCGGGCTGTATATGATATTGCCTCAAGATTACGTTAACTATACTAAGTTATCCTGGACAGACAAGTCTGGAATAGAGCGAATAATATACAGAACAGACTTAACAAGTAACCCAAACGCTATCATACAAGACGACGCTTACGATTATACCTTTGATAGTGATGGCAATATACCTTTAGCGGACCAGTCAGAAACATTGAAAAGATGGAATGCTAACAGTAGTTACCCTATAGCTGGAGCAGGCGGAAGTAACTGGGATTTAGCGAATAACCCCGATCTACTTTCCTTGTATGCTTACGGCGGAAGATATGGCATTAATCCGCAGCAAGCTCAAGCAAATGGAACATTTTATATAGATAAATTAAATGGTGTAATTAGATTTAGTTCGGACATACGGGGCCGAATAGTGACACTTAAATATATAAGTGATGGTTTAGGCTCTATTGAGGATATGACTGTACACAAGCTCGCTATGGACGCCATAGAGAAGTATATAGCTTACTCTATACTATCAACTAGATCTAATGTGCACGAATATCTTGTGGCTAGGTTTAAAAAAGTTGCATCTGCAGCTAGAAGAAATGCTAAAATAAGATTATCAGAATTAAAGACTAATCTAATGGCTCAAGTATTCAGAAATCAATCAAAATGGATTAAACACTAAAGTTATATGGCGGAATTAATACACACGTTTACCAGCGGTAAAATGAACAAAGACCTTGATGAAAGGCTTGTTCCCAATGGAGAATATAGAGACGCCTTAAACTTAGAGCTTGCATCTTCAGATAGCTCTCAAGTCGGTACTTTTCAAAACATAAAAGGTAATCTAGAGTTGCGCAATAAAATGTACAACCCTAAGACTAAGGCTTACAACCAGTGGCTTGAGGCTGAGTATATCACTGCACTAGATAATCCTACGTGCGTAGGTGCCATGGCGGATGAAAATTCAGACAATATATATTGGTTTATAGCTTCGGATTCTGTAAGCGTTATAGCTTATTATAATATTAACACGAAATTAACTAGGCCTTTATTAGTTGACACGGAAGGTATTTTAAATTTTAGCGAGGATTATTTAATTACAGGTATAAACGTAATAGAGGGTATGTTAATTTGGACGGACAATCAAACTGAGCCAAAGAAAATATTCGTTGAAGATTGGGTGGGATCTACGCCTAATTTTGTAACACATTCTCAAATATACGGTAGAAACTTTATTGAAGACGATATAACTGTAATAAAGAAATATCCATTACAACCACCTGTTGTATCTGCATATTCTAATAGAGTTATAGATCCAGCTACGGGTTTACCAGGCGCTAATATTGATACTCAAACTATTGCGTCATTTTACACAACTATTGGAGGATCCGTAGAACCCCTCGCCCCGGGAACAGAACTTATATTGAATTGGACTTCTAATACGCTTCCTGTATATAATTATGGTGATATACTATTACTTACTGATGCAACTAACGACCCCTTAGATATAGACGCAGTAATAAGAGTTGAAGTTTTTGGTTTAGCGCCAAACGGACAATCTTCCGCGTATGTTAGGGTACTATCTGTAGGTTTTTCACCAGATGGAGTAACTACAAATGAAATAACCTATGACGTAACTCTAGAGCAAAAACCTCCATTCTTTGAAATGAAGTTTGCTAGATTTGGCTACAGGTATAAGTATAAAAATAACGAAATTTCTGCTTTTTCTCCTTTTTCAAACGCGGTTTTTATACCAGGCAATTTTGACTATTCACCTAGCCAGGGATATAACCTAGGTATGACTAATAATATTCGTCAGCTTGGTATATCTGATTTTGTACCCAACTCTACAGATTATCCGGATGTTGTAGCTGTGGACATACTTTATAAAGCTACTAACAACCAGAACGTATATGTAGTAGATACTTTTACAGACGAAGATCCGGAGTGGGCTGAAAACACTTTTTCTATAGAAACAGAAATAATAACTTCTGTTGTTAATACAAACCAAATATTAAGACCATTTGACAATGTACCCCGAAAAGCTAAAGCCCAAGAAATTACAGCTAACCGGTTACTATTTGGAAATTATACACAAAATTTTAATTTACTAAATAATGACGGCTCTCTCTTTCAGAACAATATACAAGCAAATTTAAAAAGTGTTCGAGTAGGTTTACCTACTGTAGAAGACAGCAATGCTGTTAACATTGAGGGAAAAATAGTTGCGCCTTCGGTAAAGTCAATAAGAACTTACCAGATAGGTGTTGCTTATATGGATAATTACGGTAGAACAACTCCTGTTTTTACTAGCAAAGCAGCGTCTATTATTGTGCCAAAAACGCAAGCTTCGATGTCTACAAAGCTTGAGGTTGAATTAACCAGCAATAGCCTTAATCCCACTTTAATACCATATTACGAACAAGGTAAGCAATTTCCTTACTTTAAGTACTATGTAAAAGAAACTTCCCGGGAATACTATAATTTAGCATTGGACAGGTATTACGACGCGGAAGATGGTAACTTGTGGTTATCTTTCCCGTCTGCAGAAAGAAATAAGGTGGACGAAGAAACTTTTTTAATACTAAAAAAAGAGCACGATGGGTCAGAGCCCGTAGCGGAACAAGCTAGGTATAAAATTATTGCAATAGAAAACGAAGCGCCTACATATTTAAAAGAAACAAAGATTTCTTTAGGGGCAATGGCTACTGAGTTTACACAACAGGCTTTCCCAATAGAAGGAGCTAGTAAGCTTGAGGTTGAAAAAGATGCATTTGACGCCCAATTTGGAGTAGAAACAAGAACCGAGTCAAGTCTACTGCTGAGGGTAAAGGCAGGCGGGGCAGCTAGTAATTACTACAAAATAGGTTCCTTTGCTTTAAACAACGTTAATACACCTGATAGAGTAGTTATTAATTCAGCTGAGATATTCGGCCCTGATATGAATTTCACTTCTGAGCCTCCTTATGGTTTTAATAGTAAAAACAACGACCTGCAGCTAGAAATAGTTAGAGTAGAGTCTATTAATAAAGCTGAATTTACTGGTAGATTTTTTGTAAAAGTTTTTCAAGATGATTTATTACGAAGAAAAATAGCGCAAGCAAATAGCTCAGCTACCGCAACATACAGAAGGAAAGCTCTAGGGTACCTCTATAACTTTCATAGAGCAGCAGCTTTTCCTGGAGCCCAGGGCAACCAATACGATAGTTTTTGGAAAAACGAATGGAGGAACAGTGACGGAGAGGGAGATGCTCAAGGTAATAAACAAAGATTGTTTATAGATGGCATAAAAACAGGATGCTCAATACCAAGAGGGCAAGGCGTGTACACAGAAAACACTGAAAATAAAATTAATATAAGCTGGACTGGAGGGTATGGCTTATGCGAAACCGGGCCAGCCGACGGCATACGGGGTGCTAACCCTGACTTATATAATCAATTGAATTCAAGCTCTTCATTCTTTAGATTTATAGACGCAGGTAACGGGATTAAAGACGATATTCCGGATAGGATATACGAAGTTTACAGAAGTGAAGAAGTGTTAGGCACAACTTACCGATGCAACTGCGACAACGGATCTAACAGGGGGGAAAATAGTGCGAATCAAATGGCTCAATGGACGTTAACTTTTAGACAATTAGGTACTACTAACGGGGGATTAGAATGGAACCCAGAAAATTATGTAGACAACTGGCAATTTTCTGAAGATCCTGCAGATTTTAACAACTCTTACGTAGGTATTGAATTTGTAGAAATTGACGCAGACGACGGAAGTTTTTCAACAGCTAACCCTGCAATATTTGAAACAGAACCAAAAGAAGCGGCAGAGCTGGATATATACTGGGAAGTACCTAAAGTTTACAAGACTTCAGAGTATACGGGGCAAAAACATCTTTTAGATTTCTTTAACTGTTATTCATTTGGCAATGGCGTTGAATCTGATCGTATTAGAGACGATTTTAATCAACCTGTAATTGAGAATGGTGTTAAAGCTTCCGCTACTTTAGATGAGCCTTATAACGAAGAAATTAGATCTAGCGGTATAATATTTTCACAAATATTTAACTCTATAGCCGGTACAAATAACTTAAACCAATTCATACAGGCAGAGTCCATAACTAAAGACTTAAACCCAGAATATGGAAGCATACAAAAATTTCATACAAGAGATACTGACTTAATCACTTTATGTGAAAACAAGTCTATGAAAATACTTGCTAAGAAAGATGCCTTGTTTAATGCCGACGGAAGTACTAACTTAACTTCTAATGCAGAAGTGCTTGGTCAAACTATAACGTTTCAAGGTGAATTTGGTATATCTACTAACCCGGAATCGTTTGCTGAGTTTGGGTTTAGAATGTATTATACTGATGCAACTAGAGGCGCCGTGCTTAGGCTTTCGGGAGATGGTATAACTGACTTATCTGATTACGGAATGCACTCATTCTTTTCAGATAACTTGCCTATAAATAATAAAATAATAGGGTCTTTTGACGTTGCTAAAAGAAATTATAATGTAACACTGGAATCATTAACACCTTACTGGCAACAAACATTAGGGGTAGGAGAATTTGATAGGCTAAATAAACACCCGGAATGTGATCAGTTTGTTAATTCTTTACCTACTACTGCTACTACAGTTTCATACAAAGAAGAAATAAACGGATTTACTTCCAGAAAGTCGTATATCCCAGAAGCTGCTACCTATTTAGACGATGCCTATTACACTTTTAAAGAAGGCCGAATATGGAAACATGGGGTTAATGAAAATAGAAATACTTTTTACAGCATAGGACCCTGCGAGCCCAGTGGGATAGGACCTGTGTGTAGTCCCTATAACGAAAGCTCTTTTAATACTATATTTAATGAAAATCCAGCTGTGGTTAAGGGCTATAAAACCTTAAACTATAGCGGTACAAAATCAAAAGAATATATTTACGAAGTAGATGCAACAGGAAAAAAGTATTCCTTTGCGCAAATTCAAGCGCAAGGTTTAATACCCACCTCTGTTTCAGAAACAAAAGGTTGGTACGTTAATTCAATAGTCACGGATCTGCAAGAAGGGCAAGTAAAAGACTTTTTAGACAAAGAAGGAAAATACTTTAATTACATAAAAGGTATGCCTACATTCTTTAATTCAAATTGCAACACTAACGTGGATTCTAGCGAGTTTAACATTCAGGGTATAGGTAGAGCTTCTACGATAACTGGGCCTGTTAGAACTGAATTCGATGTTACAAACAAAATAGATCCGGATTGCTCAGTAACACCTACTCCCCCTGTGCTTGTGAAACAGACGTTTCAAGCTATAGAAAACACCTTGTTTAGCGGAACCATTCAGCAATCTAATACTTGCGCTTCCGGTATATATTTTACGCTAGAAAACAATCTATTAGAAAATCCATCTGGATTAACTTTAGATTTATCAACTGGTGATTTTACGTATCAACCGTCCGCAAACTATCAAGGAAGTTGTGGGGCTTTTGTTGTGAAAGCTTGGTGTGGAAATTTAAGCAGTCCCACGGCAACTATGGGTATAATAATACCTTTCACTTAAAAAAACATTATGGCATTTGAAAATTTTACAGTAAACGTAGTAAGTTTTACTGAAACAGCAGGCGATGATTGGACACAAAATAATCCGTCAGTTTCTTTAACTATAACACCTAATACAGGCTATTCTATAGACGTAATTAATTTTTCGGCTATAGCGCCTTTGCCGTCTTATGTTAACACGGTTGTTTTTAATCAAAACGGAACCAATATAGATTGCGTCATAACATACACCACACCTAGTATCATGCCCAGCGCAGACGTTCTTGTGTCTTTATGTATACAAGGTTATGCCTCGGAAACGCCTATAATCGTAGTCGGAACTGCTATTAGTGGTGGGTTGACTAATGTATCTACGCCCGCTCCCGGTGATTTACCTTTAAGCTTTAGTTCTAGTGGAAATTGGGATACTTCAGCAACTGTATTTACTCAAGCCGTTATTGCTTCGCCAGGATATTTTTTCCCAACCGCACCTAATTTGTCTATAAATCAAGGCAAAAGAAAAGACTACACAATAACTAGCATTGAATCTCTTGATTCAGAAGGAAGACTTGTACAGGTAACATTTTCTGTTTCTTATAAATTTCCAGTAGATAACACTTCTGGGGATGAAATAATCTTAACGGCTAATGCAATAGAATACTATGATCCTGATGTAGAAATAACTAGCTATCAATTTAATAATACTAATGTAGTAAACGCTGGAGGAGAAACTAGAACATTTACTATATATGGAATAGAAGGGGCTAATTGGGATTTACAATGTGTATACACGCCAGGTAGTATAAACATAGTTAATACTTCCGGCACTATAGATGCAACGGGACAAGCAGTAGTAGACGTTGTATTTCCCGCTACTGTAAGCGTTAATAGAACATTTACTTTTACGTTAACAGGAGATTTAGCCTCGACATTTGATACTGCTAATGGGCAAACTTCTACGCCTTTTGTTGCTCAATGGAAACTTTCAACACTGGGTCTTGTATTTTCTAGCACGGATGCAGCTATTACCGTTGGGCCTATATCTAATATAAGTTACTTTCCTTTTGTAAATGTACCAAGAGTAGTGTATACAGTAACAGCTACTTCTACAAGTCCGTTCATATTAAATCCATCTCCTGTAGCAAAAGGCCTTAATTGGAGTAACCAGGGAACTCCTGTACCTCCCCAAAATTTTGAATTTAATATGGTTTCGCAAGAGTTTACAATAAATAATTCTTTAGCAGTAGGAGGTACATCTACGTTAACAGCAAGCGTTGTCGTTAGCATAGCCGTGGCGGGCAATACTGACGCTACCAGCACATTAGATTTAGACGACATACTAGCTTAATAAATAAACACATGGAAGAAATAACATTAACATTTCCTCAGCCATTAAACGTCTCCGTACAGGTAGGTGATACGGCTTATTTTACAAATGATGTAAACGGAGAAAACATAGCTAAACTAGGTGTTATCACCGCTGTTACAACTTATACAATCACAGTGCTGGTTAGTGCGTTTGTAGCTAGGCCAACGTCAAGCAGCTTCATACTATTTAGCAAAACAGCAGATGTAAACACGAGCGGGCTTAAAGGATATTATGCTGAAGCTCAATTTAAAAATGATTCTACAGAGTACGCTGAGCTATTCTTAGTAGGATCTGAGATATTTGAAAGCAGTAAATAACACGTAATAATAAAAGTATAATAATAAAATACAAAGATATGATAGGAGCCATAGGAGGCGTTGTGTCAGGACTTACTGGAATTGCTTCTGGTATAATAGGCAGCAAAGGCAGAAAAGAAGAACAGGCGGCGGCGCAAGCCGAGTTTAACAGAAATAAAGCAAGAATGGAAGGGGCTGATACCTCTAACCTAAATAAAAACATGGAAAATACCATGGAAGACCTTACGGTCAATACTCAGGCAGCTGAATTTCAAGCTCAGCAGCAAGCGGGAGGATTTGCTAATACTATGGATAAACTGTCTTCTGCAGCTGGGGGATCTGGTATTGCGGCTTTAGCCCAATCAATGGCGGGGGCGCAAAGTAATGCGGCACAAGCAGCGTCTGCAGATATAGGTAGGCAAGAAGCTAGCAATCAAAGAGCTGAAAGGCAAATGGCTGGACAACTGCAGCAGCAAGAAATACAAGGAGAATACGCTTCTAGAGCGGCAGAAAAAGATAAGGTGGACACAATGTTTGGCATGTCCCAGCAAAGGCTAGGAGCAGCAAATGAAGCAAGAGACGCAGCAACCGCGTCTATAGTAGGGGGCGTCGGCAGTGTGGTAGGAGGAGCAGCTTCAGCGGCATCAGGCGGAATGATGGGCCTAGGTCCACAGAATTTTATGAACGGCACAAAGTAGATTAACTTATGGCAAATAATCAATTAATACTAGGAGCAGGCAAGGCGGCAAAGAAATTTGTAGATGTAGGAGCAGAAATGATGAAAGGGCTTGCGAGCTCTGGCCTTACAGCAAGAGGATTTAAAAAACCTAATATTGTTACGGAAAATGAAAAGTACCAAGCTAGGGTTAATTCTCTAATGGGCAAAATGAAAACAGACATAGACTTTACTTCGTTTTCCCCGGCAGAAACTAGCTCGATGCGTACCTTTTTGGGTTCAGAAAGAAATAAATATGCCGAGGCAGCAAAAGCATTGGCCGGAATGACCGATACGACTTCATCTGAGTATATGGCACAAGTAGACATAATGAACGGTGTCAACAATAGCTTTAAAAACTTAGCGTCTCAAATCAAATCATACAAAAAAAGTAAGGTAGAGTTTGTTGAAGGCATGGCTGGAGGTATCTACTCTAGCGGTAACGACCCTAAGAATACTAGGCAAAATACTTTAATATACCTAAACCAATCAATGTATGGCCACAAGGATGCAGACGGCGATGGAATTAGCGATGAAAAAATGGATGCCCCGTTTACTATAATGGACGGTGGTAATATAGGATTTAATATCGATGGAGAAGTAAAGTCCTATAATGAAACACCTTTGCCTTTATTAAAAGATTATAAATTAGGGGGGGAAATACTTACTAAAAACGAATCTGTACGAAAAGCAGGTGATTTGGTTAGCCCTGAATCTGAAAAATTATACAGGATAGAATTGGAAAGCGCTTTTGCTAGTCAAGACGCTTTGAGGTCATTTATCTACGATTTTGAAGACGAATTTCCTACAGAGGATTTAGGAACCCTGTGGGAAGAAAACCCAGACAACGGCAAAGTAGTTCAGGAAATAAGAAAGAAGCTGATAGACAGGCTAATTACATCCCGCAGAGAAGCTGGACAAGCCGGCTATAACGAGAAGCAGGCTAAAGAAAACAGGTCCTCTAGACACGCGGATCATAAAGCAACTAACGTTGACATAGATCCAGACACGGGTCGACATTTCCTTGTATTTCCTAATGGCGAAAAAATAGCGGTTAGTAAAAAAAGACATGATGCGGTTAAAAACCGCATAACCAACCAAGAGATTCCAGATTACGTTCCAGGAACTCCATAATTAAATAATATTAAAATAAATAAATACACATTATGCCTAGATATAAAGTATCTTCAGATATAAACGCAAAGCAATTTAATGTAAAGCCCGAATATTTAGATAAATTTTTAGCAGAGTATCCAGGTGCGGTACTCGTTGAAGAAACACCCCCTACTGAAAATTTTCAGAACGGAGATGCGGAGACCGATGCGTCTGTAACTCCTCAGGTAGCACCAGCATCGAGTGGGGATTTCGTGTTGGAAGATACTTCTTCGGAATCAGTAGAGCAAGAAGAAACTGAGGATGCTCTTACACCGTATTATTTTACCTTTGAAGAATCAAAAGGGCTATCTGAAGATGAACTAGTTGCTAAAATGTATGATCGTTTAGCCTCCGTTGGCTTAACGGTAGACACCACTAGCACCTATAATGATCTTGACGCTATTCAATTAACTAAAGGAGCGGAAGAAGATCTAGGCTTTAGTGATTTACTCTTAAGCGGCAATCCGCTTACAAAAGCTAGAGCACTTAGGAAGGGGCTTTTAAGAGGCATGGACGTAGATGAGTTTTTTGGTGGCGATAATATTGCCGAAGTAGGAGAGGATGTTACGGATGAGCAATTAAAATTAAATATACAAAAACTTAATAATTTTATAAAACAAAATGCTGATCTTAACTATACAGAAAAAGCTAGGAAAAATGTAGGCGTAGGATTTGCTAACGATTATGTAGAAGCTACTAAAGTAGAAGATCTGTCTGAAAAAGAAATAAAAGATTTATACAGAGAAGAACAAATTGAAGAATTTGAAGATGTAAAGCAAATGAAACTAGATGCTCAATTGCTTAGCTCGAGAAGCGGTAGAGCGTCTGCTGTAGAAATAGGTCCAAAAAACTTTTCTAATCCGTCTGAGTTTGAAAATTATAAAATTTGGGAAAAAGGAGGTGTTATTCCAGAAGTTGACAAAGATACATTAGCGGTTTGGAATGCAAATAGAACACAAAGAGAAGTAAATAAAAAGTCTAGAAATTACATTGCAGATCTTACCCCAGAAGAAAGATTAGATTACACGGCTTTGGTATTTGATGAGAATAAAGCAATAGCTAATCTAGGCACAACTATAGAGGATTTTAAAACTGACGTAGACGCATTTGATATTGCCATTGAAAAATACGAAGCTAATCCTACGCAAGAAGAATATGTTAGCTTACAAAACCAGCAGCTTGAATTATTAGACAAGCAGGGTAGAGTGCAGGCAATGCAGGGCAAAGCCGAAAAAATAGGGCTGTTAGACAGAGCGGAAACTATACCTTTAGCTATAGCTGATCTTAAAAAGAACTACAATAGAATGACC
>Ga0115563_1003776_pt1 | contig 10547 bp, 4 predicted proteins | sample COGITO_mtgs_1105_2_FD_87198 | JGI IMG/M metagenome (GOLD analysis project Ga0115563, IMG submission 87198) | Pelagic marine microbial communities from North Sea - COGITO_mtgs_110519 | ecosystem: Environmental > Aquatic > Marine > Epipelagic | place: Germany:Helgoland, sampling site Kabeltonne...
GAGGCGATTAATGGTTACATTATTCAACAAGGAGCACTATACCATTTGCCTTGTGCAGGCCATAAACAGGTTTGCGAAGATTTGCGACACCTTTGCAAGCGACTATCGACACCCGCATGATAATTAGATCATACGCTTTTAGCTAATTACGGCGGGCTAGATGCGGTAGTCTGGTAAATATGTTCATATAATAGCCTAGGAATAAATATATGGATCATGGACTGAATTATGGAACGAAGCCAAGGTGACACCAATAACATGGAAATAGAGGGCTCAAATGCCTCTAAGCCCAATATCCTTGACACCATGAAACTGGATAAAGCCCTGCGGGTTGCTAAGCGTAAATCTAAAGATGGTCAACTCGAAGAAGCACAACATATTTACCAAGATATTCTCCAAAAGTATTCAAAGAATAAAGAAGCGCTCATCGCTCTCCAGTCATTAACTAAAGGCACAACAACAGTGCCAAAAGACCCTCCCTCAGATCAGTTACGGTCGATCATCAACCTTTATACTCAAGGGCAGCTTCAGCAAGCGTTGTCTGAGTGCAGTCGAAAATTGGAGAGATTTCCAAATTCAGTTGTTCTGTACAATATTTCCGGAGCGTGTAATGCAGGGTTAATGCAATACGATGCCGCTATAGATAGCTATAAACGGGCACTGGTAATTAAACCTGACTATGCTGATGCCTATAACAATATGGGTATGGCCTTGAAGGGTAAGGGTGACCTAGAGGCCGCTATAAACAGCTTCAAACAAGCGCTTAAGATTAACCCCGACTACGCTGAGGTCTATATTAATATGGGTGCCACCCTGAACGATAAAGGTGACCTGGGGGCGGCTATAAACAGCTATAAGCAGGCCTTGAAGATTCAGCCAAACAATGCTGATGCCTATAGTAATATTGGCAATGCCCTCAAGGATAAAGGTGATCTAGAGGCCGCTATAAACAGCTACAGAAAGGCCCTTAAAATCAGACCTAATTATGCTGAGGTTTATAACAATATGGGGGTCGCCCTGCAGGCTACTGGTAATCTAGAGACGGCTATAAACAGCTACAAGAAGGCCCTGAATATTAAGCCCAACTATGCTGAGGCCTATAACAATATGGGCATTGCTCATAAAGATAAAGGGGATTTAGAGGTGGCGATACACAGCTACAAGCAGTCCCTTAAAATCAGACCTGACTACGCTCACGCCTATAACAATATGGGTATCGCCCTAAAAGATAAGGGTGATCTAGAGGCCGCTATACACAGCTACCAGCAGGCCCTGAATATTAAGCCCAACTATGCCGAGGCCTGCAGTAATATGGGTAATGCCCTAAAAGATAAAGGTGATCTAGAGTCGGCTATACACAGTTACAAGCAGGCTATACAGATCAACCCTGGCTATGCCGAAGCCTTTAATAATATTGGCAATGCCCTAAAAGATCAGGGTGATTTAGTGGCCGCTATAAAAAATTACAAACAGGCGACACAAATCAACCCTAACTATGCACATGCGTATTATAATCTGGGCATTGCCCTGCAGGGTAACGACAATCTAGAGGCAGCTATAGAAAGTTATAAACAGGCCGTGACCATTAAGCCTGATTATGCTGAGGCTTATTACAATCTTGGTACCGCCCTCAACAGTATAGGTGATAAAAAGGCCGCTATAGAGAACTATAGACAGGCTTTACACATTAAACCTGACTATGCAAAAGCTCGCGCCCAAAAGCTGCATCAGCAAGCACAGATTTGTGATTGGGATGCCATTGAGAAAGATCTGGCATTAATTCCAAAACTAGGCATACACACTCAAGCAGTCAGTCCCTTTAGCATGCTGTCATTGGAAGACTCGCCAGAGAGACATAAAATGCGTTCAGAAGCCTTCTCAAAGAAATTTGATGAACATAAAACGCTGTTACCTCCGAAACCCCAGTTACCCCAGAAATCTCAACGGCTGCGCATTGGTTATTTTTCTGCAGATTTTCGTGAACACGCTGTTGCCTATTTAATAGCCAAAGTCCTTGAAACACATGACCGCAGGCGTTTTGACGTTTACGGCTATTCCATCGGGCCTGCCAAAGGCAGCGATATGCGTCAGCGTTTGAGCAAGGCGTTTGATGTTTTTATTGATGTCCAAGGTATGAGCGATAAAGAGGTTGCCTTGTTAGCTCGGCAAGATAAGATCGACATAGCAATTGATTTAACTGGGTACACAGCAAATCATCGGGCGGGTATTTTTGCTTATCGCGCCGCCCCAGTTCAGATTAGTTACCTCGGGTATTCGGTCACCATGGGGGCCGATTTTATGAACTATATAATCGCCGACCCAGTTCTCATTCCAAGTGGCTATGAGCAGTATTACAGTGAACGCATACTAAGATTACCCAATTCCTTTATGCCCACCGACAATACCCGGCCAATATCCACACGTCTAATGACCCGCTCCGACATGGGTCTGCCCGAAATCGGCTTTGTGTTTTGCTGTTTTAACAACAATTATAAAATTTCTCCCCGTGAGTTTGATCTGTGGATGCGGGTCCTTCTTAAGGTTGAGGGTAGTGTGCTTTGGCTGCGAAATTCGAATGCATTGTCTGAAAACAATTTGCGTAAGCAGGCAGAAACTCGCGGTGTTGAGCCGTCCAGACTAGTTTTTGCGGAGCGGGCCCCGTTGGAGGAGCATTTGGCACGACAAAAACTGGCCGATCTTTTTATTGATACCTTTGCCTATAACGCCCATACCACTGCATCCGAAGCCCTCTGGGCAGGTCTGCCGTTGGTAACTATGCTTGGCGACAGTTTTGCTGCTCGTGTTGCTGGAAGTTTATTGACAGCGATCGGTCTGCCCGAGTTAATCACCGAAACTGAGCAGGATTACGAGGCATTGATACTCCATTTGGCCACTCACCCTGAGCGTCTTGCGCAGATTAGAGAAACTCTGATGGACAATCGGTTATCAACGCCTTTATTTGACACTGAGCTATATACAAAACACCTTGAAGACGGCTATCAACAGGCTTACCAACGGTATGCCGATGGCAAGCTTCCGAAGAATATTTTAGTGTCTACGCAGCTTCAAACGGAAGTATAACAGGGTCTTAAAAACTGAAGCTACATTGCATTAAAGCTCTGTTAAAGCCCTATTTGCAGTTCGATACATGGGGGCAAGGATATACCGCATTATCGTTTTCTGCTCACCTAAGATATCCACTTGCGCCACCATACCCGGTATGATGTTAGGCACAATGGAAGATTTTGAAAAATTCTGGGTCTTCGTTTCAACCCACACTTCATAATACAAATCTCCCCGCTGAGTTTCAGTAATATTTTGAGCAATGGTCATTATTTTGCCTTCAATAGACCCATACTTAGAAAAATCGTAGGCCGTAAAACTCACCTTCACCATCTGGCCAATAGCCACCAAACCAATATCAGCAGGTTTCACCTTGGCCAAAATTCGGTAAGTGCTAAACTGAGGCACGATTTCGGCCAAGGTATCTCCACCCTTTAGCACTGAGCCTCTTGTGGTCACATTGAGTGACGAAATAATGCCGCTCACAGGCGCTTTTACCTGTGCCATAGATAATTTATCGTTGAGTGAGTCAAACTCGGCCTTGGCCTTGGCAGCTGTATTTTGTGCTTCTACTAGGCGCTCTTTAGCCTCCACTTTAAAAGCCACCAAGGCTTGGTCTTTACGTCGATCTAAAGCAGTAATGTCAATACGAAGGCCTTCTTGGGCTATGGTTTTCTGTGTGATATTGTCGTTAGCCTCTTGTAACTGACGACGCAACCCAATCAAGCGCACCTTAGGTTCTGCACCAAGCTTCACTAGTGGCTCATAAATTGCCAATTCTTCTTGTGTTAGCTCAAGGCTAAAGTGCGCCGCAGACACTCCCGCCTGAGCCTGTTTAATTTGGCTAAGCTTACTGTTAATCTCGGCATCAAGAATGCTCAACTGCTCACTTAGTGCTGATTTTTTGGATTGATAAATGGAATACTGAGAGGCCGTATACTGCTCAGGAATTTCAGGCGAAAAAATTAACTCAGTACTAAAGGCCTCTGCGTTATGTCGAGTGCTTTGGGCCATAGAAGAAAAATACACCACCCTATTTTGTATGAGGCTAGCTTGGATCTCTTCGTCCTCTAACCAAAACAAAACGTCACCTTTTTCTACCAAATCACCCACCGCAACGCTAAACTTTTTCACCGAGCCAGGGTAGCGGTTTTGTACCACCTGCACTTTACCCATTGGTTCCACTTGAGCTTCAGCACGTATCGCCTGATCTAGCTTGGCATTAAGCGCCCAAATCACCGCGATCACTACAAAAGCTAAGATTGTATAGAAGACTTTATTCATTGCGCTATCCGAATTCATTGTGCCACCTTCTTGCTGGCCAATTTGTTAAGCACCTGCTCCTTTGGACCATCGGCCATAATACGGCCGCTATCAAGAATCACCACGCGGTCAACTAACGACAATAAGCTGCCTCGATGGGTAATTAAAATTACAGTTTTATTGGCCAAGCTGGCCTTTAAACGCAGCACCAGCTCTTGCTCCGTAGCATTGTCCATGGCACTGGTAGGCTCATCCATTACTATCACCGCAGGATTACTCACCAAAGCACGAGCAATGCTTAAGGCTTGGCGCTGCCCACCAGATAATTGCTGCCCCCGCTCCGTAAGAATCGTTTCGTAACCATCTGGCAGTTGGCTAATAAAACCAGCCGCACCCGATTGCTCTGCACAAGCCACTATTTCGTCATCGGTGGCGTTTGGGTTACCCAGTAAAAGGTTTTCTTTCACCGTTCCAGAAAACAACATAGGCGTTTGCATCACCACGCCTAATCCTTTACGTAGGTCTTCTGGGTGCAAATGGTTAACTTCGGTGTGGTCAATTTGCACACTCCCAGAGGTGGGTTCATAAATACCTGCCAACAGCCTTAGCAACGAGGTTTTACCAGAACCTATACGGCCCAAGATCGCTACTTTTTCACCCGCCTTAATAGACACGTTGATGTTGGTTAATGTGTCTTTTTTTTGCTCAGGGTAACAGAAGCAAGCATTTTGAAAGTCTATATCACCAGTTAACACAGGACGTCGGATCTGTTCTTGGCGCTTATTTTCGCGCACCGGTTCTTGCATCAGTTCATTAAGGTTGTTGTAGGACGTGAGAGACTGGTTTAAGCGGCCCAGCAACCCTGTAAGTTGGGCCATAGGTGCCAAAGTTCGACCCGATAAAATAACACAGGCGATTAAAGAGCCCATGGTTAAATCACCCGCACTAATCAACACCACACCGTACACCACAATGCCAACTTGTGACGCTTGTTGGCCCAGTTGAGAAAAATTAGAAGTGAGCTGGTTCCAAAAACGGGACTTAAGAGACACCGTTCCTTGGCGTGCCACGCTCTCCATCCAGCGGGTTTGCAACAAACTGATGCCAGGCAACGTTTTTAAGGTTTCTAAACTATTGAGCATTTCCACCAAAACAGCCTGTTTAGACTGGCCATCTTTAGCCGCATTGGCGGCTAACCGCTTAAGGATTGGCTGCACCATAAGGGCCACTGCTAGGGTAGAAATGACGATGATAGCGGGTACTGCTGCCACTGGGCCACCAATCGCATAAAGTACAAATAAGAACAAAAACACAAACGGCAAATCAGCAAATACAACAAATGACGCCGAGCCTAAAAAGTCTTTTACACTATCAAACTCCTTCACCGTGGCCGCCATAGCTCCGGTTGGCTTTTGACCTGCAACATTGTCATTTTTCGACAGCCGCTCAAACAACAACTGCGACACTTGGCGATCAATTTGCACGCCCGCATGGTCGGTAAACAAACCCCGTATGATTTTCAAAATAAAATCAAATGCCATAACAATACAAATGCCTATGGTTAAGGCTACCAAAGATTCCATGGCGTCGTTTGGAATCACCTTGTCGTAAACCGTCATAATGTAAAAAGCACTGACTAGTGCAAACACGTTGATAAATACAGAGGCTAATATCACTTGAGCATACAAGCGCTTATTACGTAATATCGCCCCAAAAAACCAATGCTCACTTGGTAATGTTTTATAATTAGAACTCATTGAGTAAGGTCCCATCCAATTGCAATTGTTTAACTAACTGTTCGGTAACGAACACTTGTTTAAGCAACAGCTCCTGTTGTTTATTGGTTTGGGCCAGGGCTTCTACCTGCTCTTGCAGCAACTGCTGTTGCAAGAGGGCCAAACCATTTACATTGTTGTGGCTAGACCCTAGCCCGATCTCCAGTTTTACGATCTGGTCTTTTATATTCATTTGTTTGGTCTGGTTATGACGCATCTTTTGTTGTAAGCGTGCAGATTGAATTTGCAAATCATTAAACTCTAGGGCTTTTTTTGACACCAACTGACGCAACACATCTTGCAGATAATGTACCTGTTCATTAAGACCGGCTGTCTGCGCATCAGTAACGCCGTTATCAAAGACCGATGCAGAAAATATTAACTTGCCAGCCATATCATTGTTTTCCGTCCCGTTGGTAGCATCATACAAAGTGGTATTAACTTCCCCACTCAGCTGCGGCTTAGCCAACGCCCTTAAGTTTTTCATTTTTTTATGCAGTGCTTGTTGGGCATGCTGACTAGCAACGGCACTGCGCAGGTTGCTAGACTGAGGCGGCCTTGGCGTCGATAGTAAAGCCTTAACGGGTTGCCACATGGCACTTAGCTCCTCGGGAGAGAGTTGATATTCTTGGGTTAGGGAATCGCTCACTTGTTGTTGCTGACTGAGCCATTGGGCAATTTGATTATCGATATCCAAGCTATACAGCTGCTGTGTGCGCAGCTCGCTTATGGTGCCTACACCGGCCTCAAAGCGCTTTATTAGGTTGTCTTTGTGCTGGTTAGATTGCCATAAACCTGCACGCAGCAGGGTCACACTATCCATGGCCAACTGCCACTCTAGCCCTAACGTCCACATGGCATGGGCTTGTTCAGCAAAGGCTGAAACATACTCTAAACGTTGCTGCGCCAGAGTAGAGCTTTCGCTGTCTACTAAGGCTTGTTCAGCACCAAAATCATACAGGGTATGTTTAACAGACAGCTCCAAGTCTACATACGCCTCTTTTTTACTGACCCGAGTAAAATCCTTGCTGTAGTTTTCAATTATTGGCACGTGCCCCGAAGTGGATAAATCAACATCCACCCCACGGCCAGCCTGCAACTCCACAACTCGCCATTGCTGGCGAGTAACAGCTGCTTGTTGCACACGTACATTAGGGTGCTGCTTAATTAACTCAACCCAACTTACTTGGCTACCCTTCGTTAAAGATGCCAAAGCCATTGGGGTTACTGTGATTTTATCCGTCTTAGTATCAATAACTATTTCAGTATCAATAACTATTTCAGTATCAATAACTATTTTAGCGTCAGTCATTACCTCAGTTTCAGTATTTAGTTCAGCCTCAGTTGCTAGTTCAGTCTCAGTGTCTAGCTCTGCCTCAGTTGCTAGCTCTGCCTCAGTTGCTAGTTCAGTCTCAGTGTCTAGCTCTGCCTCAGTTGCTAGTTCAGTCTCAATTGCTAGTTCAGCCTCAGTTGCTAGTTCAGCCTCAGTTGCTAGTTCAGTCTCAGTGTCTAGTTCAGTCTCAGTTGCTAGTTCAGTCTCAATTGCTAGTTCAGCCTCAGTTGCTAGTTCAGCCTCAGTTGCTAGCTCAGCATCAGCTTTTAAACCATTTTCTATCACTGTCTCAATCACAGTGGCAAGCTCAATAGCCGTTGGCTGAACTAGTGTGTCTAGCTTAGCAACAAAACTATTTGTTAAGATTGATGGCTTTTTATAGGCCTGCTTGGCATGAAGTAAATTGGCAGGATTACCCGCCATATCTGAAATCATGCTTGCTGCTAAAGTGGCACCATTTGCATCCAAAGCTTGGGGATAAACCTTCAGTGAGTCTTTAATAACACTAATGTTGCCATCCACAAACTTTGTGTCACTCACAAAAGAGGTGTAGGTAAACTGCTGGCTATTAACCGAGTCACCCACTCCGGTGTAAACGGCCTCAACGATGCGTCCATTGACTCGCAAATTAAGGGTGGGTTCACCCGTTACCATGACTAGTTCGTCAAATTCAACATTGGCGATAATTGTATGGCCCTTATTCAAATCATTTGTGGTATCCAGCTTGATTGAGATTGTGCTTATCGATGCGGCTTTAGTGTCTACCCTCATAGCAACACTGTTTAACAAACCTGCATGCAGCAAACTGGCATCATCACCAGTTTGGCTTTTAATCGTGCTGGCGGGTGTCGCTCCTTGACCCACTGCATTTTTTAGAGAATTCTCTATTATTGAAATGCCATTGAGGTCCATGTCACCTTGCTGAATGACATACTTAAACCTCAATGCCTTTCCCGTAGAACCCTTTTGAGTATAGGTAGCCTCAACTATTTGATTACCCACCATTAAATTAACCGTTGGTTCGCCATTAACCACTACATCATGGTTAAACTTCACCGTAACGGAGACTTCATCATCCACCTTCAAGATTTTCTGAGCCGCACACAGTGGGCTCAAACCAACCAAGAAGGTTAATAATGTGATGCACGCCATTTGACGCATAATCCTACTCCATATCTGCGCACACCGCCTAGGTTGGCGGTGGCGAGTAAGGTGACTAATTTTATGGTTAGACTATATCCAGATTAGTTTCAGTCAGGAAGTTGTCCAGATGATCATCAGTGAGGTTGATGTTAAAGCCATCCGCCAGCAGCAGGTCATTGGCCTCATCGAACACCGCCGCTTCGGCGACATTGTTATCTCTAACAAACAACTGACCATACGATAAATGGACAGACTGAGTGTCCGTCAGGCCATCAACTTCAACTTTGTCGGCACGGTGATTAAAATTAATCAACGTATCGCTATCAGCGCTCGTTAGACTAAACTCACCATCGTCGGCTAGGGTAAACACAAACGTGTCTTTGCCAGCTCCACCTGAAAGAGTGTCATGACCTTGACCACCCTCTAATGTGTCCTCACCACGGCCACCGTAAAGCATGTCTGCACCATCACCACCAAACAAGACGTCATCACCTCGACCACCTTTAATCTCGTCATCTCCACCAGCGCCATCAATGAAATTGTCATAGCCATTACCGTCAATCAGATCGACAGATGATGTTCCAATAACGTTCTCAATACTCGATATGGTGTTGGTTCCCAAGTCGTCATTAGCGGCCTGGGCAGATATGTCTTTGAACAAATCAATTACCAATTCACTGGCCGTTGTAAGCTCATCAAACATAATGGTGTCACTACCCTCACCACCGTTAACTGTGTCATCACCAGCATCGGCGAAAACAAAATCATCGCCATCACCACCATCAAGTGTATCGTCGCCACCGCCACCTTTGAGGAAGTCACTGCCTCCCCCACCAAGCAGGTGCTCCGCAGTTTCACCGCCAAAAATTTGGTCGAACCCTTCGCTACCAATGATCTCTTTATTGCCTGTAATGGAGTTAATAGCTCCATCCGCAGCAGAGAGCATTAAGTTGTCCGGGCCATCTGCGTTTAATGCTGCCGCAGCAGCCAAGTCACTGAACCTCTCGTAACCTTCAGTCTGTTTTGACTCTTTATTAGACCTTGTGTCTATTGGTTGACTATTTGCCACCTCAATATTACCAAAATCTTTCATTACAGAATTACCCGCTTGGTCGACAAGACTATTATCCGCAAAATCCAATGAATGACCGGCCAATTGAACATTGTTATTATCAAACAAGCCCGTGACTAGCGTATCGGATGTAAAGGTTAAATGGTTTCCGGTCACGCCCATACCCGTTGCGATCATATTAACTTGTGAAGTCCCACCGGTATCATTATCAACTAACAGAGTTAGGCCAGCATTCTGACCCAACGCTAATGTTACATCCTCGCTAAAGTTGACCCTCATTTCTAGGCTGTCGCCAGAATTTATACTTGGGGTAAACACTAAGTCCGATGCTGAGACCACCGATGGAGCAATTGCATCCACTTTGATAGGCGGCACAGTGATATCAACAACGTTTAAATGATCTAAAGTGGCGGGGTTGCCCGCTGCGTCTAAGATCGTGCCTGCTGGTGTGTTACCCAATGCTTCAGAGTTAGTCAACGAGTGCTCAACAATACTAATGCCGTCAACATCAGCATCAAAATCAAAATCGGAAATTTTGTAGGTGAACGTTTGGGCCTTAGCCAAGGCCCCGTTTCCTGAATATTCCGCCGTAACCGGTTTGCCACCAATGTCCAATGCAATGGTGGGTTTACCTGTCACCACTACGGCTTCATCAAAGGTCACGGTGGCTGTAATGACATCGCCTGCAACCTGAATATTTGAGCTATGACCGTTAGACGTTGTGGCTACAATGGTGCCTTCTGAAAAAGTAGCCACTGTGCCAAAGTTGGCTAACGAGGACGTATCAACAATACTAGCAGGATCAGCAGTGTCTAGATGCTTAAGAAGCATATAAGGTTGGTAGTCAGAGTCCTCCATCATGTCAAACATTGCGGTGTGGGTGAACGTCATGGTATAC
>Ga0115563_1003786_pt1 | contig 10528 bp, 9 predicted proteins | sample COGITO_mtgs_1105_2_FD_87198 | JGI IMG/M metagenome (GOLD analysis project Ga0115563, IMG submission 87198) | Pelagic marine microbial communities from North Sea - COGITO_mtgs_110519 | ecosystem: Environmental > Aquatic > Marine > Epipelagic | place: Germany:Helgoland, sampling site Kabeltonne...
AAAATCGCCGAATATTATTTTCGAGGATGCTGATCTGGAAACAGCGGTCAGCTCCGGTGTCGCCCATATGATGGGTAATACAGGCCAGTCCTGCAACGCACCTTCCCGTATGTTGGTACAGTCATCGGTTTACCAAAAGGCCGTCGAGATCGCCAAGCAGACCGCAGCGCAAGTCGAAGTTGATGACCCAATGAAAGAGGGCATGCACCTAGGTCCACTCTCGAGTCGTGTGCAGTTCGACAAGGTTCAGGGCCTGATTGAAAAAGGCATTGAGGAAGGCGCTGAGTTGATAGCTGGTGGCCCAGGTAAGCCCGAGGGGCTGGAAACTGGATACTTTGTAAAGCCCACTATCTTTGCCGGTGTAAATAATCAGATGACCATTGCTCAGGAAGAGATTTTTGGCCCAGTATTGACCATGATTCCCTTCGATACCGAAGAGCAGGCCATCGAAATTGCCAACGACACACCCTATGGTTTAGCCGCCTACTTCAGCACCAGCGACCAACAGCGCGCCCACCGAGTAGCAGGGCAGCTGCGTGCCGGTATGGTCAGTCTCAATAGCGCATCCCAGGATTATGCTGCGCCCTTCGGAGGTTATAAGCAGTCAGGTAATGGCCGCGAATGGGGTGAGTATGGCTTTGATGACTTCCTAGAGATTAAAGGGATTACCGGTTAAAAGGCGAATCCAAGCTAATTGACGCTGCTTGAGATTCCTGCGCGGGATAAGCCTCTAGATCAAAAGCTCTAACATTAATACCGAGCAGACTCCCAAGCATGAATAGCGTGCTTGCGAGTCTCCCCCCAAAGATAACCCCCAATCTGCCCACTCTGCTGCAACACCCGATGACAGGGAATAAAAAACGCCACTTGGTTAGATCCGATAGCAGTACCCACAGCTCGATAAGCCTTGGGCTTGCCCACTGCCGCGGCCACCTGAGCATAGCTATTGATACAGCCGGGCTCGATCTGCAGCAGCGCGCGCCATACATTGATTTGAAAATTGGTGCCTTTTACATAGAGTGATAATGGCCCATTAATAGTTTGCTTACCTGCGAACAGGGCCTCCACCATCCGTGTGGTCTCTGAGGCTTGATTGACTAGCTTGGCAGCGGGCCACTGTGCGTTCAGATCAACAATTTGTTGTTCTATATTATTGTTGCTGAGAAAAGACAGCTTGCAGATACCTCTGGGAGTCACAGCAATAAACGCATCCCCAAATGGGCCACCTATCACAGAATAACGAATCTCCATGCCTGCACCACCAGCTTTAAATTCGCCTGGGCTCGCGGCTTCCAGCTGCACAAAATGATCATGTAATCTTGAGCTGCCGCTGAGACCCACAGAGTCTGATACCTCAGCTAATGGCTTGGATTGGGCCAGTAACTGTTTGGCGCGATCCACAGTGAGAATCTGCAAATATTTCTTTGGCGCAACCCCCGCCCATTGACTAAACAGGCGTTGAAAATGAAATGGACTTAAATGCAAATGAGCAGCAATATTTTCCAGAGAGGGCTGTTGTTTGGCGTTGGCATTAATAAACTCAATGGCTTGAGCTATGCGCTGGTAGTCAGATTTCATACTGACAGTATTGCCGACTCAGAGTGTTTTATCGACCCGAATCTTACTCTATTTTATTGGCAGAAAAAAATAGATCAGACCACCCACGGCAATAATTCCCAGGCCAATAAGCGCCTCTGTTGGTCTTGAAATCAGCACATAGGCTAGGGTCCAGAGGGTAACGCTGAGATAAATAATCGGCGCAACTGGGTAGGCGGTGGTCTTGTAAGCACCAGCAATATTGAGTTTTTTAAAGCGCAGTATAAAAACCCCAAATACAGTAAACAGAGTATTGATAGCGAGTACAAAGCTAGAAAAGATCAATACAGACTCAAAGGTGGCGCTGATAATAAAAAATATTGCCAGAACGCCCTGAAATAATACAGCGGTGACAGGGATGCCCTGGTTATTGCAGTTGGCGAGTCTAGAGAAAACGCTGAAGTCTTCGCCAATCATCTGCAGTACTCTGGGTCCGGCCATGGTCATGGCGCTGACTGTGCTGATCAGTAACACCGCCAGCACAGCACCCATAACTTTGCCGGCGCTGCCGCCCAGTGCGGCCTCTGCCACTACCACTCCGATTTCTAGTTTACCCTCCATGCTTGAGATAGGTGCGGCACTGAGAAAGGTATAGTTGAGTAGCAGGTAGAGCAGCAATACCAGAGCAGTGCCTACGGCCAATACCACAGGTAGATTGCGCTGGGGGTTTTCCAGTTCGCCAGTCACATAGGTGGCGGCGTTCCAGCCGGTATAGGCATAGTTAACATAGATTAGAGCGACTGCAAAGGCACCGCTAAACAGCAGTTGGCCATCGCCGGCCTGGGGCGCAAAATTTAGGCTCTGTGGGCTATTGCCCCAGATCAAAATCACTGCGCAAAATAGCAGTATCAACAGCAGTTTAAGTGCGGTGAAAATTTGTTGCACACTGCTGCTGGCGCGCCGCGACAGGCAGTGGGCTAGTGTTAGTATCAATACTAGAGAGACAGCGGCCCAGGTTCTATTGAGCTCGGGGAAAACTGCTGACAGATAGGCAGCAAATGTCATAGCGGCGAGTGCCACTGGCGCTGCAAAACCTACGGTGGCGGAAACCCATCCAGAGATAAACCCGGCACAAGGGTGGTAGAGACGCGATAGAAAATTGTACTCACCGCCAGAGCGGGGCAGGTTGGCGCCCAGTTCGGCATAGGTCAGTGCGCCACAGAGAGCGGTTAAACCGCCCACCAGCCAAAGCATCATCAACACAAAAGGCGACTTAATACCCAGCAGCTGAAAACCCAGGCTGGTAAACACGCCTGTGCCAACCATATTGGCGACAACAACAGAGATACCTGTGGTTCTGGAAAAGCTATGCATAGTATTTTTTAGGCTCTACGAAATTCTTAGGCTGCACTTTACAGCACTGCCATTAAAGGACAAATGGTTTACTCAGCTGACCCATTAAAATAAATACCATCCGGTCAGAAAATATGCCCTAGTTAGTGGGTAAAAATCGGTTAAGCTACAGGGTCAAAATAATAATATGAAGGTAATCACAATGGAATTGGCATTACGTATTTTGCTGCGACTGCTGGCACTGGGCATGCTGATAGGAGCTGTGGGCTTTATGTTTAACCCAGCTGCAATGGAAGCGGATTTTGCGGTCAGGGCACTTGAGACCCATGGTATGGGAACCCTGCGTGGCGACTTGGGTGGTACCTTTTTAATGTTGGCAATTTTTACTTTTCATGGCTCAAGGCCGGGCTGTGCTGCTTGGCTGGCTGTGCCTCTGGTATTTATGCTGACTGTATTATTTGGCCGGGTGGTACATATAGTGCTGGATGGTCTGACTGATCCAGCAATTCGCTCTACCATTATTGAACTGATCGCTGTCGCCATACTTGAATACGCCCGCAGAAAATTAGCAACCGAAAATAATAATTAAGGAGAAAGCCGTGAGAACACTAGCACTAAGTCTGCTTTTGTCTGCTGCAGGTTTGGCCCAGGCCAGCGAAGGGACCGAGACCCAGTTGTATTTTGGTGACACCCACCTGCATACAACCTATTCCTTTGATGCATTTTTAAATAAAAACTTTACAGCTGATCCGGATACCGCCTACAGATGGGCCAAGGGTGAGCCGGTGATTCACCCCTATAATCGCACCAGAGTTCAGATTGGTACACCACTGGACTTTTTGGTGGTTTCTGATCACGCAGAGATGCTCGGTGTAATGCGTGCCATCCGCGGTGAGACCATCCAGTGGGAAGAGATTGGTCTGTATGCTAGCTTCAAACGCTGGTTGGCTGTCAGGCAGCTCAACGAAGCTTTGGATAAGGGCCTTGGGCGCGCATTTTTTGCTCGCTTTTTACCTAAGTCGGCAGAGGTGAAAGGTGGCGACCCGGTGGCCGATATCAATAATAATATAGGTGGAATCGCAATTTTCGGCGATACCACTAATACCTCCAAGGACGCCTGGCAAGATATTATTGGCGCTGCAGAGCGGCACAATGAGCCGGGCGTATTTACCAGTCTGCTGGGTTGGGAGTGGAGCTCAATTCCCACAGGCGCTAACCTGCACCGCATTGTGGTAACTCCAGAGGGTGGCGACAAAGCCAGCCAGTATCTCCCCTTTGGTTCGGACCAGAGCCAGTATCCAGAGGATTTATGGCAGTGGCTTGCGGACACCGCAGAGCGTACCGATAGCCGCTTTATTGCCATACCCCACAACTCGAATATCTCCAAGGGCTATATGTTTGCCGAAACCACCGTCAGAGGTCAGCCGATTACCGCTGACTATGCCCGCACCCGCATGCAGTGGGAACCCATTTCTGAGGTTACTCAGATTAAAGGGGATAGCGAAACCCATGCTCAGTTCTCGCCAGATGATGAGTTCGCTGACTTTGAAACCTATGATTACTATATTCAAACCACCAAAAACAACACTGAGATCTCCCCCGGTGACTATATTCGTCCAGCGCTAAAGCTAGGCCTGGCCCTAGAGCAAAAAGTTGGCGCTAACCCCTACAAGTTTGGCTTTATTGGTTCCACCGACGCCCATTCGGGTCTGGCATCGCCCGAGGAGAATAACTTCCAGGGCAAAATGGCCGCGGACAGCACGCCAGAGACCAAGGCTCCAGTTTTAGGCAATCCAACTGGTGCCAGTGGATGGGATATGTCGGCCTCTGGATTGGCTGCAGTCTGGGCTACAGAAAACAGCCGCGAGGCCATTTATGCCGCCTTTAAGCGCAAAGAGACCTATGCCACCAGTGGCCCTAGACTTCGCGTGCAGCTGTTTGCTGGTTGGGACTTTCCAGACAATGCAGAGAGCTCCGAAGACTTCGCCCGTATCGGCTATGATTACGGGGTACCCATGGGTGGTGATTTGACTGCCAATGCTTCTGCCAGTGCGCCAGAGTTTTTGGTGCGGGCAGTAAAAGATCCGATGGACGCTAATCTCGATCGTTTACAGATCGTGAAGGGCTGGGTTGATGCAGCGGGCCAACAGTATGAAAAGGTCTACAATATAGACTGGTCCGGCGACAGGGAGTTGGATGCCGAGGGCAATTTGCCTGCTGTGGGCAATACAGTAGATCTAAAGTCGGCCAGATATACCAACAGCATTGGTCAGGCGGAGTTTGCCGTTAAATGGTCAGACCCAGATTTTGATCCTGCTCAGTCGGCGTTCTACTATGCTCGCGTTCTGCAAATCCCCACGCCGCGCAATGGCCTGTACGACAGCTTGGCTCTGGGGTTGGATAACCCGCCGCGGGGACCAAAAACTCTGCAGGAGAGAGCCTATACCTCTCCCGTCTGGTACACACCCTGATTGGTGTTTGGGTTAAAAAAGGAATTTAAAAGGACAATAAAAGCACAATGATAAGCAAGCTGTTAAAAGAGCCACTGGTCCAGTTTTTATTGATTGCACTGATACTGCTGGGTGGCGAGCGTTGGATCAATGCTGAAGATTACGCCTACGATCAGTATCTAATAGCGATCAATGACCAGCAGCTGTTGCAGTTTATGCAGCTGCGAGCCAAAACCTTTAGGCCAGATCAGGCTGAGGCCGCACTGGCAGCTCTCAGCCCTGATCAGCGCCAGAGATTAGTGGATGACTACGCTCGTGATGAGGTACTTTTTCGCGAGGCTATGGCGCTCAATCTGGATAACAATGACCAGATTATTCGCCGTCGCCTGATTCAAAAAATGGACTATCTGGCCCAGGGGTTTTATGACGAGGCCGCTCCATTAACCGAGCAAGATCTGCGCGACTATTATTTGGAACACCGCCAGAAGTACAAAAAAGCTGCCGAAGCTACCTTTACCCATGTATTTTTTTCCAGCGAAAAACGCAGCGCTCAGGAAGCAGAGGCGATGGCAGAGAAGCTGCTGACAGAGCTCAATGCTAAACAGGTACCCTTTGAAAATGCGTCCAGATACGGCGAGCGTTTTCTCTACAACCGCAACTATGTCAATCGCGAAGATGGTGAGATAGCCAGTCACTTCGGACAGTCCTTCCAGCTTAATCTTTTTGAGCTGGGTGTAGCCGAGCAATGGCAGGGCCCAGTGCAGTCCAGTTATGGCTGGCATCTGCTGTTGCTGGTTAAAAACACTGATGCCTATATCCCAGAGTTTACACAAGTCAGCTCCGCTGTATTTGCAGATGCCCAGCGCCAGCACCAGAGAGAGGTAAAAAGCCAGGCTATCGATAAGCTGATGGCTAAATACCAGATCGAGACAGAATAATGCGCACAGCTTTTATTGTTCTCGCACTGCTGTTCAGTGGCTGGGTAGCCGCCGATGAGGCGCGGCCAGTCTATGTGGAAGTGGAGGAAAATAGCGCCAGCCAATTTCTTGTCAAGTGGAAGGTACCGCCGGTAATGCCTGCGGGGCAAGAGCCCTATATTAAACTCCAACATCCCGATTGCCAGCTGGTGGATGGCGCCAATGCCGCCGGACTTATAGGTCGACGGCTCTACCAATGTGATATTCAGGATACGGATGCGGTCTTCGCTGTGGTGCTTGACTACCCTCGCAGCAATCCTGCACTGACCTCGCTTATTGTCTTTAAACCCTTTGCGGCTGAACCCATACAGGTTTTTTCCGGCCCGGAAAAAACCACTGTCAGCATTCCGGTTAGTACCAGTGCTGGCACCGTAGCCAAACAGTACACAGTGGCGGGTATTGAACATATTTTAATTGGTACAGACCACCTGTTATTTGTGCTCTGTCTGATGATTATTGCCGGTAGTTTTAAGCGTCTGATACTAACTGTGACCGGCTTCACCATAGCTCACTCCATTACCCTAACCCTGGCGACCTTGGATATTTTCCGTCTGCCCACGGAGCTGGTAGAGTTATTAATCGCCCTGAGCATTGTGCTCTTGGCGGTTGAAATTATTAAATATAATCGCGCTGAAGACTCTGCGGAACCCAGTTTCACCTGGCGCTATCCGGTCAGTGCTTCCTCTGCATTTGGTCTGTTGCACGGCTTTGGCTTCGCAGTAGTATTGCAGGAGCTTGGGCTCCCCGCGTCCATGAAGGTGCATGCGCTGTTGTTTTTTAATATAGGCGTAGAGTTGGGGCAGTTGCTGTTTATTGCTCTGGTGCTGGCATTGGTATGGATGCTGTTGCGCTCTGTCGCTGCGGCGAACAAGCACCGAGCGGTGCTTGTTGAAACTGTTGTTTATGTTGTAGGTATTACCAGTTCATACTGGCTGTTTGAAAGGCTGGGGGTGCTGTTTTAGTCCCGTCGTCTACTTGAGATGGCCCAAATGCTTGGAAACCACTTTTAAGCTGGGCTTAAACAGCTTGGGGGTGCAGGCCAGAATATGGCCGCTGTCCATAAATTTCTCCCCGCCATTAAAGTCGCTCACCATACCGCCAGCCTCGCGCACTATTAGCACACCCGCGGCTATATCCCAGGGCTTTAGAGACATCTCCCAAAACACATCCATGCGGCCAGCGGCCACATAGGCTAGGTCTAGCGAGGCGACGCCCAGGCGGCGAATGCCCGCGGAGTTATTGGCAAATTCATGCATGCAGGCTAGATAGTTATTCATCTCATTGAATGAGGGCGCACTAAAGGGAATACCGGTGGCATAGAGGGCTCCGGCCTCGTCGGTGCGACCTGACACACGAATACGGCGGCCATTGAGGCTGGCGCCATTTCCGCGACTGGCGGTAAATTCCTCGCGCTTAAAAGGCTCTAGAATAACCCCATGTTCCAGCTTACCTTTGATGCGGCAGGCAATAGAGATAGCCACATGGGGAATGCCGCGAACAAAATTAGTGGTGCCATCCAGCGGATCTATAATCCATTCCACATCGGAATCAGGATTGCCGCTGGTGCCGCTCTCCTCACCAATAAAGCGGTGATCAGGATAGGCTTTCTTAATATGATAGATGATGGTCTCTTCTGAGCGGCGGTCCACTTCGGTGACAAAGTCATGGCGACCCTTTTCATCAACCTTAACCAGATCCAGATTATCGGCAGACTTAACAATCATTTCCCCTGCCTGGCGGGCAGCGCGAAGGGCTATATTAACCATAGGTTGCATAGGGTGTTTTCCAATTGACTTTAAAGAGCGGTGCGCATTGTAACAGAACTACTGTGTCAGAGAAGCCTGATTCTGCTACACTCGCGCCCGATTTTGGGGCGGTAACATTTATTACTGAGAGGCTTATTGTGTCTACCACTGAACGTCAGGCAAAAATTCGCATTGTGCTGGTCAATACCGCGCACCCGGGCAATATTGGCGGTGCCGCGCGGGCCATGAAAAATATGGGCCTGGCCGAGCTCTATCTGGTGCAGCCCCGAGAGTATCCGGCTCCCAGAGCTGTGTGGCGTGCGGCTGGCGCAAGAGATGTGCTGGCCAATGCCACTGTAGTTGATTCGGTGGATGAGGCTATTGCCGGCTGTGGCCTGGTAGTGGGCACCAGTGCCCGGGAGCGCCGAATTCCCTGGCCACTGATTGACCCGCGAGAGTGCGGCGCGAGAATTTGGCAGGAAGCCGAGACCCATGATGTGGCGCTGCTGTTTGGTCGTGAAGACCGTGGTCTGACCAACGATGAGCTTCAGAAATGTCACTACCATGTGCATATTCCCTCCAATCCGGACTACAGCTCCCTGAATCTGGCCACTGCAGTGCAGGTGTTGAGCTATGAGGTTCGCATGGCCAGCCTAACCGATGCCGAGGGCAACCTGCCATCATTGCAGGAGTGGGATCAGCCGCCAGTACCAGCAGATGATCTGGAAAACTTCCATGTGCATCTGGCAGAGACCATGGCCGATCTTGGCTTCTATGACCCGGAAAACCCCAAGCAATTATTGACCCGTATGCGGCGGCTGTTTAATCGCCAGCGCATGGACAAAATGGAGGTTTCTATCCTTCGTGGTCTACTGTCCTCAGTGCAGCGTATTATCAACAAATAGTTGATTAAACTAATCAGGTATTTAGTTGACTAAAATACTCAGGTATTAGATAATTCGTGCCCTAACCGGGCGATACAGGAAAGCCATATGAGACTGACAACTCGAGGACGCTACGCAGTAACAGCCATGCTCGATTTGACCCTGCACGCTGAGGATAAGCCAATTTCATTGGCGGATATCTCTGAGCGTCAGTCTATTTCTCTGTCTTATCTGGAACAGCTGTTCTCCCGCTTGCGCCAATCCGGTCTGGTATCCAGTGTTCGCGGCCCCGGCGGCGGTTACCACCTGGGTCGAGCCAGCAGTGGCATATTTGTGGCACAGATTATCGATGCGGTAAACGAGTCCATAGATACGACCAACTGCCAGGGCAAAGGTGATTGTCAGGGTGGCGAAATCTGTCTAACCCACAGTCTGTGGAGCGATCTCAGCAAAGAGATTCACGGGTTCCTCAGTAATATCAGCCTGGCTGATCTAGTGGCTAAAAGAAACGTACAACATATAGCTCAGCGGCAAGTTGAACAGCTACTGGTTATAGATGACAACATGCAGGCAGGCGCCTGCTGAATTTGGAGTAATTAATGAACCTTCCCATTTATCTGGATTACGCTTCCACAACACCGGTTGACCCGGCTGTTGCAGATAAAATGATGCAATTTCTGACCCCGACCGGTCAGTTTGGCAACCCGGCGTCACGCTCCCATGTTTTTGGTTGGCAGGCAGAGGCCGCGGTTGAAGATGCGCGCACCGATGTGGCCACATTGATTGGCGCTGATCCCCGCGAGATCGTCTGGACCAGTGGTGCCACCGAAGCCAATAACCTGGCTATCAAAGGCTGTGCCCACTTTAACCAGCGCAAAGGCAAGCACGTGATCACCTCAAAAATTGAGCACAAAGCCGTGCTGGATACCTGTCGCCAGTTAGAGCGAGAGGGTTGGGAAGTGACCTATCTTGAGCCAGATTCCAATGGCTTGATTCAGCCGCAAATGGTTGCAGATGCCATCCGCGAAGACACTACTGTTGTTTCCATTATGCATGTGAATAACGAGCTGGGAACCTTAAATGATATTGCCGCCATTGGCGCAATCTGTCGTGAGAACAAAGTATTTTTCCATGTGGATGCAGCCCAGAGCGCTGGTAAAACCGGTATAGACGTTGAAGCCATGAATGTGGATATGATGTCTTTCTCGGCCCACAAGATCTATGGCCCCAAAGGTATTGGCGCACTCTATGTTCGCCGCAAGCCCCGCGTGCGCATTGAAGCCCAGATGCACGGCGGTGGCCATGAGCGCGGCATGCGCTCCGGCACCTTGCCCACTCATCAAATTGTGGGAATGGGTGAAGCCTTCAAGTTGGGCTTTGAAAACCTGGCCGCGGAGTCAGCGCGCATCGAAGCGCTGCGTACCCGTCTCTGGGAAGGTGTTTCCGATATGGAAGAAGTCCATCTTAACGGTTCCCCAGATCAGCATGTGCCCGGCATTGTGAATATTAGCTTTGCCTTTGTTGAAGGTGAGTCACTGATTATGGCTCTGCGTGACCTGGCCGTGTCATCGGGCTCTGCCTGC
>Ga0115563_1003789_pt1 | contig 10525 bp, 10 predicted proteins | sample COGITO_mtgs_1105_2_FD_87198 | JGI IMG/M metagenome (GOLD analysis project Ga0115563, IMG submission 87198) | Pelagic marine microbial communities from North Sea - COGITO_mtgs_110519 | ecosystem: Environmental > Aquatic > Marine > Epipelagic | place: Germany:Helgoland, sampling site Kabeltonne...
TCGAGACTCTTCCTTCCACTCCTGAATGCGAGATTGTACGAACTGGCTAGTCACGCTCAAATTTCTATGCGGCTTCCAAGCAAGATATTTGGTCACATCTGAGTCCATTGCATACAGCAGGAAAATTCGCTCCGCATCTGAAGTGACAGGTGGCCGCATGGTTAAACCACTTAAACTGAATTCAGTTTGGATAGATACCTCCTCATAATTATCGCTTAAAGCATGTACGTTTTTCGGATAATTTGCTTGCAAATGCTAACTTATTGTCGACTATTCTAAATCTTTAATAATTCAAACGAACTCACTACCGCAAAGTGCATCTACCTCAGAAACCTTATAATTAGCCTTGTAGACATCTTTGGAAATCTTCTCGAATAAAGAAACATCTTCTGGCACTTCACATACAGAAAGCTGACCCAACCCCACCCCAACCCTGAAACCCAAAAAGCTAAACAAGCCTGCCATAGTGAACACAGCCAATTTTTTTCCGAGAGCTTTCAAATCGTATTTCCTTTTATTAGGTTAAAACAATTTTTACCGGCTTGAACTGAGTTGGTTTTTTTTGCGGCAGCGCAGTTGTTAAGCGAAAACGAAGCAACATGGTGGAGGTGGGGTTCATAACCTTGTTAGGTTAATTTACTACCGCATTTCCGACAAAAGTTAGAGCTCCGAGTATTTGTTTGTCCACAGCTTGTACAAATAGAATTGTTAAAGCCTGCCCCTTTAGTGATTCTGCTAGCTTGTGATAATGCATCTTCTGTTTCATTAATCAGGTAATTAGCTAGTGGCTTTAGATAGCCAAACTTGCACATTTTCGTTCCTATACTTATAAGTGGAATTCCTAGAAAAGCACACCAAATATATTCAGGAAATTCCTTACCAAGGTTTCCAAAGCTCTCAAGGAAGCTAGCAAAACCAATTAAAGCAAAGATACCACCAATAAAAACAAACAGAGGTCCAAAAAATCTTAAATATATCTTCAAATCTTATATCCTTATATTCTGAAAAAAACCTGTAATTATCCTAACAGATCATACCTCGCCTCTAGCCGCTTTTATCGGGTGCCGCCTTCATCCTATCAAGTAAAGATCTCAACCCAACTGCATGCTAGATAGTCTGCAGACGACACGGATTACTGTCAATTTATCATGCCCGACAAAAGCGGCAGGAGGGGTTGAATAGTAAGGCGGATTGATTTTGATAAAGGCTTGCGGAATTAGATATTTAAGAAGACTACATTTAGGGCTAATTTAAGTATATCTGCTGCGCTATCGATGCAGGCTTACACCTGTGCGTCGATAGGCTGCTATTATTTTTCAGAAAGTGGGTACTTACGGAATATCCTGCGAGGGGGCGAAACGCGTGACTGCGTCATGGCACGGATTGATCACTGGGCGGGGTTGGCGGTTCGGTTGCATCCTTGATGTTCGCCTTGCTGCTAGGTGCGGCATGCAATCCTAAGACCTGATGACTTGTACAGAATGGGCTTGGTCGTCCGTCGAGATAATTGCTGCGATCGGTAAGATCTCTATTTTTGGCTGAAATCAATGGGTGACCCGTTTGATCCCCAAATGTCCTATTGTGCGTATAGTTAGGGTTTTGCGGGCCAGGTAATATCTATCTTGCGGTGTTGAGCAACACAATCACGAAGATATAGATTAATTAGGCTTTGATAGGGAACACCGTCTTCTTCTGCCATTTTTTTGAAATAAACGATGACATCCTCACTAAGCCGCATAGTCACGGGCTTTTTGAGTTTTGATGCGTAAGGATTCTTACGTGATTTCATTTGTGATAAATCGTATTCAGTTTTCATGGGTTGCCACCTCGGTAATTTTCACGCTCCTTCTTTGTAGCCTTACGTGCAGATATTATTCGGATCGTTTCACCGCTATCTCGTTCGCAATGGCAGACAAGCAGAACTCGCGTCACGTTACTTAGACCAAGCAAAAGAAATCGCTCTTCCCTGCCAGAATGCACCTCATCGTAAAATTGAACAGCATACTCGTCATAGAACACCGACTGAGCCTCATCGAAGCTAACACCATGTTTTTGCCGATTGCCTTCCCCTTTCACAGGGTCCCACTCGAATCTAATCATGCGTACATTGTATGTACATCTCGAAACTAGTCAAGAAGTGCCCAGTGAGTTGCAAATCCTTCTTTAAAACTCTCTGATTCCGCACTTCCACCGAAAGAGCAAGTATCGATTAACCAAATAGGCTTCTTACTGGAAGCCGCGTTGCTCTGTCCTCCGCGTCGTCCACACTGATCATTCCCGGCTGGCCTGCTCCCGCTCTAGCCACAAATCATAGATCTGCGGCGTCCAGTAGCTTTGAAACCCTGCAATCACCGCCAGACGTTGTTCGGTGTTTAACACCTCACCCCACGCGGGCATCGCGCCGCCCATGGGCCCACCCCCCTCACGAATCACTCGTTCGAGTACCGCCAAGGGATGGTGCCAAGCGTGCGCACTGCCGTCCAGGGGCGGTGGTGGATAGTCGCCATTGGCGTCTGGCGTTTTCCATGCAGTGGTCGAGGCGGCCTCCGGGCCATGGCAGGCTGCGCAATATTGGCCGTAAAGCTGTTGGCCTTCCTCGGCCTGTGCCGTGCTATACCAACGCCCCGTTTGGCCATCGGCCTGGAGCGAGACATTGGCGGCCGTGGTCGCGACCTCCGGGCTTGGACTGCAACCGGCCAAAACCACTATGGCCAGGCCTGACAGTAGGGCAAGCCGGTTCTGCGGCTCAAAACGGCGCACTAGCTTAATGGCTCTCATTACTCAGGGTACCTCAAAGCCGGCCGCTTCAATCGCGTCCGTCAGTTGCTCGATATTGTCATTGCCATCGATCTGGGCAATGCCACTGTCCAGATCAAAGTGCACTGAGGTCACGCCGTCAACCAGGCTGACGGCCTTTTCAATGGACTTCACGCAACCCTTACAGGTGGCGCCGCTGACGGTAAGTTCGATCATAGGGGTGTCCTCGTTGGTTCGGTTTGTTGATGAGCTTTGGCCTGTTTATCAGGCTCGGCTGATTTATTGGGTCCCGTTTGCTTGCCTGCAAGCGGGCTTTTCGGATTCCAGGTTAGCAATAAAATCGAGCTGCTGACCACGCTGACGCTGGAAAAGGCCATAGCGGCGCCGGCAATCACTGGGCTGAGCAGCCCAAAGGCGGCTAACGGAATGCCAATGCAATTGTAGATGAAGGCCCAGAATAGATTCTGCTGAATCTTGAGTCGGGTTTTTTTGGCAATCTGGATGGCTTCCAGCACCAACCCCAATTCCGGACGCATCAGCGTCAGGCCGGCGGCGTCCATGGCAACATCGGTACCGCTGCCCAGCGCGATGCTGGCATCGGCCGCGGCCAAGGCGGGCGCGTCGTTGATGCCATCACCAATCATCACCACCTTGCGGCGTTTGTTTTTCAGTTGTTCGATGGCCTGGGACTTATGTTCCGGTAACAGATTGGCGAGCACATTATCGATCGACAATTGCTCGGCCACGGCGTTGGCCGCAGCCGCATGGTCGCCCGACAACATCCAGGTCTGGATGCCGGCGCGATGCAGAGCGGTAATGGTCGCCTGGGCATCGTCACGCAGCGGATCGCTGATATCAAACCGGGCGCGAATCTGGCCATTCAAGGCGACCCAGACCCGACTGTGGTGGTCGGCTGCGCCGGCCATAAAGGCCGGGTCGATCGCCAGGTCGTGGCTGGTCAAGAGCCGCTCATTACCGATCAGCAACTGATCCTGCTCGGTACGAGCGACAACACCCTGACCGGAGACATTGGTAAAGTCGAAGCTCTGCTCCGGACTCTGGGCATCGGCCAGATAGGTCAGCATGGCTGCGGCCAGTGGATGTTGACTCTTCTGCTGCACGGCCTTGATCAGACCGAGCAGATCGGCATCGTGCTCGGTTGCGCCAGACGCGCCCTCGGCAGACCACTGACGGAATAACGCCACCGTGGGCCGGCCGACGGTCAGGGTGCCAGTCTTATCGAACACGATGGTATCGGTCTCGGCGAGCACCTGGAGCTGATCGATATCCCGAATCAACACACCGCGCCGGGCGCCGACGCCGCTGGCCGCCATAATGGCAGTCGGGGTGGCCAAGCCCAGGGCGCAGGGACAGGCGATGACCAATACCGAGACAGCCGCCATCAGGGCGCTGTCAAAGGATACCAGCCACCATTGCAGACCTAGGGTGAGCATGGCAATCAGGATCACCACCGGGACAAAGACCGCGGCGATCTGATCGACCAGCTTCTGGATCTCAGGCTTCTTCATCTGGGCGTCGTTAACCAACTGTACGATCTGCTTGAGCCGGAACTGGTCGGGCGAGCTGTGCACGCGCACCCGCACGCTGCCATTACCATTGTGAGTGCCGGCCATCACCACGGCGCCCGGCGCTTTACTCACCGGCAGGCTCTCCCCGGTGAGCATGGCTTCATCAACACTGGTAGTGCCGTCCAGGATCAGGCCATCGGCGGCAATGGTGTCACCCGGGTGAATTTGAATTTCATCGCCGATGACCAACTCGGTGACCGGCGTAGTATGCAGTTCCTTACCCTGCCAGCGTTGCGCATTGGGCGGCTGCAATTGCATCAGTTTGCGGATGGCATCACCGGCGAAACGCTTGGCGCGTTCTTCCATCCATTTACCGAGCAAGATCAGACTGATCACCACAGCCGACGCTTCAAAATAGAGATGGCCGCTACCCAGTGCCAACCACAGATAGAGGCTGTAGAAATAGGCGGCCGAGGTGCCCATCACGACCAGCACGTCCATATTGGCCGAACCGTTTTTCACGGCATGGTAAGCGCCGACGTAGAAACGCCAACCGAGCCAGAACTGCACCGGTGTGGTCAGGGCAAATTGCACCCAACCCGGTAACATCCAATTGGCACCGAGCAGACTGGCCACCATGGTGACCACCATCGGTAAGGACAGGGCGGCGGCGATCAAGGTCGGCCGCAGCGAATGACCGGTCCGCGCGGCTGGCGTTTGCGCCAACTCCGCTTCGGGCAGGGCCGGGTAATTGAGTTGTTTTAAACGGTTTTTGATATCGGCCAGGCTGACCAAGCCGGTATACCAGCGCACCTGCAATTGCGAATTGGCCAGATTGACCGTGGCGGAGAATACGCCATCCATCTTCAGCAACGCTTTTTCAATGCGATTGATACAGCTAGCGCAGGTGACGTTTTTAACCGTCAGGTTGCGTTCATTTTCCTGCAAACCAAAACCACTCGCTGCCACCCAGTCGGGCAGCACCGTGGCCGGTTGGTCGGCGGCTAAGGCCACATCGAGGGTTTCCAACGCCAGATTGACGCTGACCGAGGTCACGCCGGGGCGCTTACTAAGGGCTTTTTCCAAGCGCGTAACGCAGCTGGCGCAGGTTAAACCGGTCACGGGAACCACCCAATGGGTGCCTGGGGTGGGTGTCATTTTGGTCTCCTTTTGGCGTCAGGCATGGTCATCTATTGCCATCCCAAACGAGGAGCATTGTGCGCCTTAGAGGGGGTCGAAGGTCAAGCGATTTTGGCCTATTTCATTGGCAGAGCGCCCTAACGCAGCTCAACTTCGATGGCGCGTGCGAGACCCTTAACCTGCGCGATGGCCTGGTCGCAATAGCCCCTAGGCCGGGCCGTAAAGCCTGAAAAGTTGAGCGTACCCACGACATCGCCTCTTATCCACAGAGGCTCGCCTATATAGGACTCCGGCTGCATCACGGTAAAGACCGGGTGCAATATCCGATGGGTGAATTTCTCGAGATGGGTATGGATAAGCATCTGTTGCGATCGCACCACCTGCTTGCAGTAGCTGTCGCGACACGGGAAGTCATGGCCGACCGCAAGGCTCGGCAATTTGAGCTCCGAGGTCACCGCTAAAAGGGTGTAAACATTGCCACAGACTGAACTGACAATGGCAAAGTCGGCTATAAGACTGCGCCTAAGCGACTCTAGTTGATCATCAAAGCACTCTGCTAGGATTCTGACGGCGGACTCCCAATGACTATTCATCTTGAGTCTTTAGCATAGAATCGAAGCGAATCCTGTTCCTATGATCCTTAACGCACTATTGGTAGTAATGTCAGTTATTGCCCCGGCGCCGGGGACATCGGTCGTTCAACCAAGCGGCTTTATTTGACGCCTGGGCTCTCAAAATAGTATCCAACCCGTTCTTGCAGACCCAAATAGCTGTAAACCGTGGCGGGATATTCGGTCGGTCGAAGGGCACGTACTATCTGCAGGTCCGGGTGCTCGGCCAGATCGATTATCATAGCCTTATTGGCGGGTATGTCCGGGTTATAGAGCACGATACGGGGCCTTAATAAGGCCTTGGATGAGACCATCACGACGAGACCAACACTCTTATCTCTGAGCAGAACCACCGTTCCGGGCGGATAGATACCGAAGGTGCGGATGAAATTCTGCGCCAAGCTATCGTCGAGTTGCTCACCGCCCTGGGCATAGATATGGGCCATTGCTTCCTTCGGCGTCATGGCATCCGGCAAGGCATGGGGATTACAGTAGTTGTCATAGAGGTTGGCAATGGCCACGATGCGGGCCAGTTGCGAGACTTTCTCGGCAGGCACCTTCGCAGGAAATCCCGAGCCATCTAAGAAGGCATGATGATGTCCGATAATTTCCAGCACCTCGGGCCGAATGCCGTTGATCCGATGTACTAACTTGATCCCCTGGCCAACGTGGCTCTTATACAGCTCAAGCTCCGGATTGGTCATATTTTTGTGATAATTGGCGATTCGGGCCGGCACCGCAACTTTGCCGATGTCATGCAACAGTGCACCCATGCCCAGTGCCAACAAATCGGTTTTAGACAGTCCCATGCTGTGCCCCAAGAGCAGCGACAGCACGGTGACATTGAGCGCATGGTTGTTGGTATTAAAGGAGGCCGGCGACATATTAACCACATTGATCAACATGCTCGATTCATCATCGAACTGGGCCATTAGATCGCCGATCAATTCTTCGCTACCGCGCACCGCGTTGGCCGGGGCGGTGGTCAGGTCGGACATCAGGTTATGGATGCGTTTTTTCGTTTCGTTGTAACGTTGCGCAGTGTCTTTACGAGCGCGCCGGAATTGGTCCGCCTGGTCAATTCTACTTTGTTTCTCATCCCAGAATTTGGCTTTATTGGCGTCAATGGCCGCAGCATCATCGGCGCCGATGGGCTCATCGCCTGTCGCATCGGATTTTGGATCGCTCTTAATTTGGTCGTAGGGCACCCTATCGAGCCCAAGGGCCCTAATTTGTTCAACCTCGCCCCAGGTTTTAATTTTAAAACGACTGAAAAAAAATGGATGCTGCGACCAGCTCAGCGGCAACTCTACATAGATACCAGGCCTTAGTTTGGCAACATCGATCAATTGAATGGTCTTCATTCTGTTAGCGTCCAAAGGAGTATGAATTTAAGGCAGCGCCAGGGCCAGTTTACGCATTATTCAGCTGCGCAGGAAGGACAACCGCCGGCAAACTCCGCCCTGCCCGTCCAATTCCGCGACCAGCCCGAAGATCGCTGACCCAGTGGCGCTCGACGCCATTGAAAGCGACCCAAAAGGCCCCACCTCTGTGCTACTTCTTTACTCACTCAAAGGTTGAACCCATGCTTTACGATCTTACCGTTGTGCAATTTAGCAAGATGCTTACCAATCTCAGCGCCATTCTCGACAAGGCCAACGGTTTCGCCGATGGCAAAAAAATTGATATGGCGGTCCTGTTAAATGCTCGTCTGGCACCGGATCAGTTCACCTTGACTCGCCAAGTGCAGATTGCCTGTGATACCGCCAAGCTGGCCGTTGCTCGCCTGGTCGACCAGGCCGATGCCGCACCCAAGCATGACGATAGTGAAACCACCGTGGCGCAATTACAGGAGCGCATCCAATCGGTGCTCGACTATCTGGCCAGCTTCAGTGAAGCCGACTTCGCCAATGCCGCCACCAGCACAATAACGCAGCCGCGCTGGGCGGGTAAACATATGGTGGGTGAGGATTTCGCCATTCATCATGCGATACCCAATATCTATTTCCATATCACCACGGCATACGCCATTTTGCGCCACAATGGCGTCGAAGTGGGTAAGAAGGATTATTTGGGCGCCATGCCACTGCGCGATTAGGCTGCTTGGGCTAGACCAGAAAGACCTTAATGTTTTTCCGGTTTAGCCGTTCGATAATGGCTGGATCGGCAGTTTTACCGGTAATCACTATATCCAGCTCGTCCAGATTGAATAGCGTAATGCCACCGAAGACGCCGATCTTATCGGCGTCGACTAACGCGATAATCTTGTCAGCGTAGGCGTGCATCTTCTTCTCTTCCATAAAGGCTAATAAGGCTGACTTAGTCAAGCCGGCATCGGTCAAGCCGTCACCGCTGACAAACAGATATCGACCTTGGTAGGACTCCTGTATTTCGGGCGATACCAGCAGGCTTTGGCTTTTAATATACTGTCCGCCCAGCACCACCAGGTGCGCATAGCCCTCTGAAATTAGATAGGTCACCAGTGGCAGATAGTTGGAATACACATGGATATTGGTGCCGAGCAGGTATTTACCCATTAAAAAAGTTGTTTTGCCCTCACCAATAAAGACATTGTCTCGATCCTGGCACAGCTGCACGGCCTGCCGGGCGATGCGATCGCATTCATCAAAGTTATTGTAATCCGAAATATTCGGGTAAAAACCCTTAAAGCCGGGCGATTCAGAGGTGCTCGGCGAGAGGATTTTCTCGGCCCCATTGCGGATTTTCTTTAACTTACCCTGTTCGTCCAACTCTATTATGTCGCGGCGAATGGTCGCCGGTGAGCACTCGATCAATTCGACTATTTCGCCAACCGTTAAGATCGGGTGTTCCTGTAGATGCTCCAATATGCGTTTCTGGCGCGATCGCGAATTCATAACTGAGCTCCCTGGCGAGTTTTGCATAAAATTGATCATTTATGACTATAGTTGATTGCCGATTCACATTCCAGCCCATTTCGCTGAAATTATTGCACCAATTTGACGATATCTGCACTGTTTAAGTGCGATTGATCGTTTAATTAGATGTAAGTCATCCTGCTGACGTGGATACTAGAGGACTGTTTTGACGCGCTTTACGGACTATTTATACTGCTTCGCGGGTACATGAGGTAACAAGATGAAACCTACTCTAATAATAAAAGAAACAATCTTGCTTAATATGGAAGCCTCTTCAAAGAACGAAGTGATTCATGCCATCTGTGGTCACCTGTTTTTATTGAAGAAAACACAAGATCCAGCGCAGCTCTATTCGGACATTATTGAACGGGAAGAAGTGGTAAGTACCTTTGCCGGGTCACACACCGCCATCCCCCATGCGATAACCAAACACGTCGACTACCCTGTCCTGTGTTTTGCCCGAGTAAAGAATGATGATTTTACCTGGAATGGAAGTGACGAAGATGTACGTTTTGTCATCTTACTTTGTGCACCCGCACAGGATGATCTACGGAAACTGAGACAGAGTCAGTCATACGTTTTTTCATCCATCGCCCAACTGATTGGCCGCACGGGCACTCTTGACCTGTGGGCCAATGCTCATGATGAGCAAGTGATTCTCGACAGCTTGAATCAAGCGTTCGAAGCCAATCTAACTACAACAATATAATTGGGGACATCCTATGTCTGAAAACAATTTAAAAATCGGCGTCCAGTCCTTCGGACGATTCCTGAGCGGCATGGTGATGCCCAACATTGGTGCCTTTATCGCATGGGGCCTTATTACGGCACTCTTTATACCTACGGGTTGGATCCCGAATGAATATCTGTCCGCGCTCGTTGGGCCGATGATCACGTATCTACTGCCATTATTGATCGGTTATACCGGCGGCAAGATGGTTGGTGGTGAGCGCGGCGCTGTTGCCGGTGCGATCACAACCATGGGTGTGATTGTCGGCGCATCAATCCCGATGTTCCTCGGCGCTATGATTGCCGGCCCACTCGGCGGCCTGGCCATTAAAAAATTCGACCAAGCAGTAGAAGGCAAGGTTAAGGCCGGCTTTGAAATGCTGGTTAATAACTTCTCGCTCGGCATTATCGGCATGCTCACTGCGTTGATTGCCTATACGCTGGTTGGACCCGTGGTCTTGGCCATTACCGAAGCCTTAGGCGCCGGTGTCGGCTGGATCGTAAGCCATAGCCTGCTGCCATTGGTGTCTATCCTTGTTGAGCCGGCGAAAATTCTGTTCCTCAATAACGCCATCAACCACGGTGTCTTTACGCCGCTCGGCGCCGAACAGGCCGCCGCTACGGGTAAATCAATATTCTACCTGATTGAAACCAACCCAGGTCCTGGTTTGGGCATTTTGCTGGCCTACATGCTGGCCGGTAAAGGCGTTGCGCAGAAGTCAGCTTACGGCGCTTCAATCATCCATTTCTTCGGCGGTATCCATGAGATTTATTTCCCATATATCCTGATGAAGCCACGTTTGATCATCGCTGTAATAGCCGGTGGTATGGCGGGCGTTACCTTTAACATGGTGACCGGCAA
>Ga0115563_1003800_pt1 | contig 10511 bp, 10 predicted proteins | sample COGITO_mtgs_1105_2_FD_87198 | JGI IMG/M metagenome (GOLD analysis project Ga0115563, IMG submission 87198) | Pelagic marine microbial communities from North Sea - COGITO_mtgs_110519 | ecosystem: Environmental > Aquatic > Marine > Epipelagic | place: Germany:Helgoland, sampling site Kabeltonne...
CTTACGGAGCAACCCATGTTGAGGGTGATAACCTCAGCGCCGAAGAGATTCAAATATGCCAGGCACAGGGCAAGCGTATTGCAGTACTGGCTACTAAATTACTCTAACAATAAGGCAGACTCAGTTGACCACAGAACTAAAGCTTTCTATCAGCAGATTTTTAACCCGCAGTAGCTATACTTTGCTGATACTGACACTCGCCGTCCACCTGTGGCTGCAAAGTGCACCCTGGATTATTTATGTAATCAGCCTGCTGCCACTGGCACTTTTTATACCCGGCATGCTGGCAGATAGGCTGCGCACATTGATTTGGATGGGCTTTGTGGTGCTGCTTTATTTTTATAATGGCATACAAAATCTCAGCGTTCCCGAACCAGCGACATTGGATATTGTCGAATTGGTATTGAGCGTAATCCTGTTCTGCGCAGCAATGGTCTATGCGCGTATCAGACAGGTTAATAATTTATAACGCGTTAGTTTATAAGGAATCCCCATGGCTGAAAAAAAACCGGGCATTATTCGCCGCTTCTTTCGATTGATCGGAAATATAGCCACGGCTATCCGCTACCTCTTTAGCCTGCTTTTTGTTGGCTTCTTCTTACTGCTTATTGTTGGCATGTTTGCTGAAGATATTCAGCCAATTCCCGATAAAGGCGCTCTTTATTTAGCGCCCAGTGGTGTGCTGGTAGACCAAAAAACCTATACCGATCCCTTCGATCAGATTTTTTTAGGCAGCTCGCAGCGAGATTCAGAGACTCTGGTAAGGGATATTATTGAAGCCTTAGATAGCGCCCGCAATGACAGCCGCATCACTCATCTGCTCCTCGATACTGACTATATGGCTGGCGGCGGCATCAGCAAACTCGAAGAAATTAGCTCGGCCCTTTTGCGCTTTAAGAAAAGCGGCAAGCCGATTATTGCAGTGGGCGACAATTTTAATCAGCAGCAGTACTTTCTTGCCTCGCACGCCGATGAGATTCTTCTCAATCCATTAGGTGCGGTCAGCATTACCGGCTTTGGGACTTACCGCAGCTATTTTAAAGAGGCACTGGATAAGCTTAAAATTAATATTAATGTGTTTCGCGTCGGCGATTACAAAAGCGCCGTAGAACCCTTTCTGGGCAGTAGTATGTCCTCCCAAGTAAAGCAGGAGAGCCGCGAGCTAATCGACTCACTGTGGCAATTTTACAGCTCTCAGGTGGAGCAGTTACGCGGCCTTCCCGATGGCGCCATAGACGATTTCGCCAATAACCTGCACTTTAAGCTTCAGGCTGCCAATGGCGACAGCTCAGCGTTGGCCAAACAGCAAAACCTTGTAGATCAGATAGCCACCAGAACAGAGATGTTCGCTTACCTCAATGAGGTACTTCCTGGCACAGATGGTGAGTTCGATAGCATTAATATGAAGGCCTATCTCAATCATAGCCGCCTTAGCACTAGAAGCAGTGCCGCCGCCAAGGCGCACAAAGTCGCACTGGTGGTTGCTAAGGGCTCCATTGTGGATGGCGAGCAACCAGAGGGAAGTGTTGGTGGTGACACCTTAGCGGGCATTTTTTCCAGACTGCGAGATGATAGCGATGTGAAAGCAGTCGTGTTGCGTATCGATAGCGGCGGCGGCAGTGCCTTTGCGTCGGACATTATTCGTGATGCTATTTCTGCCACGCAAAAGAAAGGTATTCCGGTGGTCGTTTCCATGGGTAGCTATGCAGCCTCCGGTGGTTACTGGATAGCTGCAGATGCCGATCGTGTGCTGGCCCTGTCAACGACCTTAACTGGTTCTATTGGTGTCTTTGGGATAATCCCCACTGTCGAAAATTCGCTCGCGGCTCTGGGTGTTTATTCAGACGGTGTTGGCACCACAGATATCGCTGGCATGATGCAGCTAGATCGCCCCATGACCCAGCAGAGTAAAATGATTTTTCAAGCTGGCGTGGACAATGTGTATACCCGCTTTATCAGTCTAGTCGCTGATGGACGCAGCTCGACGCCAGCAGCTGTGCATGAGATAGCGCAGGGCCGCGTCTGGACCGGTGAGAAGGCTCTGGAACTGGGTTTAGTCGACCAGCTGGGGGACCTAAATGATGCCATTGTGGTGGCAGCTGAGTTAGCTAATCTGGAGGAATATGAAGTCGATTATCGCCGCAAACCACTCACGGTTTATGAACAGCTATTGATGGAGATGAATACCAATATTAGCGCTTCATTATCTGGTCTGGGCATCAGTAGCTTGCTGCCTGTGACTATACGCCAGCAGGCTATGAAGATTTTAGAACCATTGCGGGTTCTGGATACATTGAATGACCCGCGCGGTATTTATCTCTACTGCGGTAATTGCCCGCTCTAGATAAAAAATACTGTGAGCCGAAAGCGATAAAGACTAAATACTCAAAACCGTTTTTACAAAAGGCATGGTTAGGCGTCGCTGCTCCTGTAGCGATGCACTATCCAACTTCTCAAGTGCCTCCATCAACAGTCGCGTGTCACGCGGCAATCGATGTAACATAAATAGTGCAACCTCATCCGACAGATACAGGCCGCGGCTGTTAGCCCGGTATTGTAATAGGCGCCTGCGATCAGCATCTTTGTAATCAGTCATCTGCAATGTAACGCCAGACTTTAAACGTGACAATAAATCTTCCAACTGCACGTCGAGCTCATCCGGTGCCAGATGCGCGGAGACAATTAAACGGGTATCCGCATCGCGACAGCGATTAAAGAAATGAAACAGTGGCTCCTGCCATTCTGGCTTGTAGGCAACCAGATCTAAATCGTCCAGGCAGACAATAGGTGCATGTTCAAGCCCCTCTAGTACCTGCTCCGGTGGGTACTCCTGCACATCTGCCATCGGCAGGTAGACTGCACCGGCATTTCTGCCCAGCGCCGACTGCTGGCAGACTGCCTGCAACAGATGTGACAGCCCTGAGCCCTCAGCACCAAATAAAAAGGCAAACTTGCGGCCCTCATCTTTGAGTAAGAACGTCGCCATATGCTGTGGCGTGCCATTCGGCGCATAGAAGTTATCGAAGGTTGCTTGATCATCAAGCGCTATGGCCAGACTTAATTGTTGATATCCGTTCACTTATGTATCCAAGTAAATTGTAATTGCCCTGTGTAGAGCGCCTCTTGTTCGGTTTGGCTCTTCAGCTTGCCACTGCGCACTAGTGCCAAATGTAATAGCTCAGCGCCACCCTCCACATCCACAGCAAGGGTCAGCTGCTCACCCTCCACGCCGTGCACTTCCAATGAGTCGACTAACTCGAGTTTTTTAAACTGTGCCAATACGGCCTGATAATCTTTAAATGTGGTCACGCCATCAATATTCACAATCAACTCATTGGTATTGATTTGCGGCACATAGGTAAATGACTCGGCGAGACTGTCCACCAATCCATCTACGGCGGTGGCCATAAAAGGCTGACCATAACCAGCGCGAAAGTCTTTCAGCTGACGACGGCCAGAGGCCTCATACAGCCAGGCACCGCGGACCTCACCGGAGGAAGTAGTGTAAAACCGTAGTGCGATCCAACCGTCGGTTTTATAACGCTCGGAGGCCACTCCAATTAAATCCGCTCGCAGACTCCAGGCCTCGTTAACCGATAGCGATAGCTGATCTTCCAGGTCAAAGGTCGGCAGCCTGTAGGGCATACCACGCGCGCTCATCGCCTGATCAAATAACGCTAATGTTGAGGGAGAGGTTTGTGAAGCGGTGTATTCACCGATAAAGCCCCTTCCTTCAATCGCATCATCACGCACAATCCATACCAGCAGCTTGGGACGGTTAGAGGGCAGGACAGGCAGCTGGGCCTGGCGAATAAGTTGGTCTATGCCCTGACGGGAAAAACTTACCTCAAGACCGGTTTCGGGTTCGAAGCTGGTGTCCACTTGGGGCAAACTGCGAAAACCAACTCCGGCAACAAATGCATTTGGGTCAGTTAAGAAAGGTTGGACATTGGGAGACTGCATAATTTTGCTGTTGCCAGTCAGCTTGACTAGCACCTGATTAAGCGCTTCGCGAACACCCAGCTGCTGAGATTCTGCCGATTGATCAATCACTGGAACTAGCCCACTGTAGAGACCAGACACTTCTTCAGCCAAAGAATTCAGGCTAAAACAGGCCAAAATTAGCGCAAATATCCGTTTCAACGACTTTTCTCCCAATTAATTTGCATCATTGTACCAGTGCTTAATGAAAATTAGTCTGACTCTCTCTAAAATACCCGCTCCACAGAGGAAGCCTGTCCATGACCGAAAAAACTCAATCTTTGAGCTATAAAGATGCTGGCGTTGATATTGATGCCGGCAATGCCCTAATCGACAAAATTAAAGGTGCAGCCAAACGAACCCGTCGCCCGGAGGTAATGGCTGGACTCGGAGGCTTTGGTGCACTGTTTGAATTACCCACAGGTTACCGCGAGCCCGTCATGGTATCTGGTACCGACGGCGTAGGTACAAAATTGCGTCTGGCCCTGGATCATGGCAAACATGACACTGTGGGTATCGACTTGGTTGCCATGTGCGTTAACGATCTTATTGTTTGCGGCGCAGAACCTCTATTTTTTCTCGATTATTACGCCACGGGTAAACTCGATATTGATACTGCAGCAGCAGTGGTTAATGGTATTGCCGATGGTTGCGAACTATCGGGCTGTTCATTAATTGGTGGTGAAACCGCCGAGATGCCCGGCATGTACGAAGGTGATGACTACGACCTCGCAGGTTTCTGTGTTGGTATGGCAGAAAAATCTGAGTTGATCGACGGCAGTAAAGTGGCTGTTGGCGACACATTGATTGGTCTGGCCTCAAGTGGCCCTCATTCCAATGGCTACTCTCTGATTCGCAAAGTGCTGGAAGTCACCAGCACCGATCCTGCTACAACGGAGCTTGATAGTCAGCCATTGATTGATCTACTGATGGCACCGACCAAAATCTATGTGAAATCGCTGCTTGGCTTAATTTCTCAGTCACCGGTTCACGCCTTGGCCCATATTACCGGTGGTGGATTGCTGGAAAATATTCCACGTGTGCTGCCAGACAATGCCACCGCTATAATCGACACCAATGCCTGGACCCGTCCAGCCGTATTCGACTGGTTACAGCGCGGCGGTAATATCGACGAACATGAAATGCACCGCACCCTAAACTGTGGTGTGGGAATGGTTATCTGTGTGCCTGCTGAAACAACGCAGACCGCCCTCGACTTCTTAGCCGCTAATGGCGAGAGCGCCTTTGTTCTCGGTACTATCGAAGAGAGCAAAGAGGGTCAGGAACAGGTACAACTTCTCGGGCTTGCTGAATGACGCAAAGCCTGACAGGCGATAAAAAAGCACGCCTTGTCGTGCTGATATCTGGCGGCGGCTCCAACTTGCAGTCATTTATTGATGCCTGTGAAAACGGCAGCCTCAATGCTGAGGTTGCTGCTGTTATCAGTAATAAAGTAGGAGTTACAGGCCTCGAACGTGCGGCTAAGGCCAATATTCCCAGCATAGTCATAGATCACCGCGCCTTTGATTCTCGTGAAGAGTTCGATGAAAACCTCGCAGAATTGATCGAGAGCTTTAATTCAGACCTGGTGGTTCTCGCAGGCTTTATGCGTATCCTGACTCCGGACTTTGTAACCCGCTTCCTCGGTAAGCTAATTAATATCCACCCTTCACTGCTACCCGCCTACCCCGGCCTACATACTCATCAACGGGCTATTGATGCTGGGGATGCAGAAGCTGGCGCAACCGTGCACTTTGTCACACCAGAGTTAGATGGCGGCCCCTCAGTATTGCAGGCACGAGTCGCTATCAAAACGGGCGATAGCGCCAGCGATTTGGCTGCACGGGTACTAGGCTATGAACACCAAATCTATCCTCAGGCAGCGCAGTGGTTTTGCCAGGGCCGACTGTCGATGAAAGAGGGTCTGGCAGTAATGGATGGCGAAGCACTTGGCGAAAATGGCATAATTTTTAATCAAGCCAGCAAACATTAATAGCTTTTGCTACTCTATAACTATCAGCGCTAGAAACATTACCGAGTACTATTAACCTATGGCTTTGTTTAAAAAAACAGCTCAAACAGTTATCACCAGCCTGTTGCTTGGCAGCGTTTCGCTGCTAACCTATGCCGACCCTCTCAATAGTTACCACGCCACTTACAGCGCCGAATTTAATGGCATGGAAATCGAAGCTACACACCGCCTTGAACAATTAGAATCTGGTCAGTATCGCGAGACATTAAAAGCCCGGAATATATTGGGTAAAATTGATGAACAGGCACTTTTTAGTATTTCAGAAAAGCAGCAGATCATTCCACAAGAATACCGCTACCAACGATCACTAATAGGGATCAAGCGCAGCGAAAGCCAGATTTTTGATTGGCCCAACAAAACAATTGAGTACAGCAAAGATGACAAAACAAAGTCTGTCGCCATCGACTCTGGCCTACTGGATGTTATTACTCACAAGCTGCAACTGAGGCGCGACCTGCAATCCGGTAAAGAGATTTTGTCCTACCCTGTTATTTCGCGAGGAAAGCTGAAACAATATGTCTACCAAGTTATTGCCAATGAAGTATTGGAAACGGCCATTGGTCCACTCAATACCGTTAAGGTGCAGCGAGTGAGAGAAGACAGTAAACGTCAGACCATAATTTGGCTGGCAACTGACTGGGATTATTTGGCGGTCAGGCTAGAACAAAAAGAGAATGGTGATAGCCATCAAATGAAAATACTTAATGGGAAAATTGATAATTTGCCCATTGTGCCTTTAGCGATTGCTAACGAGAAAACCCTATGACACCCGCGCGCAATAAGTCTGGTACGAGTAAATTTATTCTAATTCTTGGCTCACTCGCCGCCATTGCTGTTATTGGTGGCGTGCTCTACCAGGCCCAATCCAATACCGGTGAAGAACTTGAATACACGGTTATCCCTGAACAGGTAACCGAAGCCGTTATCGAAAAGCCCGATGCGCCGGAGGCATTTATTCCCGCGCCAACGCCAGAACCTAAGTCGGTTGCAGAACCTGCAGCAATCACAGTAACCAAGGCTCCCAAATTACCCTCTCTTGACGATAGCGATGAGTTTATTCGTGAACGATTATTGCGAATAAAACACAGAGGCGACATGGAAACATGGCTTAACACCGACGACCTGATTAGACGTTCCGCCAGTTACTTTGATGGTCTGGCCCGCGGTGTAACCCTGAGCAAAATATTTCCATTAACGGCGCCAGAGGGCAGTTTTACCACTCACCGTGATGGCGATATCATTTGGCTCAATGCCGGAAACTACGAACGCTATAACAGTACCATTGCGGTGTTAATATCATTAGATATGAAATCAATGGCGCAGATGTTTCACTTTATCCGACCCCTATTAGAGAGCGCATTCGCCGAGATGGGTTACCGTCCCCGACAGATGGACGGCATCATATTGCAGGGTATTGATAATATTTTGGACACGCCCATTATCGTAGAGCGTATTGAATTAACGCGCGAGTCAGTGACATACAAGTTTGCCGATCCGGATTTGGAAGCACTGCTGCCACTGCAAAAACAGCTGCTGCGCACCGGGCCAGAAAATACCCAGCGCATTCAGCAGCAAGCACTGGCACTTAAAGAAGCCCTGCTTAACCCTTAAGTTTTTGGCAGTGTGACGCCTGTTTGGCCCTGATATTTACCACCGCGGTCTGCATAGGAAGTTTCACAGATCTCATCAGATTCAAAGAACAACATTTGCGCCACACCTTCATTCGCATAAATCTTCGCTGGAAGGTTGGTCGTGTTTGAGAATTCCAGGGTTACATGACCTTCCCACTCCGGCTCGAGCGGCGTCACGTTGACAATGATGCCACAGCGGGCATAGGTGGACTTGCCTAAACAGATAGTTAAAACAGAGCGCGGAATTTTAAAATATTCAACCGTTCTAGCCAGCGCAAAAGAATTAGGTGGGATAATGCAATACTCGCCTTTCATATCGACAAATGAGTCATTATCAAAGTTCTTTGGGTCTACTGTCTTCGAGTGAACATTGGTAAATATCTTGAACTCATCAGCACAACGCACATCGTAGCCGTAACTTGAGGTACCGTAGGAGATCACACGATCGTCGCCAGAGTAACGCACCTGCCCCGCTTCAAAAGGCGCGATCATTTGGTTTTGCTCGGCCATACGGCGAATCCAGTTATCTGACTTAATACTCATTGAGGGTGACTCCAGTTGAAATGTGGTTATGCTTTAGGGTCGGTATGATACCGATTTACACTGGTTGGGCAAGAGATCCTTCGCTGCGCTCAGGATGACAGAGTACTGAGTTATACCTGGCGCAAAACAGACTGCAATCCTGAGCACACACCGTCATCCTGAGCGCAGCGAAGGTTCTATTCGAACACTATCTCCGGCCCGGCACTATTGCCACCAGCCTCTAACTCAGCCATTACCGATGCGGCGATCTGTCCATAATGCTGTGCTATAGTTCCTTCAGGATCAACCACCACTGATGGCAGGCCACGATCGCCATTCTCACGAATTGAACGCTCCAGCGGCAAACTTCCCAGCAGTTTAGTAGAGTATTGGTCAGCAACTTTAACGCCGCCGCCATCACCAAAAATAGGCTCGGCATGGCCACATGCGCTGCAGATATGCATCGCCATATTTTCCACGATTCCGAGCACCGGAATATTGACCTTAAGGAACATCTCAATGCCCTTTTTAGCGTCCAGCAGGGCAATATCTTGTGGCGTGGTCACTATAACGGCCCCAGATATCTGCGCCTTTTGCGCCATGGTTAATTGAATATCGCCCGTGCCTGGCGGCATATCCACCACCAGCACATCTAGCTCACCCCACATTGTTTGTTGCAATAGCTGCAATAGTGCGCCGGACGCCATAGGCCCGCGCCAAGCCATTGGGGTTTGTTCCGTCACCAAATAAGCCATGGACATGGTAGCTAGGCCATAAGCCTCGATCGGCGCAAAGTGCTTTTCATCGGCAGCTGTGGGGCGAGTACCCTCAGCCACACCGAGCATCATGGCAATACTGGGGCCATAGATATCGGCATCCAGTAAGCCGACTTTTTTGCCGGCACCTTGCAGCGCCAAAGCCAAATTGACAGCAGTTGTCGACTTGCCCACTCCACCCTTGCCTGAGGCAACGGCTATAATGTATTTCACCTGATCTAACACTAAAACACTCCAATCCGTGCGGTTTTAACTAATACAGCTAATTACAGCCGGTTCCAAGACAATTGCACATGAAAAGTTGGTACAAAATCGCTATAGTTGCGGCTTGTAATTAACGCTAAAAAAAAGAATCTAACCATGTCATCAAAACGCCAAATACTGGTAACCAACGCCCTTCCCTATGCCAATGCGGCACTGCATCTAGGCCATGTGTTGGAATACACGCAAACCGATGTTTGGGTGCGCTTCCAGCGAATGCGCGGGCATGAATGTTACTACCTTTCTGCCGACGATGCTCATGGAACTGCAATCATGTTAAAGGCAGATGAAAAAGGCGTGACTGCTGAGCAACATATAGCCGATATGCGTGCGATTCACGAAGCCGACTTTAAAGACTTCTTAATTAGTGTGGACAACTATCACACCACTCACTCGGACGAAAACCGTGAGTTTTCTGAGCTTATTTACAACCGCCTCAATGCCAATGGTCATATCGCCAAGCGCGAGATTACGCAGGCCTTTGACCCAGAGAAAAACCTATTTTTAGCTGATCGCTATATCAAGGGCACCTGCCCAAAATGTAAAACCGAAGATCAGTATGGCGATAACTGCGAAGCCTGTGGCGCCACCTACTCCCCAACTGATTTAATCAACCCAGTATCTGCTATCTCTGGGGCCACCCCCATTGAGAAAGAGTCGACTCATTACTTCTTCAAGCTGCCTGAGTTTACGGCATTTTTACAAGACTGGACTCGCAGTGGCGCTGTGCAGCCTGAAGTGGCCAACAAACTCGGTGAATGGTTGGACAGTGGCCTGCAAGAATGGGATATCAGCCGAGATGCCCCCTACTTTGGCTTTGAAATACCCAATGCGCCGGGCAAATATTTTTATGTTTGGCTGGATGCGCCTATTGGCTATATGGCCAGCTTTAAAAATCTATGCGACCGCGAAGGCATGGATTTTGACCACTACTGGAATAAAGACAGTAAAACTGAGCTGTACCACTTTATCGGCAAAGATATCGTTAACTTTCATGCGCTGTTTTGGCCAGCGATGCTGAAGAGTGCAGAGTTCCGCACGCCAACAAAAATTTGTGTCCATGGTTTTGTCACGGTAAATGGTAAGAAGATGTCCAAGTCACGCGGTACGTTTATCAATGCGCGCTGCTATTTAGATCACCTCAATCCAGAGTACCTGCGCTATTACTATGCGTCGAAATTATCAGGCTCGGTGGAAGATATTGATCTTAATCTCGAAGACTTCCAGCAAAAGGTGAATAGCGACCTAGTCGGCAAGGTGGTTAATATCGCCAGCCGTTGCGCCAAGTTTGTGGCTAATGGCAACGAC
>Ga0115563_1003805_pt1 | contig 10505 bp, 9 predicted proteins | sample COGITO_mtgs_1105_2_FD_87198 | JGI IMG/M metagenome (GOLD analysis project Ga0115563, IMG submission 87198) | Pelagic marine microbial communities from North Sea - COGITO_mtgs_110519 | ecosystem: Environmental > Aquatic > Marine > Epipelagic | place: Germany:Helgoland, sampling site Kabeltonne...
AGCACGGTATAAATCCTATTATTACAAAACTTAAAATGGAGATGCTAAGTCGTCGTACATGGGTATCCCCCGCTACATATCAAGCCTTAGCTGAAGACTCCTCACCCGTTAAAAAACAACCTGACTTCAAGAAATTGCATTAGCAACCAGTGGGTTTCAAAGTCTGACTTAACCAAACGCATAGCTTCTCTTAAAGAGGACTATTATATGTATTTCAATAGGGTTAATTTAAACAGCTTAGAATTTAATAATACAATATTTCCAATTAATTAAACGATTGTTTTAATGACATTTAAATTGATTTAGTAAAGGATGAAAATAGTATTCTCATCGAGTGTTGCATGGTATGTTTTTAATTTTAGATTGGACCTGCTTAGATCGTTGCAAAAGGATGGGCATGAAATCTATACGGTTGCTACTTATGATGATTACGCTAAAAAGCTAGTGGCCTGTGGGATTACGTTTATCAATTTAAAAGTTAATAATAACAAAACAAATCCACTACAAGATATTTTATTGATTCTTAGGTACTTTAAAATTTATAAATCAATCAAACCAGATTTAATTTGTCATAATACAATTAAACCTAATATCTATGGAACTATAGCGGCTAGATTACTCAATATTCCTGTTGTGAATAATATATCAGGATTAGGTACAGTTTTTATCAAAAGGTCTTTTCTAACTACTATTGCAATTCAGTTATATAGATTTTCTCAAAAATTCGCCAAAATAGTTATTTTTCAAAATAAACACGATCAAAAACTATTTAACGACATGAATATTGTTTCTCTTAATAAAACTAGAGTTATAAATGGTAGTGGAGTTGATACCTCTGAATTTAAAAACAGCCATAAATTTCGCCCAGAAAATTTCACATTCCTTTTTGTAGGAAGACTGCTAAAGGACAAAGGAATTCTTGAGTTTATTGAGGCTGCGAAACGTATTAAACGACAACACCCTAAGGTGAAGTTTCAAGTGCTTGGGGCCTTTTGCCCACAAAACAGGTCAGCGATTCATATGAATCAAATGAATGAGTGGGTTGCTGATAAAGTTGTCGACTATTTAGGGTTTACAGATCAAGTAAAAACTGTCATGGAAAATGCAAATTGTTTGGTTCTTCCATCTTACAGAGAAGGACTGTCTAAAGCTCTTATTGAAGGTTCGAGCATGTCATTACCAATTATAACCTCGGATACTCCAGGATGTAAAGATGTTATTGCAGACCATGAAACCGGTTTTTTATGTCAAATAAAAGATTCTAATGACTTGTTTCTGAAAATGGAAAAAATATTGAGATTAAGTCCAGACCAATTGGTGAATATGGGGAATGCAGGTAGAATGAGAGCCGAATCACTTTTTGATGTTAAAGATGTTATAAGCGCGTATAAAAGTGCGATAATATCTACTTAAAAGACCCAACCCACATTAAATAATTTTAAAGTTCCTACCCAAATGAAAAATATTCTGATTGTTTTTGGCACCCGTCCAGAAGCCATTAAAATGGCACCCCTAATTAAAGAGTTTTACAAACACCCTAGATCCTTTAATACCAAAGTTTGTGTGACCGCTCAACATCGTGAAATGTTAGATCAAGTATTGAGCTTTTTTAAGATCATACCGGATTACGATCTTAACCTGATGAAAAAAGGTCAAAATTTATACGGTTTAACAGCTGATATCATTAAAAATATGAAGCCTGTTCTGGGAGATTTTAACCCTGACTATGTATTAGTACACGGAGATACAACTACGACTATGGCAGGGAGTATAGCATCGTTTTATAGCGGAGCCAAAGTATGTCATGTAGAAGCAGGTCTAAGAACATACAATAAATATTCTCCTTTTCCAGAAGAAATGAATCGTCAAATTACGGGCCGCATATGTGATTTTCATTTTGCACCAACAACGACTTCTAAGTTAAATTTGTTAGCTGAAAATATACAAGAAAAATCAATTCTAGTAACAGGAAATACAGTAATCGATGCGCTATTGGAAAGCGTAAAGCGTGTTAAAGATAAGCCGAGTACCTTGATTCAGAAACTATCTCAAAAAATAGGAAATAAGGAAATTATTTTAGTGACTTGTCATCGGAGAGAAAATCATGGTGAAGGATTTGTTAGAATTTGTGAAGCTTTAAAAGAAATTGCTAAAGATGGTCCTGAAAGGCTTATTGTGTACCCCGTTCATTTAAATCCAAAAGTTCAAGAGCCTGTAAGACATATTTTATCTCATATTCCTAATATCTTACTTATAGACCCACTCGCTTACGAAGATTTTATATGGATTATGAATCGTGCAAAATTGATTATAACTGATAGTGGTGGAATTCAAGAAGAAGCACCTAGTCTTGGTAAGCCTGTATTGGTACTTCGTGATACAACCGAGCGTCCCGAAGCTGTTGAACAGGGTACGGTATGCTTGGTAGGTACCAATAAAGACCTTATAGTCAAAGAAACATTAGACCTTTTAAATAATACGACACGCTTTGAAGCCATGAGCCGTTTGCATAACCCTTATGGCGATGGAAAAGCTAGTAAACGTATTGTAGAATTTATTAAACGGTTACCAAATTAATAATTTAATTAAAACCACCCCTAAAGAGAATGAATAACCCAGAAATTGTTATGATTGGCCTTGGATATATTGGCTTGCCTACGGCAGCCTTAATAGCTTCAAATTCTGTGTATGTGCACGGAGTAGATATAAATCAAAACGTAGTTGAAACCATTAACCAAGGAAAGGTTCATATTGTAGAGCCAGAATTAGATTATGCTGTTGCCAATGCCGTTAAGGAAGGGTATCTTAAAGCATCTGGAAACCCAGTAGAAGCGAGTACTTATATTATTGTTGTGCCCACTCCATTTAAAGCCAAAAATGAACCAGATATATCTTATGTTGAAGCAGCTACGAGAGGTTTATTACAGTTATTTAAAGCAGGAGACCTATATATTATTGAATCTACTTCACCTGTTGGAACTACCGAAAAAATGATGTCGCTTATTTATAGAGAACGACCTGAACTAAAAGATAAATTGCACATTGCTTATTGTCCAGAGCGGGTGTTGCCAGGAAATGTAATGTACGAATTGGTGCATAACGACAGAGTTATTGGAGGCGTTAATGAAGCTTCTACACAAAAAGCAATCGCCTTTTATCAAAAGTATATAAAAGGAATATTACACCCTACGAATGCTCGAACCGCAGAAATGTGTAAGCTCGTTGAAAATTCTTCAAGAGATGTGCAAATTGCTTTTGCGAATGAGTTATCTCTTATTTGTGATAAAGCAGGTATTGATGTTTGGGAGCTCATTACTTTAGCCAATAAACACCCTCGGGTTCAAATATTGCAACCCGGTTGTGGGGTAGGGGGTCATTGTATCGCTGTAGATCCATATTTTATTGTATCTGACTTTCCAATGGAATCCAAGATTATAGGTGCTGCTCGTGAAATTAATAATTACAAGTCATTTTGGTGTGTCGAAAAAATAGAGAATGCCAAATTACAATTCGAAATATTGCACAAGCGAAAGCCAAAAACGGCCATTATGGGTCTGGCATTTAAACCAAATATAGATGACTTGAGAGAGTCACCTGCAAAATATATTGCACAAAAAATATTACAAAATGCTCAAAATGAGGTTCATTTTATTGTGGAACCAAATATTAAATCTCATAAATTTTTTAAGTTAACTGACACTCAAACTGTAATTGAGCAAGCTGATATTGTTGTGTTTTTGGTAGCTCATGATGAATTTAAAAACATCCAACTTTCAGACGATACAATCGTTTTAGATTTTTGTGGAATTTTAAAATAAGTTAAAAAAAATGAATGAACAGTATAAAATAAAAACGTTTGATTGGGATTCTAAATTTTTTGGATATAAATTATAATGGAATTAATTCATGCTTGAATAAATGAATTTTATTAACTCAGCTCTATTGACAGGGGTTTCCACTTTAATTCGAGTGATTAGTAATGTTGTACTCACTAAGGTAATAGCCATTTCATTTGGTCCTTCAGGGATGGTATTATTTGGACATATTAATAACCTAGTTAGTTTCGTGAGAGTATTTAGTACGGGAGGCGTACAACATGGTACTGTAACGCTTGTTGCAGAAAATGAAAATAATAATCAACAGCTACCAATTAATGCCTCTATTCAGATCTCATTATTTTGTTCAGTTATAATTGGTTTTATTCTTATTATTTTTAAAGAACAATTAAGTATATATATATTTTACAGCCAAAAATATGATTACTTGTTTTTTATTATTGCAGGTGCAATAATTCCATACGCGATTAATGTAATTTTCGTGTCTGTATTAAACGGAATGCGACAATTAAAGTTGTTTGTTCTCGCTAACGTTTCTGCCAATATTTTAGCTTTAACAGTAAGTTTATTATGTATACGTTTTTTTAAAATTGACGGTCTACTAATCGCATTTTCAATCAACCAATCTATTGCGATTTTTAGCACCTTATATCTAATCAGAAAACAGAATTGGTGGAAAAGTGCTTTTCGGCTTGTAAAAATAAATAAAATTTATTTTAAAAAATTGTTTAATTATTCATTGATGGCAATTGTAAGTGCCTCAACAGTACCAGCAGCATTTATTATTATTCGTAAGTTAATAACTTCAGAAATAGGAGTGACTCAGGCTGGATATTGGGAAGCAGTAATTAGAGTATCTTCTGTAATTGTAATGTTTATGGCGACGTCATATAGTACTTATTTATTACCAACTATTACGACACTAAAAAATGATGCTTTAAAAATTGAATTAAATAGAACCTATAAAATTGTAATCCCAATTGCAATTATTTTCCCATTAGTTATATTTATACTAAAAGACTATGTGATTTTATTTTTATATTCTGAAGAGTTTATTAAAGCTGTTTCATTATTTAAATATCAACTTATTGGAGATGGAATAAGAATAATAACTTACGTTACTGGTTTTTTGATGTTAGCTAAGTCGCATATAAAGATATACGTTATCAATGAATTAATTCAATTCATACTTTATGTAGGATTATCAACGATTTTAATAAAAAGTTTACGATTAGAAGGGGTTACTATAGCTTATATGTTTTCTGCTTTGGGTTGCTTTATATTTCAATTAGTTGTTTACAGGAAAATATTATGGAAAAACCATAAATAGATCAACTGAAAAATTAAGTATATAACACATTACTGTTCATGTGTTTTGGCTAATTAATTTAAGTGGTTACTAATACTGCACTTTTTTAAATTATAATATTTATCGGAAATTAAATCAAAATTAATAAACTATTTTACTAATGGAGTATTTTTATGTTTTTACATTAATTTCTGTTTTGTTTTTTTTTATTAATAAGAAGAGAGCCGTTTTTTTTATAATTATAGGATGTGTGTTTTTCTTATATTTTTTACCGTCTATAGATTATTTTGGCAATGATTATTCAGGATATTATAAAACCTATATTAATGCCTTTAAAATCGAGCAATTTCCATGGGTCGTTACTTCTGCTCAAATTGACTCTGAACCGTTATATTTGTGGTATAGTTCTTTGGTTTCAGCCTATTCTAATTTTGGTTTTTCATTTTACATGGTATTTAATTTTGTGCTCTGCGTGGTCATTTCTGTTTTCATGCTAAGAAGCTTTAAAGTCCATTATAAATATTTTTTTTGGATAATGATTTTGCCAGTTATTTTTCCGACTATTTTTTATTTTTTATTAAGATCATCGTTGTCTTACTTTTTAGTAGCGCTTGGCTTTTTTAGTTTATTAAATTCAAATAAGAAAAAAGCTATTTTCTTTGCGTTACTGTTCTCTTTCTTGGGCTTCAATTTACATTCTCAATATATTCTAATCACTCTCTTGTTTTTAGGAGTTTATATAGTGTTAAGGTTTGAGACTCTTGCTGATTATCATAAAAATTTAAAAATAATCACCACATCGGCATTAGCTTTAATTTTTATATTACTGTCTACCAGGTCATTTACTAACGAAATAGCGTCTTTCTTGAGTTTCCTACCCTCTAGTGATGTCATATCAGTTAAAATAGGACATCTTATAGGAAAAGATGAGAGGGGGCTCAGGCTTACAGCTCTATTATCTGTTGTTATTTATCCTGTGATGGCATTTCAAGTGGTCAAAAAAACTTATAAATCACATGTATTATATTTTTTAAATAACAAGCTAAAGGAACGTAAGTTTTTGCTACTCATGCTCGCTATTATCCTTTATGGAGCTGCGATTAATATTGCTTATTTTGACTCAGCCCTTGCGGCAGGACGTCTAAGTCGGTTTTCAGATTATTTAGGGATATGTTTACTCATGCCAATGTATTTTAAAACATGCATTGGATACAAGACAGAGTATCTCGCTCTGTTGATAATTACAGTATTAGCTCCTATTTTATATGCAGCAGTGTACATGAACATCCAATGGGGTATTTTTTAAACAAAATGAAAGTTAAATGGTATTTATAGCAGGAATTAATCAAAATAAAATAGCTAGAGGAGGCGAAGAAGCTAAAAATCAACAAATTGTAAATTACTTTTTCAGAAACAACATCAATGTCGATATTATTGATACGCACCAATGGAAAAAACGATTTTTTAGTATTGGTTGTCAACTTATAAAACATGTTTTATTTGCAAAAGATAAACAAATATACATTTCCCTATCCTATCAAAGTACCCTGAGTTTATTGAAAATTTTCAAACTATTTAGGGTCGCTTTTAAAACAACATTTATTTTTTTGTAGTTGGGGGGATCTTTCACAAATGGCTCGAAAATAATCATAATCACTTAGCACTTTTTAAGTCACTTAAAGCTATTTATCCAGAATCTAACCAAATGGTTGTGGGGCTGAGGCGACTTGGGTTAAACAATGTGACTCAAATATCAAATATTAAATTTATTCCAAAACTCGTAATTAATAAGGATTACAGTATTATACAATTTGTATTTCTTTCTAGAATATCTCCAACAAAGGGTGCTGATTTAATATTGAAAGCTGTGAATAAATTAAACAAAAATGGGTTTCAAAAACAGTTTGAAGTTTCTTTTTACGGGAATTTTCATGACAGTATAGATAATGGGTATGAGAAGCTTTTTAAAACTCAAATCTCAAAAATTTATAATATTAAATACAAAGGTTTTTTAAAACTACAAAACTTAACTAATTATGATATATTATCACAATATAATGTCATGCTTTTTCCTACTTTTTGGAAAGGAGAAGGCTATGCAGGCGTGTTAATTGATGCTTTTATTGCGGCACTCCCTGTGATTGCAAGTGATTGGAATCATAACAAAGAAATTATACATCACAATACTAATGGAATTTTAATTTCGCCGAAAAGTTATGAAAGCTTAGCAGAAGCTATGAAGATACTAATAGAAAATAAACCTCTTTTAAAACAGTTAGAAAGAGGCGCTGTTAAAAGCGTAGATCTATACGATATTGATAAAGTTCTTATGAATTTATTTCAGCCTAAAACCTAAATACCCATTGTATGAAAATCCCTATTTATCTTTACAGAATTGGACATTTTTTTTATAAAAATAAATTAAGAATACCGGCTCTTTTTTTTACATATTTAAATAAGTTTTTATTCGGAGTTTGGTTGCCATCTTCAGCGATAATTGGAAAAAATCTCACTCTTGGTTATTGGGGTATTGGAACGGTAATTCATAATAATACCGTTTTAGGAATTAACTGTTTAATTTCACAAAATGTTACTATTGGCAGAAATTTTGGTGATAAAAATGTTCCAATAATTGGTAACAATGTATACATAGGGGCTGGGAGTGTTGTTTTTGGTGAAATTAGAATAGGTAATAATGTTATTATTGGAGCTAACAGCTTGATTAATAAAAATATTCAAAGTAATACAATCGTGGCAGGAAATCCATTTAAAATCCTAAAAACACAAACCACCAAAAAATATTTTGAATTAGATGATTAATTGCAATAATGTCATACAGTCATTTTTAATAAAAATTATTATGTCACTTTAAATGAAAGGATCACTACAAAATATGATTGCAGGAGTCTTTTTAATATTAAATACAGTTCGAACGCTAAGGTTCATACAGGTATATTATCAATTGTGGTATCGAATTAAACCTCTTTTTGTTCATTACAATAAAAATCCTATTCCGATTAATGAATGGAAAAAAATGAAATGGAAAGACGGTATATGTAATCCGAAAAGCTACCTAGGGAATAATTCATTTAAATTTATAAATATTGAACATTCTTTTGAAGGTAAAATTAACTGGAACCTGTCAACCTATAAAAAACTATGGACCTATAATCTCAATTATTTTGATTTTTTGAATCAAGAAAGCCTATCAAAAGAAGAGGGGCTTAATCTTATCTATCAGTTTATGGATGCTTATACATACGTAATTGATGGAAATGAATCCTATCCAACAGCATTGAGACTTATTAATTGGATAAAATTTATATCAAGACATCAAATAGAAGATCCGTATATTTTTGGAGTGATTCATGCAGACTCTCAAAGACTATGTAATAATCTTGAATATCATCTGCTTGGAAACCATCTCCTAGAAAATGCATTTGCTCTTTGGTTTTCTGCACACTTATTTAATGATTCTAGGTATTTTAAAATTGCTAAGCGCCTTTTGAAAAGAGAATTAGAGGAACAAATTTTAACAGATGGTGGGCACTTTGAGTTATCTCCAATGTACCATCAATTAATACTTTGTAGAGTTTTGGATTGTATCTATTTAGCTAAACTCAACTCTAATAAATTTACAATTGATATGTATCCAATACTCATGCAGAAAGCTTCTAAAATGCTGAGTTGGCTTGAAAATATAACGTACACTAATGGAGAGATTCCCTTGGTAAACGACTCCGCCAATAAAATCGCCCCAGATTCTAATTCGCTATTTAGCTATTGTGAAAAACTTCAAATATCTAGTGCTCATTTGAAATTGTCAGCATCAGGGTATCGGATGGTTAAAACACTAAATTATGAATTATTAATGGATGTTGGTCAAATTGGAGCGTCCTATCAGCCAGGTCATGCCCATGCAGACACCTTTAATTTTGAGTTAAATATAAATAATAATCCTGTTTTTATAGATACGGGCACGTCCACCTATAATATATCTACAGTAAGATCTAAAGAGCGTTCAACACAAGCTCATAATACCATCATGGTTAATGACAAAAACAGCAGTATGGTTTGGAGTGGCTTTAGAGTGGCCAAAAGAGCTAACGTGCTAATTGAAAAAGAAATTGAACAATCGATACAAGCAACTCATGATGGATACTTGAATATGGGAGTTCTCCATAGAAGAACTTGGGCCTGGAGTCCTAATAAAATCTCAATCATTGATCATTTATCAGGAACGCCTAAAAATGCGAAAGCGTACTTTCATTTTCACCCTGAAGTAAATTTAAAAATAATCGATAATGGCTTTAAAATTAACAACAAACACATTGTCTATTTTGAAAATTCGATATCTATAAATACTCAAACTTTTGAATTTGCTCCCGAGTTTAATAAGCGTATTAATTCTACATTTATTGAGGTTGTTTTTAGCAAACAATTAAAAACATCAATCCTAATAGAATGAGAATTTTATTTTTAACAGATAACTTTCCGCCAGAAGTAAACGCTCCTGCAACACGAACCTACGAGCATTGTGTAGAATGGGTAAAACTAGGGGCTGAGGTCACTGTTATTACGTGTTTTCCTAATTTCCCAAAAGGAAAAATATATAACGGTTATCAAAATAAACTTTACCAAAAAGAAATAATTGACGGAATTCGTGTAATTAGAGTTTGGTCATATATGAGTCCAAATACAGGTTTTGTGAAGCGTGTCTTTGATTTTATGAGCTATGCTTTTATGGCTTTTTTGCTAGGAGTTTTTCAAAAATGCGATCTCATAATTGGAACAACCCCACAGTTTTTCACTGCGATATCTGCTAGCTGTTTGGCCTTTATAAAACGAAGACCTTGGGTAATGGAGGTACGCGATTTATGGCCAGAATCTATTGTAGCAGTAGGCGCCATGAAGCGTCAAGATTTGGCATTTAAGTTTTTAAGGAAGATTGAAATAAAACTCTATCATTCCGCAAATTTAATTATAGTTGTAACTGATCAATTCAAAAAGTATATTAGTTCTCTTAATGTAGTTTCATCTAAGATTTTCATTATTAAAAACGGTGTGATTCACTCCAATTTTATACCTTCTAATAAAAACAATCAACTTCTTGAAAAACATGGTCTAACAGGGAAGTTTATAGTTTCATATATAGGAACTCATGGGATGGCCCATGCCTTAGATTTTATTTTGAATTGTGCAAATACCATTAAAGACCCTAAAATACATTTTATACTGCAAGGTGATGGCTCAGAAAAACAACATCTGATGGAAATCGCTGCTCAATTAAATCTTAAAAACATCACTTTTTTGCCCTTCGTTTCTAAAAGTGAAATTTCAAAATACATCAATCTTTCAGA
>Ga0115563_1003826_pt1 | contig 10467 bp, 4 predicted proteins | sample COGITO_mtgs_1105_2_FD_87198 | JGI IMG/M metagenome (GOLD analysis project Ga0115563, IMG submission 87198) | Pelagic marine microbial communities from North Sea - COGITO_mtgs_110519 | ecosystem: Environmental > Aquatic > Marine > Epipelagic | place: Germany:Helgoland, sampling site Kabeltonne...
GTTTTTATGCAAAACGCCTATCCCTCCTTCGCGTGCCATGGCAATCGCCATTTTACTTTCAGTAACAGTGTCCATTGCAGCCGAACTGATAGGAACGTTTAAGGAAATATTTTTTGTAAATTTTGATTTAATACTGACATCTCTAGGTAAAATTTCAGAGTATGCTGGTATTAAAAGGACGTCGTCGTAAGTAAGGCCTTCGCCGACAATTTTGGATAGATGTGCATTCATAGCAAATAGCTTATAATTGCATACAAATTTAAGGTTTTTTTAAATGAATAAAGCATAAAAAATTTAATATTTTTTAATAGGATTAAATAAAAAATCAATCAAAAAAGGGGACTCTTTTTTTGATTTTAATGCGTAAATAAGTAATTTTAATAAAGATAACATTATGATTAATAAAAGATTGTAAATATTATTTTTATTTATTCTAAATAAACTTTGTGAAAGCAAAATAGGTTTGTAACTTTGCAGCTGAAATTAATGTTATTTTTAATCAGTCTAAATAAAATGAAAAGTACAATCAAAATTATCACTCTGTTTTTGGTAGGAATATTAAACAGTCAAGAATCAAATCAAACAGCCGTAGATTCAGTCCAAAAACTAGATCAAGTATTTATAAACTCACAAGTTATCTTTGGTAGTAAACACGAAGCTAAAAACCGAACTGGGTCCTCTTTCTATATATCCACAGAAGATCTAGAGCGGTTTTCACATACTGACATCAACCGAGTATTGAGGGCAGTGCCTGGGGTTAATATTTATGAGGAAGATGGATTTGGATTGCGTCCAAACATTAGCTTGAGAGGGTCATCTCCTGAAAGAAGTGCTAAAATATCAATTATGGAAGACGGGGTGCTAATCGCTCCAGCTCCATACAGTGCTCCAGCTGCGTATTACTTTCCTTCAGTGGCTAGAATGCAAGCTGTGGAAATTTTAAAAGGAAGCAGTCAAATTCAATATGGTCCTTTTACAACTGGTGGAGCGCTTAATTTAGTAAGCACACAAATCCCTAATCGTTTCAAAGGGAGCTTTAAATCAAGCTATGGTAGTTTTAACACTGGACAAACTCATATAAAAATTGGAGACTCTAAATCTGTATTTGGTTATTCTGTAGACTATTTAAACATGAATTCAAATGGATTTAAAAATCTACCAATGGAAAGCAACACAGGCTTTGACAAAAACGATGTTGTTGCTAAATTCAGATTAAACAGCAAACAAGAGGCCTGGTTGAAGCAATCTGTTGAATTTAAATTTCAGTATTCAGATGAAACTTCAAATGAAACCTATTTAGGATTAACAACTGAAGATTTTAATAAAAGTCCTTTTGATAGATATGCAGGATCTCAAAAAGATAAAATGACCAATGACCATCTACAATATATGATTACTCATAAGGTTGATGTATCTGAAAATTTCAAAATAACAACCAACGCATATTATAATGAGTTTTCAAGAAATTGGTATAAACTTAATGATGTGGTATTAAATTCTGAAAAAGTTGGAATTGCATCCATTTTAGAAGCACCGCAAGACCATCTTGCTTATATGGATATTGTCAATGGATCCGAGGACTCTGAAGCAGATGCGTTAGTCTTAAAAGCAAACAATAGAACTTATATTTCTAAAGGGATTCAAACAAAGTTAGATTACCACTGGGAAAGCGCCACTGTATTTCATGATTTAGAAATTGGATTGCGTTACCATTACGATGAAGAAGATCGTTTTCAGTGGAAAGATGGTTATCGTATGACAAACGGGAACATGATGTTAACCACTCAAGGAAATCCAGGAAGTGATGCAAACCGAATTAGTAGTGCGAATGCATTTGCAGCCTCTGTCCTCTACAAATTAAAATTCAATAATCTGACTCTAACTCCTGGCTTACGCTACGAAAATATTGAATTGGCTAGAGATAATTTTGGAACTAGTGATCCCTCAAGAACAGGCGCTAACCTAACATCCAGAGAAAATAAAGTAGCCATTTTTATTCCAGGAATGGGGTTCAATTACAAAGTAAATAATGTAACTTCTATTTTTGGAGGAATCCATAAAGGGTTTTCACCTCCAGGAAATCAAGCTGGACAAGAATCCGAAGAAAGTATTAACTATGAATTAGGCTCTCGATTTAATATAAATGGGTTGCGTGGTGAAGTTATTGGGTTTTACAATGACTACAGCAACTTACTGGGAAGTGATTTAGCAGCCTCTGGAGGTACTGGCTCCTTAGAGCAATTTAACGCAGGTGAGGTCCAAGTAAAAGGAATTGAATTACTTTTAAATTATGACTTATTAAAAAATAATGCTTCGTACGCACTACCAATTTCATTCGGGTACACATTTACAGATACAGCGTTTTTAAATAGTTTTGGAAGTGCTGATGGCTTATGGGGAGAGGTCAACAAAGGAGATGAGTTGCCTTATATTGCTAAGCATCAATTTAACACATCAATCACATTAGAACATGCTAGCTATGAGTTTAGCATAGGAGGCCGCTTAAATGGAGCTTTTAAAACAATCGCATCAGCAGACAGTGTCAATGAAGACAACGGCATTCAATCTAATTTTATTATCGATTTCTCTGGTAAGTACCACATTTCAAAGACAGTAAGTCTTACTTCCAAAATCATAAACGCACTTGATAAAACCTATGCAGTTGCCAAGGTTCCGGCCGGACTAAGACCTGGACATCCTTTTGGTATATACGGAGGAATAGAGTTCAAATTCTAAAACAAAAAGGAGCTGTGATCTAATTCATAGCTCCTTTTTTTTAATGGTATACTGAAAAAATCTTTGTAGCCTCATTATAGGCACTTTCAAAGCTAAGTGCGTTGAGGTGTAGCGGGGCTTTTTGAGCTGTAAAATAGGATAATAGCTTTTCTGTTGGCATGTTACCAGTAAGCTGATCTTTAGCCATTGGACAGCCTCCAAATCCTTGAATGGCACCATCAAACCTTACACAGCCAGCTTTGTAGGCAGCCTCGACTTTGGAATGCCAATGTAAAGGATTTGTATGTAAGTGGGCTCCAAACTCAATGTGGCTATAGGCAGGAATTAAGTTTTTAAATAAATAGGAAATAGAATCTGATGATGAACTTCCAATCGTATCACTTAAAGATAAAATCTCTACACCCATAGCATTTAACCGTTGAGTCCACTCTCCTACTATATCTACATTCCAAGGGTCTCCATAAGGATTTCCAAAAGCCATAGACAAATACACCACTAAACGTTTATCATTAGCATCGGCAATTGACAAAATATCTTGTAAAGTCTCTATTGACTCTTTGATTGTTTTATGGGTGTTTCGCATCTGGAAATTCTCAGAGATTGAAAACGGATATCCTAAAAAGTCAATTTCTTTATAGGACGCAGCGGCTAATGCCCCACGACTATTTGCAACAATCGCCAATAATTTACTCGAAGTTTTACTAAGGTCTAGATGAGATAATACTTCTGCAGTATCCGACATTTGAGGAATGGCTTTAGGGGATACAAAACTTCCAAAATCAATGGTATCAAAACCAACTCTTAATAAAGACTGAAGATACTGAACCTTTTGAGCTGTGGGAATAAATGTCTTAATGCCTTGCAAGGCATCACGTGGACATTCTATTATTTTAATTGGTATCGACATCCGTAAGTTTAGACTTTAAAATTACTATTAATTTTCGAAACAAACTGAATGTTTTAAATGATATGATGAAAGGCTTACTGCTTTGTCATTTTGTGCTTAATAATAATCGCACTTAGATCTTTTAAAACTTTAAATGTTCTGGCTAATCCATACTTAGAAACGCCGTGTTTTCGTGGGTGATGAATAATTGGAATTTCTTTTATTTGAGCGCCATTAATATGAGCATTTAATGCCATGAACCTATGCAGCTCACCATACAAGGGTATCCTTTTAGCTGTTTTAGAAGTCATCACCTTTAGCGCACAGCCAGAATCCGTTATCTGAAGCTGAGTGGTGGTTCTTATTATAAAATTAGCAATTTTTGATGGAAGTGTTTTAAGTATTGGATCTTGCCGATTGTGACGAATCCCTATCACCATATCTAAATCCTCATTAAAAATCAGATCTACCATTTTTGGCACATCAGATGGGTCATTTTGAAAATCACCATCCATTGTAACAATATAGGTTCCTTTTGCTAACTTAATCCCTGCAGCAAGCGCTGAACTTTGCCCTTTATTACAATCAAAACTAACGAGCTTAACCCGTGTAGTGTTAAGCGAATTTATTGTGAGGACCGTTGAGTCAGTAGAACAATCATCTACAAAAATAAGTTCATAATTATAACAGTGAAGTGCATTTACAATTGAGGTAAACAAAGGTATGATCGAGCCTTCCTCATTAAATACGGGAATCACAATAGACAAATGAGGGTGTGATTTCATTCTTTTATTAAGCTAAATCAGTGTGCGAAATTTAATAAGCAATATTACTAATTATATTACAATACAGAATATGATTTAACCTAAAACAAGTTCACTAAATTAAATACTATTTAATAATCTGGACAACCAAAACATTCATAGTTGTTAAAGAAGTCATACGAAATAGAAAGTTCGTAAACGCCTCCTGTCCTTCCGATTTCAGTCATATTAAAATCATACGAATACCCAAACCTAAAGCCTTCCCAATCCAATCCCATAAAAGCATTTATAGAAGTTAAAAAATGGCTATTGGGATCAACTTTATTAGGATTGGTAGCTGCTAATAATGCAAACGAAAAATCATCCATTTGGTATTTAGCTCCCAAATCAAATCGATTGTAATCTCCTTGTTGCATCGCATTGGCTAGTACAAATAATTTATTATCATTTCGGTAGTTCCCAGTAGGGATGAAAACAGATCCATGTAGAGACATGAACATTTCTAAATTATCTTGACCATCAAACTGCATAGAAATATTAGGCTTGTTTAAATGTTTAAAGGTAAGACCTACCCAAGAGTTCTCACTGTTAAAAAGTACAGAAGCACTGAAATCAATAAATCTCACAGATTCGTTCAAGTTTATTGGATCTATCGAAGCGTTGTTAATAATTCCACTAAAAATATTGATTTGATCTTCTAACAGTAAATTTTGAAATCCAAAATCTTTAGCTCCATAACCAAAGGAAATACTCGGACGCACATTCCATTCGGCAGAAATAGGAAATTGATACGCATAATTTAAATTAACCTGAGTAAAATTATAACGTGTCGTTGTTTCCTGATGATTGAGCACACTTATTCCAATTCCACTATTGACTTCTTCAAACCAGTTATCAAAGAATGCAAACTGGGTGTTTAAACTAAAGTTTAAACCAGGCCACTGGGTACGGTGAATAATCCCCGCTCTAGTGGATTGTTTAGCTCCAGTAAAACTAGAACTTAGGGTCTCAGGAATCATAAAAAACTGAGTATGAATTGGGTCCTGAGCATATACTTTTACGCAAGTAAGTACTGTTAGTATTACAATATATTTCTTCATCTTAATATCTTATTTAATTAAGGTTATTGGACCATTCAACTCAACCACATTCCCATTGAATGTTTCCGCAACTACCACAATAATATAATTTCCATTTTCTGCTGGATTGCCATCTATTGTACCATCCCAACCATAAATAGTATCTCCAGTCTCCACATACAATAGGGAGCCCCAGGTGTCATAAATACTCATTTTCAACGATGTCATACAATTAAAAACAGGTCTAATTGTTTCATTAATTCCATCAAAATTTGGAGTGAATGCCGTAGGTAAAATTATTTCATAGCCTTTAGTAACTTCTATAGTTTCAGAAAATGTGTCTAAACAACCATAATTATCTTCTACAGTTAACTCAATTGTATAAGTTCCTAAAGTATCATATATATGAGATGGAGCATCAACCCCACTTACTAGAGGAGAGCCATCTCCAAAGTTCCATGTGAAATTAACAATATCTCCAATAGATGTATTTTGGAAATTCACAGGATCATTAATAGAATAAACTCCACAAAAACTACTATTTGAGGAAGAGAGAGTGAAGTCTGAAATTCCAAATTCAAAGAACACAATAGGTTCCAGAGGAAATGCTATAGGAGGACACCCATTGGCAATTCCATATTGATCATTTACAAATGCCGTATAATTACCTCCAACAGAAGTTTCCATCAATTCCTGAGTCAAGGGATCCCAAACACCACCAGACCAGGTGATTTCATAAGGTGGAACGCCACCATTTACAAATATAAAATTGGTTTGTGTTGCGGTATCCGAAGCACAATCTATTTCAAGAGTATCTCTAAAAAAGGCTGTGATTTGTGGAGGTCTCGTTAGTATAACGTCCTGAATTATCGTGAACAATGGACACCCATTAATATCAGTAACATCAATAGGATATGTGCCAGCAGACAGCGCTGTTAAGCACCAATTTCCGCCGCCATTATCTATCCATCCAGCTCCTACAGGAAATGGATTGGTACCACCAATAATTGTAATACAAATAGAACCATTATCAAAAGCCCATGCAGGGGTGGAATTACAATCTGGATCTGTAACAACTACACTAGTTACTTCAAGCAGTAGGGGTTCGTCTATAGCAACTACTATTGGATTCGTTTCACAACCATTAGCATCTTCTACAGTATAGAAATAAGAACCTGCCAATTCATTAAACTGGACAGCAATACCAGGAGTTGTTATTTGACTACTCATAAAAATATTTGCAGCATCAAAAAGTGAGACTGTTAATACACCCTCCCCTCCGTTAGGAGTGATTTCTACAAGACCTAAATCTCCGAAGCAAAGTGCGTTTGTTACTAGTGATGTAGATGTAAGTTCGGTGGGTTCTGTAACCGTCGTTGTAAAGGTATCACTACACCCATTGGAATCAAAGACAGTAAATGTAACTGAGCCACTTGAAACCTGAATAAGCCCTGTTCCTGTATAAGGAGGCACCCCTCCTGTCGCTGTAAGATCATAAGTTGCCAAACCTCCAAAACAACTAATTGGATCCGTTAAGGTTGCAATCATAATCAACGGATCTGGTTGAGTTAAAGTATAAGGCACCACAATATCAAAAGGACAAATTGGATCGGTAACCGTAAGTGTATAATTACCCGCAATTAAGAAATCGAAAGTAACGGTTGCGGGAGACGAATTTAATGTACCTGCAAAAATTATATTTGGTAGTGTAGAATCATCCGCTAAAGAATAATTATAAGTTCCCGAGCCACCATCTAAATCAACTGAAATAGACCCCGTATTAGCTCCATTACAATCAATATTAAAACCATTAAAGTTAGAAACTGTATCTGATAATATGATAGGCGTATTTATTTGCTCAATAATATATGGATCAGAAATAAACTGACATCCATTAGCATCTATAACTTCCAAATGATATCTGCCTTCACAAGCATTTAATAACTGAAGTGGATTAGCCGTATTGGTAAATGGACCAACTGTGAAAATCTCAGAACCAGGCGCTGTTTCGCCAAACCATTCTATTGATGCATAAGGAAGCGTACCTCCAGATAAACTCATTTCAATAAAACCGTCACAAGGGGGGTCATTTACGTTGTTACAAGAAATTCCACTTAAGGTAACTAAAGTAAACTCTACCGGAGTTGGAGGTATGATTTCATAATCATATAAATAAGTACACCCAGTATTATCTGTAATGGCTAACTCATATGTTCCAGGACATAGGTCTACTAAATCCTCAGCGGATGGGTCTGCTATTGGATTACCTTCAACCGAAGTCCAGCTATAAGTAAAAGGGGCGAGACCGATAGGACTAATATCAATACTTGCACCACATAAAGGATCACTATAGCTACAAGCTATATTTGCAATCACTTCATTAATTTCAGGAGACGGCTTCAAAGATATTGTAACTGTGAAATCTTCCCCTACACATTGAGGAGTAGCAGGATTTGAAGTCGTATAGTAATTCGGAGTTAACGTAAATGTGACTGTCTGAATAACAGTCGTTCCATTTTCTAAAATACCAGTATCAAAAAAAGCTTCATCTGTGCCTGTAGTCCAGCCTGTAATATTTGGATTACTAAGCACTGGTGCTCCCCAAGTATACAATGTGGTATCCGGAACAATTGTAAAAGCATCTGGTAAAACGCCATTTACAGGGCTTAGGATATAATTTTCTTCGTCACATAAAACCTGCACTAAATCTGGAATTACTGGTATTGGTTGTATCGTAATAACAACTTCAAATGAATCTCCAATACAGCCATCAGCTTCAGGAGTAACTACGTATGTGATTTGCTGATTTATATTGGTTGTATTGATTAATGTTTCACTAATTTCATTTTGTGGCACATTTTGAATTAATGTTTGGCCTAAAAGAGAAGAGTTATCAGTTAAAATTTCCCATGTATAAGTGGTGCCTACGGGGACTAAAGTAGTTACTGTAGGAACCCCGTCTTGAGGTAAAACCATAAATGAATTTCCACTACATTGGGTGTTTTGTGTGTCTGATCCACTAAGGATGGACGGACGTGGTTTGACCGTTACAACAATATCAAATGAAGGTCCTTGACAACCCGCTGAAAGCGGCGTCACAGTATAGATAACAGTTTGAACCACTGAAGTCCCATTGATTAACGTTTGAGAAATCGTTGATTGTGGTACTGTTTGAGCACCCTGTCCAGTAAGATCAGGATTAGCACTAACCGTCCAGGTGTATGTTGTTCCAGCTGGTACAACGATATTATTATTTGGAATTCCAGTAATTGGAGCCACTACAAAAGTATCTTCACCACATATAGGATCTAACACAATATCTTCAACAAAAGGTCCAGGACTCACCGCTACTTCTAATTCAAAAGGAAGCCCTTCACAATTACCTGTATTTGGTATAATAATGTAAGTGATTGTTTTGACTTCGTCAGAAGTGTTTATAAGTGTCTGACTAATAAGTGGCTGATCAGTTTCTGCGCTATACCCTGTCAAGAATGTTAAATCTGTATTTGGGGATTGTATGACCCAAGAATATAAGGTATTTGCAGGTACAATTTCTACAGGCGCATTATTGGCAGGCGAAAGTGTGAACGTATCACCACTACAAATAGCATCTGTTTTATCCGAAATAATTGGACGAGGCTCTATTGTGATCGTAAGTTCAAATGTTGGACCAACACATCCCTGATCTGACGTTGGAGTTACTGTATAAATAACTTCCTGATTAATATTTGATGAGTTAATTAAAGCCGTAGTAATATTTACACTGATTTGTGGAATCACTTCATCGGATGCTCCGGTAACCTCAGGACTAGATAGAACAGACCAAGTATATGTAGTTCCTAGTGGCACTATAGTCGCAGCCGTTGGATCTCCATTAATTGGCAATACATCAAATGTATCTTCACTACAAATAGTTTCGCTCATCGCAAAAATTTCTGGAGTTGGATCAACAGTAATAGTAAAGGTCTGTGTGTTCCCAGCACAACCATTAAAGAAAGGTGTTAATGAATACACTAAATCTTCTGCTACACTATTAGTATTAAAGATCGTCTCTCCAATAATTGGAGTTGATATTGGAAGTTCTCCAACTGAAGCCGTGGTAAAACCACTCAAATTTGGACCCGCTGTCGTAACTTCCCATGAATAGGTAAAGGATCCTAAAGGCGAAGTTGGTGTGCTTATTGCCACATCATCAAAAGGGTAACGACTACATATCGTTTGATCAGAAATAAGATCAATTTCTGGAGTTGGATTAACCGTTATTGTAAACGTCTCTGAAGCTCCTGTATTACAATCTGTACCCTGGTTACTAAATAATGGAGTGACTGTAATAGTTGCCACTAAAGGCTCTGTTCCTATATTGGTCGCTATAAAAGATGTAATATCTCCACTTCCATTAGATGCTAAACCAATACTTGGCGTATTATTAGTCCACGTATAAGTCGTTGTTCCAACTGTATTTTGTGTTGTAAACACAATTATTTCTGTTATACCTGCATTACAAACTTCCTGGTCTGTAGGAACATTTACTTGGGCTGATGGATTAACTGTGATTGTGAAGCTCTCAGAAGATCCTTCACAGCTAACCCCGTCATTCACAAATGTAGGAGTCACTATAATAGTTGCTACTAAAGGCTGTGTACTAGTATTTACAGCTGTAAAACTTAGGTTCCCAGTCCCTAAAAGCCCCGTACCAATATCAATGTTAGATATCCAAGTATAGGTTGGACTACCCATTGTATTTTGGGTTGTGAATAATATATTCGTCGTATCTGTGTTACAAACTACTAAATCGTCAGGAATATCAACCTGTGCTGATGGATTCACCGTAATTGTAAAACTCTCTGTTGGGCCATCACAACTAACACCCTCATTTGTAAATGTTGGTGTCACTATAATGGTTGCTACTAAAGGATCCGTCCCTTCATTGGTAGCTGTAAAACTCATATCCCCAGCGCCTGTAAGTCCAGCACCTATTTCAATATCCGAAGTCCAAGCATAA
>Ga0115563_1003830_pt1 | contig 10461 bp, 10 predicted proteins | sample COGITO_mtgs_1105_2_FD_87198 | JGI IMG/M metagenome (GOLD analysis project Ga0115563, IMG submission 87198) | Pelagic marine microbial communities from North Sea - COGITO_mtgs_110519 | ecosystem: Environmental > Aquatic > Marine > Epipelagic | place: Germany:Helgoland, sampling site Kabeltonne...
TCAGCCCAATAATCCGGAATTCCTTCAGCGAATAAGCGAATTACTTGCTCAAAATGATCGCTGGTCTGAGGCACTGCCTTACCTTCGCAGGTTGGTTTTGCTTGTACCTAACGAGCCTAGTTTTAAATCATTCTTTGAAGAAGCTAACAGGCAGCTGGGTATAAGGTGAGTTGGTTAGTGACAGGTTAATCTCCTGCTATGCTTTTGGGCTTCATTACTTTTTTACCCTTTCAATTTAAAAAAAAACCTCCCCCGGCGACCAAAGTCTTACCGAAGGAGGAGCCTTTTTGAACTGATGACCCCGTTAGTAAGCGGGGTCTTTTAACTGTATTACTACAATTCATTCCATTATACCAAGTTGTCAAAAAAAAACTTAATTTTTTCTAATCAATGCCATTAGTATTATTAATTTGCTGATTTTGTTGTATTTTTGCACTTAGTTAGATGCAATAATCTTGCGAAAAGCACAATTTAACTTATCCCTATGGAATGTCTTTTTTATCTTCTGCACCGCATGTTCACCACCATCATGGTAGTTGGTTGGATCGTTTGGGTGGAAGTCTTGCTTTGATATGCGCAGTTCACTGTTTGTTAACTCCCATGCTTGTTGTTTGCCTGCCATTAATTGCTTCGACCTTTTGGGTAAATGAAAGTTTTCACTTATGGATGCTTGGATTGGTTGTCCCGCTCACTGCATTATCCATGTTTCTTGGTTGCCGGAAGCATCACGACCGCTTGATTATTGGGCTGGCAACAGTTGGCATATCCTTTCTCATTATTGGTGTGATCTGCGGATTTGTTCTTGGGCACAGTTGTCACACCCATTGCGGGGACCATCATTCAGTTCTTTCTTCCAGTTTTTTTCCACATGGGTGGGAGTCTTTTTTTACCACTTTGGGTGGTGGATTTCTTGTCTTTGCACACATCAGAAATTACCGATTGTGTAGAAAGACTAGTTGCGACCACTAGTATTGTTATCCCCTTTGGGTTATTGTTCTTTAGGTAACCTGCTTTAAGTCACCTAAATTATAACAGCTTCGGTTTTTACAAAGTTTATAAAGCCTCCATCAATTGCTAGAATTGGGGGAAACTTCCCTAGGGGACGATTCTTTTGAATGGGTTTCACTTTAAACGCCAAAGAATTATCCCTTTTGACCATCTGAAATCCACCCATGTGGAGGAGGGTTTACTTTACCATATTAAAAATGGAGCCACCTGTCAGGGTCGAACTGACGACATCCTCATTACAAGTGAGGCGCTCTACCAACTGAGCTAAGGTGGCGACCGATTTTTAAAATACTAAAAAAAAAGAAAAAATCAACAGGATAGTCGAGAATCTTTCTGGTTTATTTAAAATAGTTTAGGGTGAATGGACCGCAATTGAGTCATGCACAATTTCTTGAATGGACCGGTTTGGTGAAAGTTTGGCTCGTTTTGATACTTCATGTGCCGTCCTAATTAGCTGTGAGTTAATCAGTCGATTCACCTCTGCCCAGGATGTTTCTTCAATATCTTTGGTGTAGGCTAATCTCGGGTCTGCGGTGTTTAAGTGGGATTTTAAGAGACGCAACTTTGCCTTTTCAACATCCTTAGAAAAGCGCAAAGATAACCATTTAGATATTTGGCCTAAACTCCAATCTGTTGCAGGTTCTTCCCGAAGGGCAATCCATGGTTCTTGGCTCAACATGCGATCATGCATGGAAGTTCTTATTTCTAAAACTTCGAAGTAGAAGTCATTTACATCTGCTGGTTTACGATTGGAAGTCTGGTTGGAGCGGTTAATCGAACATCCTCCCATTAAAATAAGAATGATTAGGGCAAAAATCTTCATACAACTAACCAATTATCTCTTTTATCCCATGTCAAATTAAGGTGGGTCGTTTGTTAGCAAGTGTAATAACTTTTTTTTAAGAAAAATGTTTGTATTAATGCAAGTATGTATTTATACTAATTATAATCATTAATTGGAGGTTATTATGAAAATATTAAAATTGGTCTTGGTTATCATTATCTCAATCACCCCGTTTTCAGGAGGTTTCGGTCAATCTACATATGAACCTGATGAGTTTTATTCGTCACAAGGAGACAGTAACCTGAGGAGTGGAAGCGATTCATTGTCTGATTTGATAAGCAATCTTGATCGCTTCAGTCGTATAGAGGATAACGAAACAAAGAAAATCCTAAGAGGTAGCATTGCTCAGGTTTCATGGGCTAAAATGAATAATGTTCGAAGAAATGTGGATCAGGCTAATTTGAAATTGCATTACGCACTTAATGAAGAAAAAAATGAGCTAAGGTATATCTATAAGAAGAAAGCTCTAACCCGTGTAAATGAGCTCGCGGTAGCAAAAGCTTGGTGGGACAGTCCAACCTGTAAGAGACAAATACCTCGAAGGGATTGGTTTAATTTATCCGCTGAAGAGCGGGCAATGTATAGCCATAGATATATGCAATATCACAATCCTGAATTATTTGAGTCTATTAATGAGATGACATTAGATATTCCAGAGTCCGAATATGCAATGGCATGGAATATTCGACACCTGAGTAACCCGGGAGTGCCAAGTTGGAAAGAGGTTAAAAATTTTAAATCCAAAAATAACTTCCGAAAATCCTACTATTCTCACAAATTGGCGAAGGTTAATCCCAAGATTTTTATTTCTGAGGAAGAATTTGCCAATGCATGGGAGATTGCCCAAATCGGCATAAGTAATCCAGTTCGTTGGGATCAGGTTTTAGATTCCAGTAAGCAATCAAAATTCAGGAAAAATTATTTAGCACTGAGGGAAAAGCAATTGGACAGTTCGATTCTACCCCTTGGGCGTTCTAATGAAGAGAATACAGATATGGTGGCACTCGCATCTCTAACTACTAAGAAATAATCTGACCTTTTGTTAAACTACAGTACTTTAAAATTCCACCAGTTAGGCTTCACAGGTGAAGATTTTGTCTGGGCTAACCCACTTTTCCAGAAGTTCGAAACAAGTATGTTTCAACCTTTTTTCCGTATTTTCGCGATAGGCAATAATTCCACCTTTCGATTCCAAGTCTGAGGCAAATAACGGTTCCTCTGGGTAATGCTTTTCCATTTTTTTAAAGAAACCATGAGGCATACGAAAAGCTCCCAGACTGACCGAGTGAATGGTATGTTCAGAGAGGGTTGTAAAAATATTTTCAAAGAGCTTGGCATATCGATCCTTAAAACCTGTACAGTCGATCAGTGGGTCGATTCGTAAGCCAATTTTCCATCCCTGTTCTGCAAGTTGTAACATTGCCCGAATCCTGGCATCCACACTGGGTACACCATGTTCAAGTTGGGTACTAATTTCTTGGGGTGTAAAACTAAAGGCAACCACCGCCCGATTCAAGGGCTCGGTGTCGCGCAGTACCCGAGTTGCCACGCTCTTGGTCCTTAGTTCGATCCATGCATTGTCCAGTTTTTTAAAAAAAGGAAGGAAGTGATCGGCAAAGCCTGTGACAGACTCGAGAGCCAAACTATCACAATCATAGCCGGAAAAAAACCAGCTCGGTTCTTCGGGAGTTTTTGTCGCTCTTAGAATTTCCTCTTCAAAATCCTCAAAGTTTACAAACATGAGGTAGTGGGCGGAGGGATACATACCTTGCAAAAAACAATACCTACAATCGTAGAGACAATTGAGGAGGTGTGAAAAATAGAAATTCCTGGTTCCACCCACACCATAGCTTGGAGGAATCGGGTGTATCAGTTTACCAGTTTGCTGGGCAAGGATGAGGGCAGGCTTTTTTTTCTGAAGCCGAAAACTTTGACCGGCCGGATTAAACACCTCTTTATAATGTTTGCAGGGAAGAACTGTTGCACGGGGAAACCTTGCCAAAATTTGCTGACTCCTTGGGTGATCTCGAATCCCGTCTTCCATATAAATTACTTCAATCATCTGAGTTGCCGGTTTGGTTCCATCCAATGTTTAATGTCCGAGATTACCTGAGCGCCATCCTTTGCGGATTGGGCAATAGACTCGATTTCTCCCAGGGATAATTCAAGGGCATTGGCCTGACGGACTAAGTCGTGCAATTGATGGGACCTGGTCGATGAAAAATGATGCATGCCAAGTACTTTCTCATAGGTATTCGATACCTCAGGCTCTTGTTGCATTTCAAGGCTGATTTTTTCCATTTGCTCAACGAAAAGGGCAATGCCCTTAAGATTCGGTTCTATCAACCCTGGGACATCCTTTGGCGAGAACTGTGATAGAGGGGAAGATGGATTGTCTGACACAACTTTGATAACCTGGGTTAGCTCACGAGTACTTGCACCAACTACCGCAGCATAAAAGGCATGGGCTTCCATATCGTATCCAAGTGCGGGTTCATAGGACGAACTCGGTTGAGAACAGGTTTTTAGGCAGGTCACCGGAAAATCGTGGTCATAAATTTGCGGGGGGTAAAAGCAGTTTTCGCTTAAGTCATCCTCGATCTTTCCGGCAAGAAATGTTTGTCCTGTTTCCAGGCTTCCGTGCCCGGCAATCCCCAGGTTCATCCATGCCTGATTAGGTGAAACATTTTTAGTTTTTAAGAAATTAACAGCTTGGCTTGTTTGCTCACGTCCCATTGCTGAGATGACTAATTTATGATTATCTTTTTGATAATATGCAAAGGGCTGACTGCTGACTTTTTGCAATTCATAAAATTCAATAATGGGCTGGGCTTCCCCAGGAAAGGCGATCACGAAGTTCATACTTAAGGTAGACAAGTCCGATTAGCCCGGAGTTCCCAATAATTTTTTTTGAGATCACCATACTTTTGGGCGGCTTCATACTTCTCTCTTTTGATTGATCCTTGCTCCAAAACCGAGCATTTCTCAATGATGACATCCAAGGCTTGTTTGCGTTGTTGATCGGTTAGGTCTGAGCGTTTGAGGATTTTCTCTAAGGCTTTAATTCGAAACCTGTCCATTCCCCAGGTTGTGGTAGAGAGTTGGTCAGAATGTCCTCCGTGTTTACGGACCAATTTTTCTTCCGTTAATCCGATGGGATGATCCAATAGTAAGCGTAACCAAAAGTCATAATCCTCACAGACTGGCAAAGATTCATCAAACCAGCCAACCGATTCAAAAACTGACCGGTGTAAAAGAACTGAGGACGGACATATTAAACAGTTTTTTAAACTTCGTTCCCACAATCTATTATTTGATTTGTCTAGGTATGCGGGTGGGATGACCTCGTTTCCTAGGCGTATCCATTTTTCAAGAGTGTGTACAGCGAGCGATTCTGGGTTTTGATCGATGTACTGGACTTGTCTTTCCAACTTTTTAGGTTCCCACTCGTCATCGGAGTCGAGCAGGGCAATCCATTCACCCCTGGCTTGCTGAATTCCCCAATTTCTCGCAGCGGAAACTCCTAAGTTCTTTTCTCTTCTCAGGCAGTGGACTTCTGGATTTTCGTGGAAATCAGAAAGGTCTGGGGAAGAAGATGAACCATCATCCACCACTAAAACCTCATCTGCCTGGGTCGTTTGCTTACTCACCGAACACAAGGCTCTTTTGAGTAAGTCTGGACGGTTGTAAACCGGGATGACTACAGAAATATTCAAAAGTATGCCATCCGTTTGATAGGCTTCCCGAATGTGGGAAGCTAGGGAATTAAAATACCTTAACTGTAACCTCAGCTCCTTCGAACCCCGGGGCACTGATGACTAACTTTCCTTCACCAGTTTCGCCGCCTTTGATCGGGATATTTACTGTCATATCACCTTCGGCAATGATGGCTTCAGGCATGATGACAGAATTAGGAATGTTAGTCTTTACGTCGATAGGCAGACCGCCAGCAGGAGCTTGGTAATCAATTTTGAAAAGCAAGGTTGCGGTATCTCCGGATTGAATCTCCAATGAGTTTGGACTTACACCTAAGCGGCTTTCATCAACTCGGAAGTTTCCAAGATCAAGGGCACCGTGTGCTCCTCCAACCAATTTAACTGGATAATCAAGACCGGAGGGGAGGGCGGGAACAACAAAACGCAATTCATTTTCCGATAAGTAACGGGTAGTTGCATCCTGTTCGCCAACCTTGATCGTATCATATTTGGTAAGGCCTCTCCCTTGAACGGCAATTTCTGCACCTACGGGGCCTCGGTAGGAAGCAAGGTTGCCCACATAGCGGTTTTCCAGACGAAAGACTTGAAGGTCACTGGTTACACGCCGTTCAGAAACATTTCCATTGTCGAGTACGCTGGAATAGACCGCTTCAAAATAGTAGGTAGCTTCGTCAAATCCGGAAGGAAGTTTATAATCACAACTCCACAGCTCTTCATTAAGATCATCCTGTACCATGACCAATTTTTCTCCCCCAACCACGGCAAATACTTCAACCGTCTTGGTCTTGATCCCCCGGTCCTGGATTTCAAGTTCGGTCTGTAAGGTATAGATACCAGATGGATTTTGGCTGACATTCTTGGATGTCAGGTTGATGAAGTTAGGTTGGCGGCAACCTGAAATAAGCCACAAGCTTGCTGACAGAATGCTAAAAGTAATTAATTTGGAGACGAATTTCATGATCATATGAATCAAACGGGTGAAGATTTGGATACCTTGGTGTTAAACAAGGAAAGAGCTGGGCGCAAGAAACTAGCGCTCGGATTGTATTTCCATGTTCCATTTTGTTCCACGACCTGCGATTTTTGCGCATTCTATCAGGAAAAACCAAGCAAAAAGGGGATTGAAGCTTATTTTCGTGGATTGGAGATGGAATTATCCCGGTTTCCTCCCGACCGTTCGATCTCTACTATATTTGTTGGCGGAGGAACCCCCGGGCTTCTTCAACCCGATGATCTGGATCGTTTTTGCAACCTGGTAAACTCTGCGGACCTGGAAAAAGATTATGAATGGTCCATCGAGCTGGCTCCCTCAGAAATTAATCCCGAAAAGCTCGACGTTTTGAAAGGATATGGGGTCAACCGTATATCAATGGGGGTACAGACCTTTAATCCGACTTTTATGGATGCCCTTGGACGTAAGCATCCTGTGGAGAAAATTTATCAGGCCTATCAATCGATTCGGGATGCGGGCTTTCAATCTGTAAATCTCGATCTGCTCTTTGGTGCTCCTGGTCAATCACTTAAGGATTGGGAGAGCGACCTTGCCCAGGCTCTGGAATTACAACCTGACCATTTATCAACCTACTGCCTTACCTTTGAGGAAGATACCGCGATGTTTCTTCGTTTATCCCAAGGCAAAGCTAAGATTGATCCCGAGCGCGAGGCAGAGTTCTATGAATTTGCCTGGAATTATTTACCTGCTCATGGTTATGAACAGTACGAAGTTTCTAACTACGCAAAAACGGGCCATGCCTGCCGTCACAACCTTCATACCTGGGGGATGCACGAATGGATCGGCTATGGTCCATCCGCCTGTACTCAGTATCAGGGGGCGAGAAGAAAAAATATCGCCAACCTTGAAAGCTGGGCAGAGGGGATGAAGCCCGGCAATCAACCAACCTACATGGAGGAAGAAACTTTGAAGCCGGAGGAATTCGCTCATGATGCCATCCTCTTTGGCTTACGAATGAACCAGGGAATATCGATTCCCACCATCGCCCAGCAGTTTGATTTATCCCAAAATCTATTTTCTGAAATTGGAAAGTTCCTGGATCGTCTCGTTGGTGAGGGCTTGGCAAGTAAGGAAGAGCCTTCGGACTACAGCCTAACAGGGAAGGGTAGAATTCTTTGCGATGCCATCGCCTGCGATCTGCCAGGTTTAACTACTTTCTAGTCCAGTGCTTTATCCAAATGTCCGCTTGCTTCGTCCAGTCCGCCCGGCCTGGCCCGTGTCAGCCAAAGTTGTTCGAATTCGCTGACCATGGCATTCTTGTCGGGGTGGTAATATTCCCGACTTTCAAGCATCGCTTTTCCACGCTCCAAGGAAAACCGGGTCATTTCCATCCCAAGTTGTAATTCTTTCCTGCTTGATGAAATTTTGCCGTGCGTATCAACCGCATCGATTTCTCTTTCGCATTCATTCAGGTGGGCGAGTCCGGCACCCATTTTTTCAATGCTTCCATGTTTCTTTAAGAATTCTTTAAACCTTTCCTCTTTAGATCCGAAAAGAAGAGTCCAATGCAGGCTGGAATTGGCCACATAGGAATCCATTGCATTATCCAGTTTGCCCAGTTTGAGAATCGAATGCCCCAAGCGTGCGCCCGGGCATTCATAGGCCCAGGCATCAATCGCTTCTGCCAGTTTTTCTTCAGGTAGAGATTGGCCCGACCAACTCCACTGAGCTGCCTGGAGAATCCCTGGATACATCGTCGGCCAGGGTTGGTGGTTTCCACCATCTCCCCAACTGGTCAGTAAAATCCCCTCCGCCCCATGTTTTTTTGCCTGTATGCAGGCGAGTTCGATATTCTTCTCGGCAATAGGCCAACGGCCAGTAAAACTTTTCCAGGTTGCAGTTCCTGGAGCTAGGCAAAACTTTAGCCCACATGCCGCCACCGCCCGTGCCTGTTCCTCATAGGGATGACTGGGTTCATACCCCCAGATGATAGGGGATGCATGCTTGTCCAAAAGACGAGCGTTTGCGGTATCCTCCAATAACACATCCGACCAAAATTGCATATGTTTGCCGTGCTTTTCAACCAGCTTACGGATACCTTCTAGATGCTCGAGGTATACCGATCCCTTGCCCATTTCCTCAACCCTTTTTCTGCTCCACCCCTGACCAAGTTCCCATGGTTCATCCAGTCCCACATTGAAGGATTTTGAGCTAAAGTTCGGAAGGTATTCCGCATAGAGGGAATCGATGAAGTCCAAACTTTTCTGGTTCGGTTTAAGAGTGGTTCCATGGTCTCTTTTGATGTACGGATCTTCGCGGACAAATCCATCCGGGCATTCCGCCATGTGTTTGTAGGCTGGGTGGCGCAACCAACGTTCAAAATGCCCGAAAGAATTAAGGTTAGGTACCAATTCAATAAATCGGTCCTTACAATAGCGATCAATCTCCTGAATCTCGGCAGGCGATAGGGGAGTTGCATTCCTCCATACTGTATTATGATCCTTAAATTTAAAGGTATGCTCGATATAAAGTTGCAACTCATTGTACCCCAAAAGGGCGAGCAGATCGACCAGGCGAAAAAGCTCCTGCATCGTGGGTACCTTGCACCGGCTAATATCGAGCATGAATCCACGCCTTCTGAGCACTGCTTGGTCCGTTATTTTGAGGCAGGGCAGGGTATTACCTGGTTCTTCAAACCTGAAAAGTTGCCAAATTTTTGAGAGGGCCCGGAATACACCATCTGCTCGCCCGGCAAGAAGAGAGATTTTTCCCCCTCGCATCTCGATATCATATCCATCGGCCGGGATGTTCGCATCCTTATAAATTAGCAAGTTTGCCTGGCTCGTTGACTCCGGGATCTTGATTGCCAAGTCTTCCTTCCATACCCGTATTCCTTCGCCCAATTCTTTATCATCACAATCAATCCACCAAGTGTGGGGAACCGGGAAAACTCCCTCCAATTTTATAATTTCCCGGGGAGTGGGAAAAAGGGCGGGCTTGTTCATTTTATTTTCCTCGGCAGGAGGACTCCACAGCCCCAGGTAAGAAATACCGTAACCGGCCATGCCCATGCGGTATTGATTTGAATTCCCAGCTTTTCTCCCTCCACCTTTAATCCGCTCCACTGTGCTACCTGTTCATAGGATAAAAGATCGAAGTTCAAAAGGATTTGATAAAGGTCAGGCCGCAGGTAAGCCACCAGTGCAAAAGACAGGGCAAATCCAATGCACAATCCCTTGGCACTTGCCCGGGGAGTAAGTAGCGAGGCGAGGAACATGCCCAGCATCGGACCGGTGGTGTAAGAGATCATCCCAAAGGCGAGCACCACCACATTTACTTTGCCCCTCAACTGGTCAAGTTCCACTGCAAATCCGGCCAGTAAAATTCCCCAAATCAAAACGAGCATACGGGAAAGGAATAGATCTTTGGCATCCCCTCCTTTTTTATTACCCTTTCCGTCCCGTATAAGGGAAAGGGTGGTCTGGGAAAGGGCAGCCAGGATAGAATCCAGGCTGGATATGGCAGCGGCAAAGATTCCGGCGAGGATCAACCCGCGCAGCCCAGCCGGCAGTTCCGTAACTATCCAGACCGGAAACACATAATTTCCATCCTCGGAAAAGATTGCGGGCTCAGTGCCCGCCATCCGCATGGGTTCGTAGTAGGCATACAGAGCGGTGCCCACAAAAAGCATCAGGGTGGTGAGTAAAAGTGCTGCCGAACTGGCGATCATGGCTTTGCGAGCATCGGAAGCATCCCGACAACAAAACATTCGCTGGGCATTTAATTGATCCACCCCAAAAGCACTGAGGTTCTGGAAGGGCACCGCAATAATCGCTACCCATAGGGTAAAACCGACTGCCGGATCGGTGGTCAGGTTAAGCAGGGTAAATTTACCCGCTTCTCCCGCCGTATCCACCATTTGAGTCCATCCGCCATCGAGA
>Ga0115563_1003841_pt1 | contig 10440 bp, 8 predicted proteins | sample COGITO_mtgs_1105_2_FD_87198 | JGI IMG/M metagenome (GOLD analysis project Ga0115563, IMG submission 87198) | Pelagic marine microbial communities from North Sea - COGITO_mtgs_110519 | ecosystem: Environmental > Aquatic > Marine > Epipelagic | place: Germany:Helgoland, sampling site Kabeltonne...
AAATAATTTTGATAGCTAATTTTTTTTGTAAAAGGTTTCGTCCTATCATATTTTAAGCGGTTTGCACCAGTTATTTTACTTTCAATGAAATGACCTTCAAATCCTTTAAAATTTAAAGTTGTTTTTTTTGTGGTGTCCATCATCCAATCTAATGGATACGTTTTTTTAGATTGAAAATTAGCTAAAGCACTGTTTCTTAATTCAGATATTTTATCACCTTGTTCTTCAGTAATATCAATCATACTTTTCATGAGTTCGTAAGTGCCCTCAACACGCTGTTTGTAAGGTTTTAACATGTGTGTTTCTACCATAACACCCAAGCAATTAAATAAAGTTGCATAACCTGTTGAATATCTGGGGTAATCCATAAATTGAGAAAACCCTTCTTCTGGAACTTGATTAAAAACGTTTACATAAGGCGTAATATCCCAATTTTTTTCTAAAAGCTTTTGTTTTAGTGTGGGCATCATTTCGGTATGGATATAATCGCCTAAGTCATTACCCATTTTATTATGTTGTGTGAATACATGGGTGAGCGTGTATTGATAATCGGCACCATTGCTTACATGATTGTCTATAAAAACATCAGGCTTTACTAAATGAAAAATTCGAGCAAAAGTTCTTGTGTTTTTAGTATCACATTTTATAAAGTCTCTATTTAAATCATAATTTCTAGCATTACCTCTAAATCCATATTCTTTTGGTCCATTTTGATTGGTTCGCGTTGTAGAGTTTCTATTTAAGCTCCCGCCAATATTGTAAATAGGGATAGTTGCCAAAACTGTTTTTTTAGGAGCTTCAATCTTACCCTGAACTATATCCCTAATAAGCATCATGGTAGCATCAATACCGTCAGATTCTCCAGGATGAATGCCGTTGTTTATTAGTAAAATTCGTTTATCATGTTCTTTAATTTTGGAAAAATCAAATACAGCATCCAAATTCAACGTTACAAGATGTAAAGGCTCACCAGAATCAGTTTCACCTATAGCTTTAATTGAAATTTCAGGATAAACTTCAGCTAAATTATAATAAAATTTTATAGTTTGCAGGTAGGTAGCGGTTTCCAAACCGTTTGATTTTTCAAAATGAGTTTCAAAATCTTTAGATGTTTGACCTGCTGAATGATTCCAGCAAACAATTAAAACAAGGATGCTTAATACTTTTCTCATATATACCTGGATATTTTTATAAAACTACAATTTCTTTATTAATATACCTTTAAGTAGCTAAGTGTTAAAAAATCACTCGATTTAATTGTGCCTGCTAGTATAAAGTATTAATTAGATTGAAGTATTGTTTTAATACTCTCGTAAAACAAGACTGTGAGTCACAATATACTATCATTTTAGATTATAAATAGTCTTCAGAATTATTTAGCTGAAGTTATTTTGAATTAAGGTGTTCTTATGGATAATAAATGAAATGGATTCTTATAGCTATTCGTTTGGCGCTTAAAAAAACATTGAACATTTTGATACAATAAATTTTATGGCAGTAATTGCTCAAACAAGTGTAGCAGTACTATTTGCAGAAACTCTAATTAATATTAATGTTAAGAGTAACTGCTATATTAAATTATTTCAAGAAAAAGAATTGATTGTAACCTAGTTATAAAAAGAATTATCTAGATAAGACCCTAAAACGTTATAGTTTTTCTAATAGACAAATTATAATACTTCTAACTTGCACCACAACATATTAAGCGTAAATTTGCGCTTTGAAAAAACAACTATGACTGAATTTATTAGAAAGCGTGCAGCTAATGCCAAAAATGATATTTTAAGTGGAATAACTGTTTCTTTAGCATTAGTTCCAGAAGCTGTAGCATTCGCATTTGTGGCCGGTGTAGATCCTTTAGTTGGGTTGTATGCAGCATTTATGGTTGGTTTAATAACCTCTATTTTTGGTGGACGTCCAGGTATGATTAGTGGGGCAACTGGTGCTTTGGCAGTCGTTATGGTAAGTTTGGTTGCAGAAGGAAACGCTATGGGCGAGGCAAGCGAACAATTAGGTTTATACTATTTATTTGCTACCGTTATTTTAATGGGGGTTATACAAATGTTAGCTGGTGTTTTGAAATTAGGAAAATTTGTTAGATTAATTCCGCACCCAGTAATGATGGGATTTGTTAATGGATTAGCTATCGTGATATTTTTATCACAATTAGGTATGTTTAAAGATGTTAATGGCGATTGGTTTGTAGGTGATAAACTATGGGTTATGCTTGGTTTAGTTGGACTTACCATGGGGATCATGTTTGGTTTGCCTAAGCTTACCAAAAAATTACCCGAAGCTTTAATTGCTATTTTGGTAGTATCAGGAATTGTGATTTTTGGAAATTTAGATGTAGCTACTGTAGGTACTTTTATTCGTGATGGAGGCGGAGAAGGTTTAAAAGGTGGATTACCTCAATTTCAAGCAGATATTTTTAGTAAAGTTCCTTTTAATCTTCAAACACTGAAGTTCATATTTCCTTATGCTTTAATTCTTGCAGCCATTGGATTAATTGAATCTTTAATGACACTAAATTTAGTCGACGAGTTAACCGAAACTAGAGGGAACGCAAACAGGGAATGTTTAGCGCAAGGAGGTGCCAATATTGTTACCGGATTTTTTGGAGGTATGGGAGGTTGCGCCATGATAGGCCAATCACTTATAAATATAAAAGGAGGAGGTAGAGGCAGGCTCTCAGGTATTGTAGCCGCAGTGTTACTATTAATATTTATTCTTTTTGCATCGGGACTTATAGAGCAAGTGCCTATAGCCGCTCTGGTAGGTGTTATGTTTATGGTAGTTATCGGTACGTTTGCTTGGAGTAGTTTCAGGATTCTTAATAAAATCCCATTAAGTGACGTTATTGTTCTAATTGCGGTTTCAGCGTTAACCGTTATCTTCGATTTGGCTATCGCTGTAATTGCAGGTGTAATTATTAGTGCCTTAGTGTTTTCTTGGGAAAATGCAAAACGTATTCGCGCGCGCAAACGTTTACGAGAAGATGGTGTCAAAGTTTATGAAATTTGGGGACCTTTATTTTTCGGTTCTATTATCGCCTTTAATGAGAAATTTGATATTAAAGACGATCCAGAATATGTTGAAGTCGATTTTGTAGAATCACGTATAAGCGATCATTCAGCTATAGAAGCTATTTCCAATTTGGTAAGTAAATATGAAGAAGCTGGCAAGAAAATTAAGCTTAAACACTTAAGCGAAGATTGTAAAATACTTCTATATAAATCAAATCCGAAATTCAGAGAAGTTATAGTAGAAGATATCGACGATCCTCGTTATCACTTAGCCGAAAACCCAGAGGCATTCACCAAAGGGCTTTCAGAGTATAAGTTTTAATTCAATATTTTGGGCGTTACCACAAGGGTCCGGCTTTCCGCTGTATCTTTCTTGTGCTGGACTTATTTCAGTATCTCATTAAACTTTCTGATAAGAGGATGTTTTACGGTTCCAGACAAAATTTGTTTTTCGCACAAAAAGGATGCCGCTTCAATCCCTAACGCAAGCCAGAATACAGATTTATAAACTCATAATATTTTAAGTTTATTTAAGAACATTCACTTTAACATATTCAGAATGAAAACTGCAACTGATTTACCGCTTAGTCTTTAAAGCTATCAAACGATTTTTCAAAATGGTTTTAATAAGTTCATCACTGGGCAAGTCGTATCCAAAGGTTAAATTGATTATTTTACCCTAACATTATTCGGAACCAACTTGGTATAGTCTCCATTATTTCTAATCACATCGCGCACAATAGAAGAGGCTATGTAAGACGTGCCCGCCGAGGTTAAAAGAAACACAGTTTCAATAGGAGCGAGGTCTCTGTTGGTATGAGCAATAGCCTTTTCAAATTCAAAATCAGCAGGGTTTCTAAGTCCTCGTAAAATAAATTCTACGCCAATTTCTTTACAAAAATTAACAGTAAGTCCTTTGTATATAACCACTTTTACTTTGGGTTCATCAGCAAAAGCATCTTCAATAAATTTTTTCCGTTCTTCAAGAGAGAACATATATTTTTTATCAGCATTTACGCCAATGGCGACTATAATTTCATCAAATAAAGTAACGCCACGCTTTATAATATCGTAATGTCCTAATGTTAATGGGTCAAAAGACCCAGGGAATAAAGCTCGTTTCATGGTTTAAAATTACAATATTTATTTCAAAGCTTCTTCAATAGCATTATCAAACAATTCAGTCAAAGAAATATTTGCAGCAGCAGCCTGTTGCGGTAAAATGCTCTCTCTAGTTAACCCAGGAACAGTATTCATTTCTAATAAATGCGGTTCACCATCTTTAAAAATAAATTCACTTCTACTAAAGCCTTTCATTTTTAAAACTTCGTAAACCTTTTTTGCTTCGGCTATAACTTTGTTTTCTTGATCTTTAGTTATTCTAGCAGGTGTTATCTCTTGAGATTTCCCAAGGTATTTAGCTTCATAATCAAAAAAGTCATTTTCAGAAACAATTTCAGTAATTGGTAGAACTTTGGTTTCACCTTTATATGTTATCACACCAACAGAAACTTCAGTACCATCTAAAAACGATTCAATTATAATTTCGTCATCCTCTTTAAAGGCTAAATCAATAGCTTTATGTAAGCCTTCTTTTTTATGGACTTTACTTATGCCAAAACTACTTCCGGCTTTGTTTGCTTTTACAAAACAAGGTAAACCTACTTTATCAATAATAGCATCTTCATTAATGATATCACCAAGGTTTAAGTAAAACGATTCCGCAGTTTTTATCCCGTAAGGTTTTAAAACACTTAAACAATCACGCTTATTAAAGGTTAAACTCGCCTGGTACATATCGCAACTAGTATGTGGGATTTTCAACAACTCAAAATACCCTTGCATAAACCCATCCTCTCCAGGAGAACCATGAATAGCGTTAAAAACACAATCAAAAGTAACTTTGTAACCGTCTATATTTATTGAGAAATCATTTTTATCGATTGGAAATTCCATGTCTTCATTATCAACATAAACCCATTTACCTTTAAAAACATGAATGCGGTAAGGCGTGTATTTTGACGTATCAAGCGTTTCATAAACAACATTTCCGCTTGTTAAAGAGATTTTGTATTCGCTAGAATACCCACCCATAATAATAGCAATATTTTTTTTCATTAACATTATTTTTGTCATTCCCTTGAAGGTAGGAATCTTTTCAAAATTTCACAAAAAAGTCGAAATCAATTAAATTAAACTCTAAACTCGTCTGAAACCAACAATAAAACGTATGTTATGATAGTTAATGTTAGTTAAGCTAAAATATCATATATATTGCAAAAGAAAAAACAGTTCTGTTTTTATATATTTGCCTAATAGAAAAACTTGTCCATGAGTATCATAAAATTTCTAACCAGTAAAACCTTTTTTAAACAGCTTTTATTGGCAGTTGTAGCTATAATTGTATTGTGTTTTATCATGTTAAAATGGTTAAATATGTCGACAAATCATGGCGATTTTGAAACGGTTCCTGAGCTTAAAGGTAAATCTATAAGTGTTGCAGAGTTAGAGTTAAAAGATAATAAATTGGTTATGAAAATTCAGGATTCAGCAAATTACAACCCAGATTATCCCAAGTTTTCAGTTATAGAACAGGAACCTTTGGCGGGTTCTAAAGTTAAGGAAGATAGAAAAATATACATCACACTTAATCCCTCAGGTTATAGAAAGATGAATATTCCTGAAGGCTTAATAGACCAAACATATAGACAAGTAAAACCAAACCTAGAAGCTCTAGGTTTTAAAGTAGGCAAAGTCACTTATGCCGATAATATTGGAAAAGACATGGTATTAAAATTGACGCATAAAGGAAAAGCACTTAAAGCAGGTGATAAGTTAGCCAGAACCTCTGTTATAGATTTGGTTCTTGGTAATGGTAAGAGACCTTAAATAATGGACGACTACACACCGATATTACCAGACGAAAACAATCTTTACGAACATCATGCATTTACTGTAGACAAAGGGCAAGCGCCTTTACGTATCGATAAATATTTAATGAATTTTGTTGAGAACGCTACACGAAACAAAATTCAAGCCGCAGCAAAAGAGGGAAGCATTTTTGTAAACGATGTTGCTATAAAATCGAACTACAAAGTAAAACCTTATGATAGCATTCGTGTGCTATTGTCTCATCCGCCTTTTGAAAATTTATTGGTAGGCGAGGATATAGATATTGATGTGGTTTATGAAGACGACGATCTTTTGGTTGTCAATAAATCTCCAGGAATGGTCGTGCATCCAGGTCATGGAAATTATTCAGGAACCTTAATAAACGCATTAATCCATAGGTTTGATAATCTGCCAAATAATTCTAGTGAACGTCCAGGACTAGTGCATAGAATTGATAAAGATACCAGTGGTCTTTTAGTGGTTGCTAAAACTGAAATAGCCATGGCGCATTTGTCTGCACAGTTTGCAAATAAAACGAGCGAACGCGAATACGTCGCTATTGTTTGGGGGAATATGAAAGAAGAAGAAGGTACTATAGAAGGCAATATTGGGCGTCACCCTAAAAACCGACTACAAAACACCGTGTTTCTTGACGATGATGAAAGAAAAGGCAAACCCGCTGTTACCCATTACAAGGTTTTGGAGCGTTTGGGCTATGTTACTTTGGTGTCTTGTAAGCTAGAAACAGGTCGTACGCATCAAATACGTGTACATATGAAACACATTGGGCACACGCTGTTTAATGACGCACGATACGGTGGAGAAAAGATATTAAAAGGGACAACCTTTACTAAGTACAAACAGTTTGTAGATAATTGTTTTAAAGTATTACCTAGGCAAGCATTGCATGCTAAAACATTGGGTTTCGAGCATCCAACAACAGGTAAATTTATGCAGTTTGATACCGAAATCCCAGACGACATGCAGCAATGTATTGAAAAATGGAAATCGTATTCTAAGCATCAAGAGTTATAAATCCCTGCGAGGACAGGAACCCCATAAATCATAGCGGTAATCTTATTATTTGGACGTTACCGAAAGGGGTGGGCTTGAAGTTTATCTTGAGTAAAGTCTAAGGCTATATTTTTTTAAAATATGTCTCATAGTGAGCACTATAGTCGTTGTTATCTGTCTAATTATAGTGCCAACAAGCGTTATTGTTCCTTTAGTTTTTAAAAGGATGTTGTTGCTATCGCTAACGCAGGTATTTTCAAACTTATATTTTTAAACCAAAAGCTATTTTATTTTTGGAGAAGTTTGTTTAAGTTTAAGTATAAAATGCATTTTATACATAGTTGTACATTGGTTTTTTATTTCAAACTTGACAATTTAGATTTTTGTCATCGTTGTGTTAGTAATTATACTCATGTTTACTCCTTGAGCAGACATGGTAACCTCAATAGCTGCGCTAGTTGGAACCCCACTGCTAATATCAACTGTTGTTTTTCCTTTGATAGTGCCAGTTCCTGTGCCAGCTACATCTCCTGAAACATCTAAAGAAACAATGCCATTAGCGATACTGCTTATAGTGTATGTAGTACTCATTTTAACCCCTTGATTTTCATCTTCAGAGGTCCATGAAGAGCCAACAGAAACTTTTTCTTCGGGATAATTAATAGTACTTGCACTACCTGTTAACTGCTCCATTCCAGGAATGGCAGGTTCTATTTTAGTTTCAATCATATTTCCCAAATTATCTAAAGAAGTATGGATAGTTGCTTTCATCATTGGATCAAATTGTGACTTCATCATTTGCCCCATCTGATCAAGTTCTGCTTCTTTCTTATTAGAATCATAACTCATGGACATTTCTCCTTGCATCATATCCATAACAACAGATGTAATCTTAGATTCCGTCTTAATATTTTTGGCACCAACTTCGGTGATAATAACCCCCATTGTCATATTCATATTCATTCCACCTTGTAATCCCATATTTTGCTTTGCATCTACCGTTAGAAGATAATTATCACCTTCGTTATAATTAAGACGTAATAAAACAGATTCTTGCGCTGTTGCTGATAATGTTGTTATCACTAATAATACTAGAATAATTCTTTTCATTTTATAGTTTGTTAATTTTTATTTTTATTCCACTTGTGTACAACAAGTGAATAAACATATTAGTATGTTTATTTCTTTCAAATGTAAGAAAATATCTGAACTAATTAGTTGGGTTAACTAGTCTGCTTTTTTTATCAAATTTAAAGAAATCTGTTATATGTGTAATTATGTTTATTAGGAGATTCTTAGATAAAAATTACTCAGGATAGTTATGGTAACATGTTACAGAAAAAAGGAAGTATGGAAATGAGAAGGTTAAAGTGAGGTGGTTAGTTTCCCTTTACTTGATTTCAACTCAGTTCTTTGTTAGCCAACGTAATTAGTTTAATTGTTTTAATATCCAGTTTGATATTTCTAATAATGCTTTTGGTGCAAATGTCTGCTCAATTTCACCATATTCATTGGGAGAACCTGTAGAACATTCTTGAAAAAGATGATTTAAATGAGGTAGCTCTTTGACAACGAAATTATTGTTTTCACCTTCTTTTAAATACTTTTCAATGGCATCTAAATTTACTTTTGAAGGGACTTGTAAATCTTTCTCTCCATTAATGGCGAGGACTGGACACTTAACTTTAACTAAACTAGAGGCTGGGTCATATTTCAAAAAGAACTGAAACCAAGAGGTTGCCAATTGGTCAACAGTGCCTTCAATAAATTGATTCTTTTTAATTCCTTCCGGTAGAAGTTCAGCATTTTTATTTAGCTCTTTTTGAAAATAATCTCTTAAAACTGATTTTATTTCATCTAGATCATCGCCTTTGATTATAATATCCAATCCACCTTTAAGCAAGGCTAATTCCGTTTGTAATTTTGATTCATCTGTTCCATTTGCTATTGAAATTAATTCATTTTGTAGTAAAAGTATATCGTAACCCGAAATTCCAGGACCTGCCAATAGAACAATAAAATCTATATCTTTAGATTCAGAGGCTACCATTGGAGCAATTAGCCCACCTTCACTGTGCCCAACTAATCCAATATTCTTATAATCTATATCATTGCGTGTTTTAAGATATGTAACTGCACTTAGGACATCATTAGCAAAATCTGTCGAAGTTGCTGATTTAAAATCACCTGTAGATTTAGCAGTCCCTCTATCATCAAATCTTAAAACTCCAATACCTTTTTTTGTTAAGTGGTCTGCAACAACTAAAAACGGTTTATGCCCTAGTAATTCTTCATCTCTATTTTGCGGACCACTGCCTGAAATCATAACAACGACAGGAAACTTTCCTGTGGCCGATGGTAATGTTAGTGTTCCTGAAAGTGTGATTGAATCAATGGAGTTTGTAAAAGAAACCTCTTCAGTGTAATATGGGTAAGGTTTTTTGGGTTCTTGTGGTCTAATAAGCTCCTTTTTTTTAATTTTTTCTTTAGATAGATCCATTGGAAAAGATTGTCCAGCTTGTTTGAAAGTCCCGACAATAATGTTATTATCACCCAAAACACCTTTATATTCAACCCCTAAGTTGGAAATAGTAAGTTTTAATGCAGGACTTTCAAAACTTGTAGTCGTAACAGGTATTCCTTTTGCATTCTGGTCAGGGCTGTCCATTGTCGATACGAAGTTGTTATCAATAGAGTTTATATTAAACACTACCCTCAACTGAATTCCTTGCACCTTTAAAACACCATTCCATTGTCCAGTTATGTCTTGCCCATAATTTGTTAGAGTTAACAAGAGTGTAGAAATAATTAGAATTAGTTTTTTCATCTATTTGTTTTTCATATATGTTGGCTAATGCAAAAATAAAGTTCCGTTTCAATATTGAACCAATGCTGCACAGATGAACTTTATAGGTCGTTAAACGAAATTAGTTAATTTTTCAGATAAAATCAATAACATCAATTCCATTTATAACGGCATCACAAATAATTCTAATCTTAAATTTTTAAAGTAAAATAGTAATTGTAAATTTGAAATGAAAGAAATTTGAGATTTCCGCCTTCGCTGAAATAAAAAAATTATCCCATCTATGAAACTAGTATTGTCACCAGCAAAATCACTCAATTTTGAAAGCCCACTGCCAACAACGCAATATACCGAATCTGGTTTTTTGTCAAAGTCAGAACGTATTAATAAACTGCTTAAAAGTAAATCGGCAAAAGGTTTATCAAAACTTATGAGTATTTCTGATGCGTTAGGAGCATTAAACCATCAGCGCAATCAAGATTGGCAATTACCTTTTACAACTGATAATGCGAGACCAGCAGTGTATGCCTTCAATGGCGATGTGTATAGAGGCCTAGATGCTTACACCATTCCAGAGGGTAAAATAGAAGTACTCCAAAATACAGTTCGTATTCTTTCAGGTTTGTATGGTTTATTAAAACCAACCGATTTAATGCAACCCTATCGTTTAGAAATGGGAACTAAATTTCCAATTGGCGCAAA